>WNGB01004185.1_pt1 | contig 36951 bp, 32 predicted proteins | sample 5400681 | NCBI WGS metagenome assembly WNGB01 (sample SAMN13153367, study PRJNA577476) | soil metagenome | isolation source: 115 cm soil or saprolite under grassland replicate 2 | place: USA:California | collected 2016-06-15 | reverse complement strand
TCGTGCCTCGCATCCGTATCCCGGTCCTCCTCCTCGGCGGCCGACAGGACTTTCCTCACCCGGTGGAGACCGGGCAGATCCCGCTGTTTCGCCTCCTCGGCACCCCGGAGAAAGACAAGAAGCACATCATCTTCGAAGGAGGGCACGCGCCACTGAGGATCCAGGTCCTGATCAAGGACATTCTCGACTGGCTCGACCGCTACCTCGGCCCCGTCAAGACGCTGGGCTAGCTGCCCTAAGGAGACCGCATGAAGAGGTTCGTCTCGATGTTCTCCCTGCTGTTCCTCGCTTTCGCCGTCGCTCGAGCCGAAGAGCCCAGGGTCGGGCCGGGCGGGTACGAGATGACGACGTACTACGTCGGCTTCCTCTATCGGGGCGCGAAGTGGACTCCGGAGGAGACCGCGGACACGCGCAAGATCCAGGAAGGGCACATGGCCAACATCCAGAAGATGGCGGCCGCCGGCAAGCTCGTCATCGCGGGCCCGTTCACGGACAACGGGGACCTGCGCGGGCTCTACGTCTTCCGCGTCGCGTCGGCGGAGGAGGCGAAGGCCCTCGTCGAGAGCGATCCCGCCGTCCAGGCCGGGCGCCTACGCTTCGAGCTCCATCCCTGGTACGCCGCCAGGAACATCACGGTCACGCCGCGCAAGGCGGAGGCGAAGTAGCTTTCAGCGGATTCTGTCCTTCCTCTGTCATCCTGAGCTCAGCAAGGATCTGCCCTCGTCACGATCAGTCGCGATTCGCCCGGAGCAGATTCTTCGTCGCTTCACTCCTCGGAATGACAACAAGAGGTCTGCGGTCCGGTCAGACTCTCCAAGCAATGACAGAGGGTCGCGCTACTTGAGCTGGTCTCGCAGGAACGCGACCGTCCGGGGCCAGGCCTGTTTGGTCGCCTTCAGGTTCGCGCCCTGGCGGTCTTCCTGGGCGCGCAGGAAACCATGGCCCGCGCCTTCGTAGAGGTGCGGCTCGTAGGTCTTTCCGAGCTTCTTCATCTCGGCTTCGGCAGGCGGGATGGTCGCGTCCACGCGCGCGTCGTCACCGCCATAGAGCCCGAGCACCGGCGCCTTGATCTTCGCGAGGTCCACCGCCTCGGGCGATGTGCCGTAATAAACAACAGCCGCGTTCAGCCCCGGCTGTGAGGCGGCGTAGCCGAAGCTCTTTCCCCCGCCCCAGCAGAAGCCGATCGTAGCGGTCTTGCCGTTGGCGGCCGGAAGTTTGATCGCGTAATCGCGGACCGCGTTCAGACGTGCGGTCACTTCCTCCGGCGTGAGCTCCCGGATGAGCTTGACCACCTCGTCGCGGCTCCCCGCGGAATCCGTACCCCCGCCGGCCGGGCCGTGACCGGAGATCAAGTCCGGCGCCGCCACGATGAATCCTTCACGGGCGAGCTGGTCTGCCACGCCGCGGATCCAATCCGAGAGACCGAAAATCTCGTGAATCAGGATGACGACACCGGCCTTGTCCTTGCGCTCGGGATAGACGACCCATGTCCTCACCGGTGCGCCGACCGACACCTTGACGTCCACCAGCTCGCCGTGCCGCGGAGACTTTTCCAATACTCCCTTCGCCTGCTGCTCCGAGGGAGGAAGGCTCTCGTCCCGCGCTGGCGCGGTCGGAGCGGCGACCCCATGCCCCATGTGGTCCTGGGCGGCCAGGCCCGGTGAAACAGCGAGCGCAGGCGCGGCTACGGTCCAGAGATGCATCAGATCCTCCTCATGAAGAACCGGCGAGTTTCTCTATTTCGGCCCATTCCCTGTCGGAGACGGGCATGACGGAGAGCCGGGAGATCCGCACCAGCGGAAAGTCCTTGAAGAACGACTTCGCCTTGATCTCGGCGAGAGTCACGGGGCGCGCCAGTCTCTTGACGGGAACGACGTCCACGGTCGCGAGCTTTCCCGTCTTGTCTTTTGGATCGGCGTAGGCGTCGCCGGCGGCCTTCGCGATGGCAACGACCGACTTCTCATCACCCGTGTGGTAGTAGAAGATCCGGTCCCCCTCCTTCACCGATCGCAGATGCTTCTGCGCGAGCGGGTTCTTGACGCCGGACCACGACGTCTTCTTCTCGCGCGCGAGATCGTCGTAGGAGTAGTGGGTCGGTTCCTCTTTGAAAAGCCAGTTCATGGTCTTCTCTCTTCTGTCATCGGTCGGCCTCTTCTCTCGTCATCCCTTCGCGCTTTTCCCCTGTCATCCCTTCGCTCTCCTTCCTTGTCATCCCGAGCGAAGCGAAGGATCCCCCGCCGAGCGGCCCAACGACAGAGCCATGAGGAGGCACCCCAGGACCGCGACGCCGCGAGCACCTCAGAACTTTTGTCATTTCGAAGCCGGCGAATTCTAATATGCTTCATCCCTCACTGAAGAGGAGAACACGATGCTTCGTCGCCAGTGGATGACAGGGGCCCTGATGCTGCTCGCCGCGGCCTTTACTCTCGCGCAGACGGCCGTCCCCACGGCCAAGCCGACGCCTTCCGGCCCGCGCCGCGCCGCGAGCCCGCCCGGCACCGCCGCGACCCAGGTGGGCGGCACCTGGGTCAGTCCCGAAAGCGAGGAACGCCGCTACACGGGAGGCAAGTGGATCGAGATCACCTACAGCCGCCCGATCCTGCGCGGACGCGCGAACATTTTCGGCAAGGGCGCCGACTACGGCAAGACCGTCAACGCGGGAGCGCCGGTATGGCGTCTGGGCGCGAACCAGACGACGAGGTTGAAGACCGAAGTCCCGCTCGAGATCGGAGGAAAAAGACTCGAGCCCGGAGAGTACAGCCTCTTCGTGGATCTCAAGGAGGCGGGCTGGACCCTCATCGTCTCGACGCAGCCCTACCAGGAGAAATACGATCCCAACGAGAAGGCCAAGACGTGGGGCTCGTTCGGCTACGACCCGAAGTATGACGTCGTCCGGGCGCCGATGAAGATCGTGACGCCGGCCGTCTCGATCGATCAATTCACGATCGGCTTCGTCAACATGACCGACAAGGGCGGCGCCATCGGCATCGGCTGGGAGAAGACAGGCGCCGTCGTCCCCTTCACCGTCACGCAGTAATCTCTCCTTCTCCTTCAGGGAGAGCGCAGGGTGAGAAGCGGTCGCTCGCCTCGCCCTCGATGTCATCCCGAGCGACCTGTCCTCCGAAGCTTCAGCAAGAGAGGAAGCGAGGGATCTGCTCTGGTGCTCCGGGTTGTCGGAGCAGATCCCTCGTCGCTTCGTTCCTCGGGATGACAGAAGGCTCCAGAGCGCCTTACGTTCGGCTTATGCTCCCGGTGTGGCCTCGAGCTTCGAAACCTCGGTGGAAAGCCTCGACCGCGAGTTTCCGGTGCGGAAAAACCTGGTCTACTTCAACCACGCCGCGGTGGCTCCCCTGCCGCGCCGGGTCGCCGAGGCTATAGCCGCCCACAACGAGAACGCGCGTGATCGAGGCGCCGCCGACTGGCGCCGGTGGTACGCGGACATCGAGGAGGCACGAAAGAAGGTCGCGCGGTTCATCGGCGCGGGCCGCAGCGAGATCGCCTTCCTTCCTAACACGAGCTGGGGATTGAACCTGGTGGCTCAGTCCTTCCCCTGGAAGGAAGGGGACAACGTCGTCACCGACGACATGGAGTTCCCCTCCAACGCCTACCCGTGGCTGGCGCTCGAGAAACGCGGCGTCGAGTGCCGCCTGGCGAAGAACCGCGAGGGCCGCGTCACGCTGGATGACATCGCTGCGAAGGTGGACGCCTCGACGCGGATCGTCGCCGTCTCCTGGGTCGCCTTCCACAACGGCTGGGTCTTCCCCATCCGGGAAATCTCCAAGTTCTGCCGGGAGCGCGGCATCCTCTTCGTCCTCGACGCGATCCAGGGACTCGGGGCGCTTCCCTTGGGCGTCGAGAAAGCCGGAGTGGACGTCCTGGCCGCCGACAGCCACAAGTGGCTGCTCGGCGCGGAGGGTTGCGCCGTCTTCTATGTCTCCGAGAGCGCCCGCGACCGTATTCCGCCCCTCTTCGCCGGCTGGTGGAACATCAAGCGCGAGCGCGGCTACCTCGACTACGCCCTCGACTTCTACGACGGCGCTCGCCGCTACGAGCCCGGCACGCTCCCGACCGCCAACATCGCGGGCCTCGCCGCGGCGGTTGATCTCCTCTCCGAGGTCGGCCACGAGTCGATTCGTTCGCGGATCCTCGAAACCTGCGACGTCTTGAAGCGAGGACTCGCCGACCGTGGCTGGACGATCACTTCGCCCGAGCCTCTCCGGTCCGGCATCCTCGCCGCCGCCCGCCCGAACACCGACTCCCGGGTCCTCGCCAAGCGCCTCGAGGCACGCGGCATCATCACAGCCCCCCGGGAAGGCTCCGTCCGCTTCTCCCCCCACTTCTACAACGACGCGGAAGAGGTCGGGAGAATCCTGAAGGCACTCGAAGAGGAGGCCTGACCGCCATCGGTTCCGAGGGGGCTGCTCGATGGAGGCTGGCCTTCGCGGTGGTTACGAGATCGGGAGCGCAGACCCGGCTCCGAATAGACTGGAGGCGTGGCCTCTCCCCGCGGATCCCGCTGGCGGCGTCTCGCGACCGAATCAGCCAACCCGAGATCAGCGAGGCTCGACCGGCTCGGGATCGCGCGCGTCGTCGCGCTCATGCAGTCGGAGGACCGGAGGGTGCTCGCGGCGCTGCGCGGGGCGCGGCGGGAGATCGTGCGGGCGGCGGAGGCGTTTGCTGGGACGTTCCGGGCGGGCGGCACCTGCTTTCTTTTCGGGGCCGGCACAAGCGGGCGGCTCGCGGTCCTCGAGGCGGCGGAGCTGCCGCCGACGTTCGGGACCAACCCGAAGCGCGTGCAGGCCATCATCGCCGGCGGCCGGTCCGCAGTGTTCCGCGCGCGCGAGGGAGCGGAGGACCGCTATGAGGATGGCTATGAACGGGGAGAGAGAGCGCGCCGGGGGGACCTCGTCATCGGGATCTCCGCGAGCTCGATCACAGCGTTCGTGCGGGGAGCGCTCGACCGCGCAAGGGAGCGCGGTGCGCGCACCGTCCTGGTGACGGCGTGCCGCTCGCCCGGCATCGAAGACGTCGCGGAGATCCTCGTCCAGCTCGACACGGGCCCCGAGGTGGTAGCGGGCTCGACGAGACTCAAGGCCGGCACAGCGACCAAGCTCGCCTTGAATCAGATCACGACCTCGGCCCTCGCCTCCGCCGGCAAGGTCTTCGGCCCCTGGATGGTTGACCTGCGCGCGGGGTCGGCGAAGCTGAAGGACCGCGCCCGGCGCATCGTGGCCATGGCGACGGGATCCACTCCTCGAAAAGCGCAGGCTCTTCTCGCCCGCGCCGGTGGCCAGGTCAAGACGGCGATCGTGATGGGCCGGGCACGCGTGTCTGCCGCAGGGGCGCGCCGACGCCTCGAAAAGGCGCGGGGAGATTTGCGGACGGCCCTCGAGGTAGAGAGCCGAGGGAAACGGTCGCCATAGCGGCTATGGCGCGTCGGCGACCTCGGAATGACAAAGCTCCTCTGGCACTCGCATTGCTTCGATGAAGGAGCATGTCGGTCGAGGACCTTCGGCGCAACCGCATGATGTCGCACCTGGCCTCCTCCCTCGAGACCGGATGCAACATCGGCCACTACGGCCGGCTCGTTTTCACGATGGTGGCCCGGCACTTTCTTTCGGAAGACGAGCTTGTCTCCTACTTGAGCCGCGACCCGGACTGCGACGAGACCCGGGCGCGCGCCCTCTATCGGCAGGTCGCTGAGCACGACTACAGCCCGCCGACCCGCGAACGCATCCTTGAATGGCAGAGCCATCAGGATTTCTCGATCGTGCCGAGGCCGGAAGACCCGGACGCGGGAAATGTTTATAGGGACCTCCAGTTCCCCGACAGGGTCTACGACCACATCACCGAGTACTACGAGCAGAAGGTCGAAAGCGAGTAGCGACGCGCGCCGGCAACTTGAAGGATACCCTCGCCCCTGCCCTCTCCCGCCCGGAGAGGGAGAAGATCCGCTATCTCTTCTTGCGGGTGGCGGCGGCTTTCTTCGCCGCCCTCGACCGCGATGCCGCCGAGCGTCTGGCCGCTGCGCTGCGCGCCTGGCGCGCGAGCGACTTCTTTGTCGCGGCGCGGTGTCCCTCACGCTTGAGCGCCTTCCGGACCGCCCGCGCACGGGTCGCGGAGGGCTCCTTCCGGCTCTTGCCCCGGCGGACGTCCCGTGCCGCCTTGCGGCGCGTCGCTGCCGGCGCCTTCCCCTTCCTGGGAGCGCGCAGCTTGACGCCCGCGCGACGGACCTTGGACAGGCCGATCGCGATCGCCTGCTTTGTGGAGCGCGCGCCGTGCTTGCCCTCCCGGACATGGTGCATCTCCTCGCGGACGAACTCCCCGGCCTGGGTACTCGGCGCCTTGCCTTCGCGCTTGTCCTCCTCGGCGCGCTCCTGAGTCTCCTTGTCAGGCATAACGACTCCTTTCGTACATTCGTCACAGCAAGACCGATGCCCCGGCAGACTGTCCGACCGATCGTGGCCTTCCTTGCGCGCGCATGGAAAGACCTGCCGACTCAGCCGATTTTCTTCAGAAGCTTCCCGGCCGAGGAGTCAAGGAACACTGATAGAGAAGCATGGAGGGTCAGGAAGGAGGCGGGGCAGGAGGGCGTCACGCGACCCACCAACGCGCACACGATGGCGGCGGCCTTGCTCGACCCAATCGCGACGAGCACGATCCGACGCGCGGAGAGAATCGTCTCGATTCCCATCGTAAGAGCTTCGTGCGGCGCCGGCCGAAGGCCCTGCGCGGCCAGGTCCCGGCGTGTCGAACGGGAAAGACGCACGCACGCGGTCACGGGGGCGAGCGAATTGCCTGGCTCGATGTAAGCCAGGTGGCCGTTGGCGCCGATGCCGACCAGAGCAATATCCGGTGCTGCCCGGGCGAGCCGCCGCTCGTAACGCCGGCACTCCGCCTCGAGATCCGCCGCGTCGCCGCGGAGGAACTGGACGTTCTCCGCCGGCATGCCGACCCGGGAAAACAAATGCCGTTCCATGAAGGCTCGGAAGCTCCAGCGGTGTTCCGGAGGAAGGAGGAGCTCGTCTAAATTGAACGTCTCGGCGCCCCGGAAAGGCGCGCGGCCCTGCCGGTGGAGGCGGACGAGCTCCGCGTAGACGGGCACCATCGTCTTGCCCGACGCCAGGACGAGCCGGCGCCGGCCCTTGCGGCGCAGGACGCGGGCAAGCTCCTCCGCCGCGCGCCGCGCCACGGCCCGCGGGTCGCGGAGGACCTCGAGCCTCAAGCCGTAAGCTCTCGGAAAGTGATGAGCTCGATGCCGTCCGCGGCCAGGCTTTCGCGGATCGTCGGATCGCAGAGCGCGGCGACTTCCTGCTCCCGTTCCTGCGCGTAAGAGCTGCCGGCGAGCAGCGCTCCGTCGGGGTGGCCCGGATGGCACATCAGCTCGCTGACTCCCTCGCGCAGGTGCGCGAGGACGAACCTGAGGTTCGCCGCCGTCGCTCCCGATCCGTAGAAGGACTCGATGAAATGGTCGGGGATGTGAAGTCCCGATTCGCGCAGCTGCTCGCGCGCCCGCGAGTTCGCGGCGCGGACGGGTAGCCCGCGTTCCAGGGCCACGGCCGCAAAAACCGGCTGAACGGAAACGTGCAGGGCCGAATGGTGGTGGGAGTCCAGGTGCGTGGGAGGTCTTCCCGCCAGCTTTTCGAAAAGAGCGATCTGAGCCTCGAGCTCGCGGCGGACCTCCTCCTCAGGAATCCTGTCCGGAAGTTCCTCGACGGATCGAACGAAACCACCTCCGGGTGCGAGCCGGGGGAGGGTACCGGCGGGGCTGGCGGAGACTCCGCCGCCGGTGACCGCAAAGTGGAGACCGAGGGCCAGGTCTGGAGCGGCGGCGCGAGCGAGACGGATCCCTTCCTCCGCCGCGGGCTCGAGGATCATGACTGTCGCGGAAGTGACGATTCCCATGACATACGCTTCGAGCGTCCCCTCGTTGACGCCCGGGGTCCTGCCGAAGTCGTCCGCATTGACGATCAGTCTTTTCATAGTTGATTCAAGGGCCGCGACGTCATTATCGCAGTTTCGTGCGGCCGCGCATGATGAGGATTGATGATTGACAGATTGAAGATTGAATGATCAGGCTCCGGGAAATCAGCAAATCCTTCAATCCTTCCCCAGCTCCTCCAGGGCCAGCCTTACGGCTCCCATGGCAGGCTCTTCTTCGAGCCTCTGCACGCGCGCGTGCTCGCCCGCGAGTTTGCCCCGCACGGAATCCTCCAGAGCCGGAAGCGCGGTGAACGTGCCGCCCGAGAGCACGACGTCGTACGAGGCTTCTTCGAGATTCAGCCGTCCGATGACGCTCCGCGCCGCCAGGACGAGCTCCTCCGACGCCGCCGCGAGGATCTGGCGGGCGACGGCATCCCCGTGCCCCGCTGCCTCTTCGACGCGCCCGGCGAACATCGCCACCTGGTGCCGCGGGTAGTCCCGATCGTAGAGCACGCGAATGACTTCCTCGGGCTGTTCGATCCCGAAGTGCTCGAAGAGAGATTTTTCCAGGAGCGTCACCGGGCCGCGGCCGTCCGCCGCGCGCAGCACAGCACGGATCGCCCGCTCGCCGATCCAGAAACCGGAGCCCTCATCGCCCAGGTGCCAGCCCCAGCCGCCGGCGCGCGCAATCTCGCCACGGGCGTTGCGCCCCCACGCGATCGAGCCCGTGCCGCAGACGAGAGCGAGCCCCACCCGCAGGGCCGAACCCGCTACGAACGCAATCCGGGCGTCATTGGTCACGACGACACGGCTCTTGAAGCCGATCCGGCGCAGGATCTCTCGGAGCACAGCGTGATCCGCGTGTCGGTCCGCGCCCGCGATGCCGAGAGCCAGAGCCTCCGCGCGGACGCCGGCCTCCCCCTCCGCCTGTTCGATGACGGAATGAAGGACCTTCTCGACCTCCAGCTCTCCGTGCGTGCGCAGGTTCGCTCCGCCTTCCCACGAACCCGCCACGACGCGACCCGTCGCGTCCGCCAGCAGGGCCCGGGTCTTGGTGCCGCCCGCGTCGATCCCAAGGACGTGCCACGCCTTCACGTCGGCCGCGGCGGTCGCTTCGCGACCAGGCGGCCGAGAGAGTTCAAGCCGGGGCCTGGGAGCCAGGCGATTCGGATTTGCTGGCGAACACCCCTGGCCGTCGCTGGATCGCTCAGTCGCAGAGTCAGAGAGGCGAGGTCGGGAGAGAGGTGTGCTCCTTCGCTCATCGCCTCCTCCGGGAGACGGCCCCGCCGCCGGGAAGCGCAGCTCGCCTTGCCGAAGTGCGAGGGCCGACGGGTGGCGCCGGACGGAGGCCTCGCGCGCGTGCGGAGGGACCCTCCCTTAGTCCGACCTGAACCGGTAGCCGGAGTGCGCGCGCGAGGTGGCCGGCGACAGGACCCGGCGGCCCGATTTTTTCGCCGAGGTCCTCTCCAAGCCCAAAGTAGGACACGGCAGGGAACGGAGAACGTCGAACCTGGAATGTCGAAATCCTCGGTCCCGGCTGGTCTCGGGCGATAATCCGAACCTCCTATGAGCCCATCTCTGCATATGGGCCAACGGCCATGATCCGCGGCCTGCGCGGCGCGACGACCGTCCCGGTCAATGACCCGGGCGAGATCGCCGATCGCACGCGGGAGCTGATCCGGCTCCTCGTGGAGTTAAACGGCCTGCGCCCCGACGACATCGCGAGCGCCGTCTTTACCGTGACGGATGACCTGGACGCGGCATTCCCCGCCGTCGCGGCGCGCGGCTTCTCCGAATGGAAGGACGTCCCTCTCCTGTGCGTCCGCGAGATTCCGGTTCCCGGATCGCTCGGGCACTGCATCCGCATCCTCATCCACTGGAACACGGACCGCCCGCAGGCCGAGATCCGCCACGTTTTCCTGCGCGGGGCTCGACACCTCCGCCCCGAATGGGCCGTGCGCGTTCCCGGCGACGAGGAGGAGTCGGTCCGCCTTTCCGGAGAAGAATCCTCGCCGTGACGCGCGCCGCCGTTGTCGGTCTCGGACTGATCGGAGGATCGGCCGCGCTGGCGCTGAAGGCCCTCGGCTACGACCGCGATGCCGGGACGCGCTCGCGAGCGCGGGAGTGCGGTATCGACGCCGCCGAGTCGCTGGCACAGGCCGTCAGCGGGGCCGACGTCGTTCTGCTCGCCGTTCCGACCGGCGAGACGCCCGCGCTCTTGCGCGAGGCAGCTGCCGCGGCTCCGGACGCTCTGATAACCGACGCGGCTTCGCTCAAGCGCCCCATTGCCGCCGCCGCCGCGGATCTGCCCGCCTCGGCACGTTTCGTCGCGGGTCACCCCATGGCGGGATCACTGATTCCCGGCCTCGCGGGAGCGCGAGCCGATCTCTTCCGGAACCGGCCCTGGTTGATCGTGCCGACCGGGCGGAGCGACTTTGGCTCGATCGCCGCGGTCCAGGATCTCGTGCGCGGGATGGGAGCGCGCCCCGCCGTGGTGGACGCGGAGAGGCATGACGCTCTCATGACCTGGGTGAGCCATCTTCCGCTCGCGGTCGCCTCGGCGCTCGCCCGCGCGATCACCTCGGGCGCGGGCACCGGACTCGACCGAGTAGCCGGCCCGGGCTTGCTCGACACGACCCGCGTCGCCGACACTCCCGCGCCCCTCGCCCTCGAGCTCGCCCTCTCCGACGCGGAGGCGCTGGGCGCCGCGATCGATGCCGTCCGCAGGGAACTCGACTGGATCGCGGAATCCCTGCGCCGGCGCGACGCGGCGAAGCTCCGCGCTTTTTTCGAAGAAACCGCCAAAGCCCGCCGCGCCCTCGAGTCTTCCCCCTCTCCCCCCGAGAGAGGGCAGGGGTGAGGGTGCTCTGCATGAACGGAGGAGGCGAATCCTCTTGGCAGCGGAACCCTGGCGCCGAAAGGGTCGGTCACCGCTTCCTGGGGATAACTCCGTGGCGGGCGGCGAGAAACGCCGCGGCGGCGGCCCCAGCGAGTATCCCGATGACGGCGAGCGAATCGATGCGTATCCAGTCAGACGGCGACGCTGGCGAGAACAGCCGCCGGAGCGCAGAGCCGTAGTCGAATGGAGCGCCTGCTGTTCGCACCGCCTTCAGCGCCGCGAGCAACGCCGAGACCGCCGCGGAGACGAGGAACCCGCCCGCCGCCCAGGTGAGGCCCGTGACGCCCAGCCGTCGGCGGCTGACGGGTATCGCGGGCACGCGGGCTTCCGCGTCAAGCTCGGGCTCCGGCGCCGAGAGCGGCGCGAACTTGTGCAACAAGACGAGGCCAGGTGCGGACGCGAGAACGGAGAGAAGAAAGAACGGCGTCCAGCCGACGGCGTCCGCGAGGAAGCCTGCCGGCGGACCCGCGAGGGTGCGGCCGATCGCGAAGATGCTCGAGAACAGAGCGTACTGCGTCGAGGAGAACTGCTTCTGCGTCAAGCGCAGCAGCAGGACTCCGAATGCCCCGCTCGCCATGCCCTGCGCCGAGTTCTCCACAGCGACCGCGGCGTACATGACGAGGCGGCTACTGAGGGCTTGCACCAGAGTCCCGGTCGCGCCGCCTCCGCACGGTGCTCCGGGCGTCATGCGATCGACGACCACGTAGCCGAGAAACCCGACGGCTTGGATCGCGCCGAAAAGCCAGAGCGCCCGGGTCAGTCCGATCTTCTGAGTGGACGAGCCGCCGACGAACGTGCCGACGATCGCCGCCACCAGGCCGATCGTCGCCGTGGCGAGACCCACGTCCTCAGGCACGAAACATTTCTGGATGAGGAAAGGGCGCGTCAGCGCGGTCGCGAGGTTTTCGCCGAACTTGTAGAGAAGCAGGAACGCGATCATCTGCAAGGCGCGCGAGCGGCGAAAGATGTCCACGAGCGGATCGAAGATCGCCTCGCGCAGGGTGCGCGGGGGCCGGGTGACCTCTGGCGGCGGCGGAGGCGACCAGACAACCGAGCCCGCCAGCGGAAAGTAGAGCAGCGCCAGCCCGGCGAACACCGCCGGCCACCCGAACCGCTGCCCGAGCGTGATCGCAACCGCTCCCGACAGCAACATCGCGGCGCGGTAGAGCGCCACGCGCGCACCCACGGCGAGTCCCTGCTCCGACCTCTCGAGGACATCCACGGCGTAACCGTCGATGACAATGTCTTGGGAAGCGGATGCGAAGGCCACCAGCATCGCGAGACCGGCGACGACACCGACCGAGGGCGAGGCCCCGGCTGCCGCGAGCAGCCCGATTCCGGCAAGAAGCGCGCCCTGACAGATCACGATCCAGGAGCGCTTGCGCCCGAGAAAGCCGGGCTCGAACCGATCGAGCAATGGCGCCCACAGGAATTTGAAGGTCCATGGAGCCTGCGCCAGTGAGAAGAGGCCGACGGTCCGGATGTCCACGCCGCGGTAGGTCAGATAGGCGGGCAGCGCGATCCACACAAGGCCCAGCGGCAAGCCCGAGGAGAACGACTGGAGCGTGACGGCCCCGATCCGGCGGGACCTGAGAGCCGCGCGCAGGCTCTCCCAGGTGCCGGGACGTCGCTGCCCCGCTTCCGCCATCGCCGGCAGTTTGGCACACCATCCGTCCGAGCAGTCATCTAGAATCCGTGTCATGCGAAAGGGCGCCGGTCTCTTCACCGCTTTCCTTCTCATGGCGACAATCGCCTCCGCGCAGGGCGCTGTTCCGAGCGCACCCGCGCTGGGTCTCCTCGATTCGATCTATCCGGACCTCGAGAAGCTCTACATCGACCTGCACCAGACGCCGGAGCTGTCACAGCACGAGGAGAGGACCTCGGCGAAGATGGCGTCGCGCCTGAAGGCCCTGGGCTACGAGGTCACGACCGGCGTGGGCGGCTACGGCGTCGTCGCCCTGCTGAAGAACGGAAAGGGCCCCACAGTCCTCGTGCGCGAGGACATGGACGCGCTGCCGGTCGAGGAACGGACCGGACTTCCGTACGCCAGCAAGGTTACGACGAAGGACGACTCGGGAGCGACCGTCTCGGTCATGCACGCCTGCGGGCACGACATTCACATGACCTCGCTCATCGGCGCAGCGACGCTGCTCGCGAAAGCGAAGGACCGCTGGCGGGGGACGCTCTTTCTCGTCGCGCAGCCCGCCGAAGAGAAGGGAAGCGGCGCCGAGGCGATGTTGAAGGCCGGCCTCTTCACGAGGTTTCCAAAGCCCGACTTCGCGATCTCGTTTCACGACAGCGCGACCGATCCCGCCGGGAAGGTCTCGCTCGTCCCCGGCTACGCCGGCGCCAACGTGGACTCGGTGGACCTGACGATCTATGGACGGGGCGGCCACGGGGCCTATCCTCACCGGACCGTGGACCCGATCGTGATCGCGGCGCGCACGGTCCTGGCGCTCCAGACGATCGTCTCTCGGGAGACCAAACCGACCGACCCCGCCGTCATCACGGTGGGCTCGATCCACGGCGGCACCAAGCACAACATCATTCCCGACGAAGTGAAACTCCAGATCACGGTGCGGTGCTACAAGGACGAGGTGCGCAAGCGGCTGCTCGACTCGATCGACCGCATCGCGAAGGCCGAGGCGGCCGCGGCCGGCGCTCCGAAGCCCCCGAGAATGGAGATCACGGAGGGAACTAATGCGATGTACAACGACCCGGCCCTGACCCGGCGAATCTCGTCCGCTCTCGCCAAGACCCTCGGAGCATCGAACGTCCTCGAGGGAGAGCCCGTGATGGGCGCGGAAGACTTCTCGGAGTTCGGCCGCGCGGGCATCCCCGCTCTCCAGTTCAGCGTCGGCGCGGTCAATCCGGCAAGGTATGAGTCCGCTCGGAAGACCGGCGCCCCGCTCCCCTCCCTCCACTCCTCCGAGTTCGCCCCCGACCGGGAACCGACGCTCAAGACCGGCGCCGCCTCGCTGACCGTCGCGGCATTGGAGCTGCTGGGAAAACCCTGAGTCCCCGGCACCATTCCTGCACGTTCCACCTTCGTGCAGAACATTCTCGACTACCGCCTCTTCCGGATCGGTCAGACCCAGGTCACGCTGGCGAGTCTGCTCGCCACCGTGGCCATCCTGGGCCTCACGTGGTTGGCCGCGCGGCTGCTGCGCAAGCTCGTTGCGGAGAAACTTTTCAGCAGAGCGCACGTGGACCCGGGCATTCGCTACGCGATCGGGCGAGTTATCTCCTACCTCGTGTGGGTCCTGGGCCTGATCGTCGCGCTGCAGCCGCTCGGCATCAATGCCACGACCCTCGCCGTCTTCGGAGGAGCGATCGGGGTTGGCATCGGTTTCGGCCTGCAGGACATCGCCAAGAACTTCATCGCGGGGCTCATCCTGCTCGTCGAACGACCGATCAAGGTCGGAGACCGCATCGAGATCGGTAAGCTGATCGGCGATGTCGCGGAGATCCGCGCGAGAGCGACGCTGATACGGACCAACGACGACATCTATCTCATCGTCCCCAACGCCAGGTTCATCACCGACACTGTCACGAACTGGAGCTACCGCACTCCACGCGTGCGCTTCCACTTCCCGGTGAGCGTGGCCTGTGGCAGCGATCCGCACGCCGTGGAGAAGGCACTGATCGACGCCGCCGGCAAGAGCGAGCACGTGCTGAAGGAGCCGGTCCCCTCCGTCCTCTTCGTAGCGTTCGGCGAGTCCTCGATCGATTTCGAGCTGGCCTGCTGGACCGCCGTCATGCTCCACCGGCGCGGCGCTCTTCGAAGCGAGATCAACTTCAACATTCACGAGGTTCTCCGGGCACGCGGCATCGAGCTTCCCTTCCCGCAGCGCGACCTGCACATCCGCTCGGCGGAAGGCCTTGAGCGCCTCTGGCCGAGCGAGGAGGTCCCGGGCTCGCGAGGATTCGGCCGCGGCGGTCGCTTCGCGACCAGGCGGCCGAGAGAGTTCAAGCCGGGGCCTGGGAGCCAGGCGATTCGGATTTGCTGGCGAACACCCCTGGCCGTCGCTGGATCGCTCAGTCGCAGAGTCAGAGAGGCGAGGTCAGAAGTGAGGTGTGCTCCTTCGCTCATCGCCTCCTCCGGGAGACAGCCCCGCCGCCGGGAATAGCGGCTCGGCTTGCCGAAGTGCGAGGGCCGACGGGTGGCGCCGGACGAAGGCCTCGCGCGTGCAGTGAGCCGAGCTGCGAAGCCCTGGTTTGAACTCTCTCGACCGCCGTTCGCGCAGCGAACGCCGCGGTCGAAAGCCGACGGCGACAGGACCCATCGGCCCGACCTTTCGCATCGAGCCTCAAGAAGCCGTCGGCGAATAGTCCGAAACAAGGTCAGCACCGAACTCCGGACTCGGCTGGCTGGAGTTCGGATCGTCTCTCGTTCTTTTCTGTTGGCAGTCCGCGGCGCTTCGGGAAATAATCGGCTCCGACTGATGGCCAGCGCTCGACCAGTTCGAAGAGTCTCTCCCGCCCCGGCGCCGCGCCCCCGTCCGCGATACGAGGATGCCGCGGCTCTCTACGGGATTCCATACTGGGGAAAGGGCTACTTCCACGTCTCCGACGACGGCGATCTCGTCGTGCGCCCGACGCGCGAGGCCGCGCGCGGCGTGGCCTTGAAGCAGGTCGTGGACGAGGTGGCGCTGCGGGGCATCACGACGCCGATGATCATCCGGTTCCCCCAGATCCTCGCCACGGCCGTCGCCAGCCTGAACGACGCGTTCGCCCGGGCGATCGACGAGTACGAGTACGCCAATGTCTTCCGCGGCGTCTTCCCCATCAAGGTCAACCAGAAGCGGGTCGTGGTCGAGAAGATCATCGAGGCCGGGCGCCAGTACGGCTACGGCCTGGAGGCGGGCTCGAAGCCGGAGCTGCTCGCCGCGATCGCCGCCGATCTCGCGCCGGAATGCCTCATCACGTGCAACGGGTACAAGGACGAGGCCTTCGTGCGCATGGCGTTGAACGGCGTGCGCATGAAGAAGAAGGTCGTTTTGATCCTGGAGAAGGTCTCGGAGCTGGAGAGGATCCTTTCGATCGCGAGGGCGCGAGGCGTGCGGCCCCTGCTTGGCATGCGCGCCAAACTTTACGCGCGCGGCTCGGGAAAGTGGGCCAGGTCCGGCGGCGAAGCGGCCAAATTCGGCCTGACGACGCCGGAGATGCTCGAGGCGATCAAGATCCTGAAGTCCCGCCGCATGCTCGACGCGATGGTCATGCTTCACTTCCACATCGGGTCGCAGATCACGGACATCCGCAAGATCAAGCTCGCGATCCGCGAGGCCGGGCGCGTGTACGCGAAGCTGCGGGCGCTCGGAGTGCCGATCCAGTACTTGAATCTGGGCGGCGGCCTCGGCGTCGACTACGACGGATCGAAAACCGCCTTCGACTCCTCGATGAACTACTCCGTTCAGGAGTACGCCAACGACGTCGTCTACACGATCAAGACCATCTGTGACGAGGAGAACGTGCCGCCGCCCACCCTCGTGACCGAGTCAGGGCGCGCGGTGACGGCCTATCACTCCATCCTCGTGACCAATGTCCTCGACGTGGCCGACCGCATCGAGCAGGAACGGCGGGTGCGCGTGACCTCGAGCGACGCGCCCGTCATCCAGGAGCTCGCGGCCATCCTCGCCTCCACCAACGCGAAGAACCTGCGCGAGAGTTACCACGACGCGGTGCAGTACAAGGAGGAGCTCTTCACGCTGTTCAATCTCGGGCACCTCTCGCTCGAGGACCGCTCCAAGGGGGAGATCCTCTTCTGGCACATCTGCGAGCGCATCCACCGGGACCTGAAAACGCTGAAGGAGATCCCCGAGGAGTTCGAGGACATGGAGAAGATGCTGGCGGACACCTACGTCATGAACTTCTCGGTCTTCCAGTCTCTTCCCGATTCCTGGGCGATCGACCAGCTCTTCCCGATCCTGCCGATCCACCGGCTGAACGAGCGCCCCGGCGAGGTCGGTACGCTCGCCGACATCACCTGCGACTCCGACGGGAAGATCGACAAGTTCATCGACCTGCGCGACATCAAGGAGACCCTGCCGCTCCACACCTTCAGGAGCGACGAGCCGTACTACCTCGCGTTCTGCCTGATGGGCGCCTACCAGGACGTGCTCGGAGATCTGCACAATCTCTTCGGCGAGGCGCACGAGGTGCTCGTCACGGTGGACGACGACGGCAAGTCCCACATCGAGGACGTCCTGCCCGGCGAGAGCTGCGAGCGCGTTCTCGAGTACATGAACTACGACAAGACGGAGATCCTCGACTCGATCGGCAAGCAGCTGCGCCGGGTCGCCAACCGCCCGATCAAGAAGGACGAGATCCAGACGATCTACCGTGAGTTCGAAGCCGTCTTCCCCCGCTATACCTACCTGGAAAGATAGCCGGGAATCGAGGGTTGAGAGTGGAGAGCCAGAAGGTCCAGAAACAGATCGCATGAGGACGAACGTCTCCTCGGGCACTCCCTGGGAGCCGGTGGTCGGCTACTCCCGGGCGGTGCGAGTCGGCGACGTCGTGCACGTGTCCGGGACGACGGCGACCGGACCGGACGGCCGGATCTCGGGCGCGGGCGATCCGTACGCGCAGGCCGTCGCCGCACTCCGCAACCTCCAGTCCGCCCTGAAGAGGGCCGGCGCGTCGCTCTCTGACGTCGTCCGGACGCGCATCTACGTGACGGACATCGGCGCGTGGGAGAAAGTCGGCAAAGCGCACGGCGAGTTCTTCGGAGACATCCGGCCGGCCACGACGATGGTGGAGGTCAGCCGCCTGATCCTGCCCGAGATGCTCGTCGAGATCGAGGCGGAAGCGATCGTGACTACGACTGAGGACCGAGGACCGAGGACTGAGGACTGAACCGGCTGACGCCAAAGACAAGAGAATCCGGACTCTCGCCCCTTGAGTCCTCAGTCCCTGGCCCTCAGTCGCTCAGTCAATACAGCAGGTACTTTGCGCGACGTTTGACGAACTCCTCCAGGTCTTTCCGCCAGGAGGCGATGATCCCGGGGGCGGTCTCTCCTCGCTCCAGAGAGTGGAACACCGCACCGTTGGCCAGGAGCCTGACGAAGTTCTTTCGGTCCCAGTCGGCAGGATAGAGATCGCGCAGGGCCACCGCGATCTCGATTCCGAGAGAGACCGAGCGGAGGGCCTGGCGGTCCACGACGTCCAGCCGGACTCCGCCGCAGCGCTCGCCGGCGAAGACCGAGGCCGACGGCGTGAAGTGCACCGGCGAGAAGCGCACGCCGCGAATCGCGCGGGCGTTCAACAACTGCGCCAGGCGCCGGCCGTCCAGCCACGGCGCGCCGATGACCTCGAAAGGCACATCGGTGCCGCGGCCAACCGACAGGTTCGTCGTCTCGAGCAGCCCGATGCCCGGGTAGAGCGCCGCGGCCTCCAGTGACCGCATGTTGGGAGAGGGGCTGACCCATTCGAGGCCCGTCTCGTCGTACCAGAGGTCGCGCGACCATCCACGCATCTTCACGACGCGCACGTCGGCGCCGAGCCTCTTCTCCGCGTTGACGAGAAGGGCCATCTCACCCGGCGTCATGCCGTACCGCACGGGAATCGCGTGATACGCCGTGAACGAGAGGCTGTCGGAGTCGGCGAGAGGACCTTCGACGACAGTTCCGCCGATGGGGTCTGGCCGGTCCAGCACGACGAGCGGGATCTTCGCTTTCGCGGCTTCTTCGAGGAGGTAGCCGCCGGTCGTGATGTAGGTGTAGAAACGCGCGCCGACATCCTGAATGTCGAGCACCAGGGCGTCCAGATCCGCGAGCTCCGCGGGCGCCGGGCGCCGGCGCTCGCCGTAGAGCGAGATGACCGGAAGACTGGTCGTGGAGTCGGTGTGGTCGGGCACCGGAGCGTCGGCGTCGGTTCGCAGGCCGTGCTCGGGCGAGAAAAGCCGCACGACGGTGACTGAGGCCTTCCTGGCCTCCGGGGACGTCAACACCTCGATCGTCGAGCGCCCGTCCCGTGAGCGGCCGGTCGCGTTGGTGACGAGTCCGATTCGCTTGCCGGCGACCGGGCGGAACCCCTCGGCCGCGAGCACGTCGATCCCCGCCGCGACTTCGCGCGAGGGTCTGGGAACCCGCGCCGCGAGCGCCCGGGCCCGCGGGCGCGAATCCTCCATCACCGCCGCGGCCACGATCGTCGAAACGAGGGCGCGCAGCCTCAGCACATCGCCCTTGCCGTCGGGATGAACGCGGTTGGAAAGGAAGACGACGAAGCTCTCGGAGGAGGGATCGATCCAGAGCGATGTCCCGGTGAAGCCCGTGTGGCCGATGGAACCCACCGGGAAAAGGTCGCCGCGATTCTTCGAATAAGCGGTCGCGATATCCCATCCCAGGCTGCGCACGTCCGCGTCTCCGTAGAAACGCGGGCGCGTCATCGCCTCGACGCCGGACGGAGAGAGGATTCGCGTGCCGTGGAGTTTTCCTCCCCCGAGGATCATCCGGCAGAACTTCGCCAGATCCGCTGCGGTCGAGAAGAGGCCGGCGTGGCCGGCGACGCCGCCCAGGGCGTAGGCGCGCGGGTCGTGGACTTCTCCGCGCATCCAGTGATCTCCACGGCGCTCTGTCGGGGCAAACCGAGTCAAGTCGCGGCGCAAAGCGCCGCCGCCACCTACTCCCTCTCCCTCCGGGAGAGGGTTGGGGGTGAGGGGACTCCTCGGAGGATGAAAGCCCGTGTCCTTCATCCCGAGAGGGCGGAAGATGTGTTCCTCGGCAAAACGGTCGAGCCGCTCGCCGGAGACGCATCGGACGAGCTCCCCCAGGACCTCGTATCCGACATCGGAGTAGACGAACTGCGAGCCGGGCGCGGACTTCAAGGGTAGCTGGTATTTGCGCGCGAAGATCTCGTCGGGGGTGCCGGTGTAGAGGTCGAGCGGATCGTCGGGAGGGAGTCCGGCGCGGTGCGTGAGGAGATGTTCGACCGTAACCTTCGCGCGGTCGCCCCCCTCGGGAGCGAACTCCGGAATGTGTTTGACAACCGGGTCGGACAGAAGGAGCTTGCCTTCCTCGATCAAGATCATGACCGAGGTTGCGGTCGCGACCGTCTTCGTCAGCGAAGCGATGTCGAACACGGTGTCCACCGTCATCGGCTCCGCGAAGGGCTCGACGGCGCGGTTCCCGTAGGCCTTCCGGAAAATCACCTTGTCGCGGTGGACCGCCAGGACGACCGCACCGGGCAGCTCGCGTCTGGCGATGGACTCGGACACGACGCCGTCGATCCGCGCGAGACGCTCGGCGGCAACGCCGCCGTAAGGCACTTTCGCGCCCAGCGTGAGAGCCAGCAGGAGAGGGATCATGGCGAGTGTTCCCGAGACGGTGCCCTCGCCGGGGAGAGGGGGAAGGTCCTCTGGATGCCGGTGCCGCGGGCAGCGAGATCGGGAATCGTCACGGGGAGACGGCCAGTAAGGGGCGCCTCGCCGAAGAGAGCACGCGCGGCGGCGACCTGCACGTCGGGCTGGCCGCCGTACGCGGCGAGATAAGTCGGCAGAGACGGCAGCTCACGCAAGAGATAGGGCGTGCCGAAAGACACCGCGACGGATCGCGTGCCCGCGGCGGTGATCCTCGCAACCAGAGCCTTCGGGGCGTCCGGAAGGACGAGGGTGCCCCGGCCGCTCTGGAAGCGGACAAAGAGCGAAAACAGAACGACGTCCGCCCTGCCGGCCGCCTCGAGGATAGCCGCCTCCGTCTTCTCGTCCAAGCGCGCATCGAGGAAGAAAGTCTCCGGCGCGGTTCGCAGCCGTGTCCTGACCTGACGCGCAATCTCGTCGCCGGCTCTCCCGTGATCTGCATCGCTCACGATCACGTGGACCACGCGAAGCCCGGAATCGAGCGGCAGCGCGTCCGGGGCCTCGCGCACCAGAGTCAGGCAACGGCGCGCGATCTCCTCCGAGACGGCCCGGTGCTCGGGGCTGTCCACGACGCGGAAGATCTTCTCGAAGTCGGGATCCGGAGCGCCGACACGCGCCTTGACCGCGAGGATACGCCGGAGCGACTCCTCGATGCGCGCGGCGGAGATCCGGCCCGACTCCACGGCCCGGCGCACTCCGGCCACGGCCGCGTCCGTGTCGGGAGATTTCAAGACCTGGTCCGCCCCCGCCAGGATCGCGCGCACCGCGGCCTCCCCGGCGTCGAAGTGGTCCACGATCCCTCCCATATCCAGCGCGTCGGTCACGACAAGCCCGTCGAAGCCGAGTTCTCCGCGCAGAAGCGAGCCGGTCAGGACCGGCGAGAGCGAGGCCGGCATCGCGCCGTTGCGGGTGACCTCGGCGGGGTCGTGCGTATAGGGATTCTCCGGCGGCCCCTCGGGGCGTCCGAAAACCGGCGTCGAGTCGAGCGCGGGGACCGCGAGGTGCGCGGTCATGACGGACTCCGCGCCGGCGGCGATCGCCGCGCGGAAGGGGACCAGCTCCACTCGCTCCAGGCGTTCGCGCGAGACTTCCAGCACCGGCAGCGACCGGTGCGAGTCGGTGCGCGTGTCCCCATGGCCGGGAAAATGTTTCACGGTCGCGATCACGCCGCGCGACTCAACGCCGCGGACGAAAGCCGCGACGAAGCGCGCGACCTCCTGGGGGTCCTCTCCGAAGCTGCGCACGTTGATGACCGGGTTGTCCGGGTTCACGTTGACGTCGGCCACGGGAGCGTCGATCTGGTTCAGCCCGATGGCGCGCGCTTCTTCCGCCACGATCTCCCCCTCGCGGCGGGCGAGCTCGGGATCACCGGTGGCGCCCACGGCCATCGCCCACGGCCAGTACGTCGTGCCGGCAAAACGCATCCCCACCCCCGCCTCGAGATCAGCACCGATCAGGAGAGGAACCTTCACCAGGCGCTGGAGGCGGCGATTCAAGAAGGCGGTCTCATAGACGTTCGACCACGTCGCCCAGTGCAGACCGCCGATGTGGTTGTCACGAACCTGGTGGAGGAGCTGCCGGTAGTCCGGAGAGTCTTCGTTCATGAAGGCGCCGGGCAGCACATAAACGAAGAGCTGGCCGATTTTCTCGTCGAGCGTCATGGCCGCCGGCCGGACCGAGAGGGTCGCGCAGCCGGCCAGCGCGGCGGCGAAGAGGAGGGCCGCGGCGATTTTCACAGAGAGAAGAGTCTACCGTCCGAGTGATCTCCGCGGGGATTCTGGCGATCCCCAGAGCCCCTGGGGATAGGATCGGGGCGGTGGACGCTCCCCTGACGCCGGAAGAACGGTCCGAGGCTGTTGACGAGCTTGAAGCCTCGAGGCGGCGGCTCCTCACGTCGCTGGAGAACCTGAGTGAGGAAGAGTGGGGACCCCGCCCCTTGCCGGACCGCTGGTCGATCGCTGAATGCGCCGAGCACATCACGGCGGCCGAGCTGCCGCTGGCCAGGTTCTTCGCGGCCGCCGCTCTCCTCCATCCCTCCGAGGAGGAGCGCCGCGAGATCCGGGAGAAGGACGATTTCGTGCGCCGCTTCCTGCGCGATCGGTCTCAACGGGGCGAGGCCCCCGAACGAATCCGCCCGAAGGGGCGCTTCGCGACGCGGGAAGAGACGATTCGGACCTTTGAGGAGCGGCGTGCAGCCAACATCGCTTACGTGCGCGAGACGTCCGAGCCTCTGCGAGACCGTTTCGCGCCGCACCCCTTCGCCGGCGTCCTCGACGGCTACCAGTGGATTCTCCACCTCACCGCCCACACCGACCGTCACGCCGCGCAGATCGAGGAGATCCGAAGAAGTTATCAGTTATCAGTAATCAGTAATCAGTTCTCGGATCAGCCGCGACAGCTGAAAACTGAGAACTGAGAACTGAAAACTAAGAACTGAAAACTACCCGACTGGCGTCACCGCGGCCTGGTCCTCCTCGGCGGTTCGGATGCGGTAAACCTTTTCGACCGGCAGGACGAAGATCTTGCCATCGCCGACCGCGCCGGTCTGAGCGGCGGACAGGATCGCATTGATCGTCGGTTCGACGAAGTGGTCGGAGACTCCGATCTCGAGCCGCACCTTCTCCGAGAGCTCCATCTTCACCGTCGTGCCGCGGTAGGTTTCCACACGCTCGGTCTCCCCTCCGTGCCCCTGCACCCGGTGGAGCGTCAGGCCTCGCACCTCGGCCCGGAAGAGAGACTCGAGGACGGCGTTCAGTTTCTCCGGCCGGACGATTGCGACGACGAGCTTCAGGAGGCTCCTCCGCCGGGCGCAAGGACCGGTTCCGGAAGCGGACGCGCGGCCCCTTCCGTTTCGTGCAGGACCAGAATCGCGCCCTCGCCGCTCGTGTATGCCTCCTCGCCGTGTTGCGTGACGTCCAGACCCAGGCCTTCCTCGCGGGCCGTCGCGCGGACGCGGGCAAAGAGAGCCACGAGCTTCAGGATCGCCCAGGTCGCGCCCGCGCTGTAAACAGCCACTGCCAGGACCGCCGCCGCCTGGATGGCGATCTGCCGCGGGTTGCCGAAGAGGAGCCCGTCCGCGGTGCCGTTCCAGGACTTCTGCGCGAGCACTCCCGTCAGGAGCGCCCCGACCGTTCCGCCGACTCCGTGGGCCGCCACGACATCGAGGGAATCGTCCAGCCGCGTGTGCGCGCGCCAGAGAAGCGTGGCGTAGCTCGGAAAGGCCGCCGCCGCTCCCAGCAGGAGGGCGGACACGGGGCTGATGAATCCGGCGGCCGGCGTGATCGCAACGAGCCCGACCACGATGGCCGTCGCCGCGCCGACCGCCGTCGCCTTCGCGGAACGGACCAGGTCCAGGAGCGTCCAGGCGACGAGCGTCGCCACCGGCGCCAGCATCGTGTTGGTGAACGCGAGCGCCGCGGAGGCATTGGCGCCGAGCGCGCTCCCGGCGTTGAAACCGAACCACCCGAACCAGAGAAGCCCCGCTCCAAGGAGCGTGAAGGGAACGTTGTGCGGCAGGATCGCCTGGCGCGCGTAGTCCTTGCGCGGGGCGAGCACCAGCGCCGCGACGAGGGCCGCCGCGGCGGCGTTGACGTGCACGACGGTTCCGCCGGCAAAATCGAGCGCTCCCAACCGGGAGAGCCACCCTCCGCCCCAGACCCAGTGCGCGACCGGCGCATACACCACGATTGCCCAGAGGAAGAGGAAAGCCAGGTACGACCCGAAGCGCATCCGCTCGACGATCGCGCCGGAAATGAGGGCCGCGGTGATGATCGCGAAGGTTCCCTGGTAGGAGAAGAAGAGCAGGTGCGGGATCGTGCCCTGCGCCTCGAGCCCGACGCCGCGCAACAATGCCCGCGACATGTCGCCTACCAGCGCGTTTCCCGGCGCGAAGGCGATCGAGTAGCCAGCCAGCGCCCAGCCGATGCCGACGAATCCGAGCGCGGAGACACTCATCATCATCGTGTTCAAGGCGTTCTTGGAGCGCACGAGTCCGCCGTAGAAGAAACCAAGGGCGGGAGTCATCAGCAGAACCAGGGACGTCGCCATCAGCATCCACGCGATATCAGCAGAATTCATGGCAGGACAGGGTATCAGACGATTTGCAGAGTGTCCAACAAAATTTGCAACCGCTGCACAATTTCTACGTCAGAACTTCAGGTGGCAGCCTCTCCGGCCAAATGTGCATCGTGAAATCTGCGAAAAGTGCAAAACAGCGATGGCAGTCATCAAGCGGACACCGAGGCTGCCCGAGCCGCGTCGAACCAGCGTGACGGAATGACGCAAGGCCTGATGGGGGGCCGCCGATTCGCGATCCGGCACTTCGTTTTCGGTCCAAAAAAATGCATCCTCAAGAAAAGAAAAAAAGGTCAAGACACCCCTCGCGCCGGAGAACAACTTCGTGTAGATTCCTCACGAAATCCCGATCGTGTCGAAAGCACAATTTCGCCCACATGCTTCGAATAAGGAGGAGTTCGATGTGTAGAACCCTGTCCGCCCGATGGCGGGCGATTCCTATCTGGATCGCGATTCTGACTTTCGCGCTCGCGCTTCCTGCTCTCGCGCAGACCGACGTCACGACGGGCCGGGTGACAGGCACCGTCATGGACGCCGACGGTGGCGCCTTACCGGGGGCAACGGTCGAGGCGAAGAACCTGGAGACCGGATACGTCGCCACCGCGACGTCCCGTTCCGACGGCTTCTTCCAGATCATCAACCTGCCGATCGGGCGCTACGCGGTGACCGCGTCGCTCTCGGGATTCCGCACGGCCACGCGGCCGGAAGTCCGGCTGGACCTCGGCTCGGCGCCGACGATCGAGTTCCGGCTCCAACTCTCGAGCGTGTCGGAGTCGGTGACGGTCACGAGCACGGCCCGTGCCGTCGAGGTGACGAACACCGCCGTCGGCGAGACGATCCAGACGGAGCAGCTGAAGAACCTGCCCTCGAGCGGCCGGGACTTCAAGAATCTCGTGCTCCTGACGCCCGAGACACGCATCGAATCCGAACGCGGCACCCTCTCGATCGCGGGCGAGCGCGGCATCAACACGAACGTGAGCGTGGACGGCGTGGACTTCAACAACCCCTTCTTCGGCGGGACCGTCGGCGGGGCGGAAGGCCGGGCACCGCTCTCCCTCTCCCAGGAGTCCATCAAGGAATTCACGGTCATCACCAACGGCGCCTCGGTTGAGTTCGGCCGTTCGGGCGGCGGGTTCGTCAATGTCATCACGAAGAGCGGCACGAACCAGCTCCATGGCTCCGGCTTCTTCTACTGGCAGCCGCAGGACCTGACGGCCAAGTTCGCCAACGGTCAGGCGCCGAACGACCAGGACAAGAAACAGTTCGGCGCCTCGCTCGGAGGGCCCATCCTGCCGGACCGGCTCTTCTTCTTCGGCTCCTATGACCGCCAGGAACAGAGCCTGACGGTTCCGATCAACCCCACGGTCCTCGATGCGTCGATCTTCGCAAAATACCCGGTCCTGGCCAGTCCGGATAACTACGTCCAGACCAAGAACGGCTGGGTCGCCTTCGGGCGCATCGACTTTCAGGCCGCCAGCGCCCACCGTCTCATGGGCCGGATCAACTACACCAAGTACGACGGCGACAACGGCACGAACACCTCTCCCAATGACACCCTCCCGCACAACGGAATCGAGGGGATGACGTCAACGCAGTTCGTGGGCACATACTCGGGTCAGTTCGGCGCGAGCCTGTTGAACGACCTCAATTTCAACTACAACAACGAAGACACGCCGCGCGCCGACAAGGGCCTGAACCTCCCGGAGATCCAGGTCGGCACCGCCCGCTACGGAGAGGTCAGCTTCCTGCCTATCACCTCGACCGTCAAGCGCTACGAAATTGCCGACACAGTGACCTATCTCCTCCAGAGCCACGTCTTCAAGCTCGGTGGCGACTACAACGACACGTCGGTCTCCCAGACCTTCAAGGGCAACTGGCGCGGCGTGTTCGTCTTCAACAACGTCGCCGACCTGCTGGCCGGAAAGTATTTCCAGTACCGGCAATTCGCAGGCCTCGGGGGGCTCACCGCCGACCAGGCGGGCACCGTGGACTTCGGCCAGAAGGAGTACGCCGGGTTCATTCAGGACCAGTGGTTCATCAGCCCGAAGCTGACCGTGACGGCGGGCGTTCGTTTCGAGTACCTGGACAACCCCAACTCCCCGGTTCTGAATTACACGCCCGGCACGACCGGCGCCTACCCGCTGACCGGCGAGATCCCGGACGTCAAGAACCAGTGGTCACCGCGTCTCTCGATGTCCTATTCGCCGGACCCGAAGACGGCCATTCGCCTGGCCGCCGGCCGGTACTGGAGCCGCACCCCGGCGCTGCTGTGGTCGCAGCTCTTCAGCTCCAACGCCATCAAGGGAGTCCAATACTCCACGATTACGAACTCGGCGGGGCCGGGCGGCTCGCCGGCAGACCCGACGGACAAGAACTGCAAGAACGCCAATGGCACGTCCTGCTTCGATTCGTTCGCGCCCGGCTGGGGGGCCAACTGGACGCCCGTCGGCGTCGAGCGGGTCAACTTCTCGGCCATTCCAGTCAACTGCAGGCCCGTTCTGAGCTGTCCGATCTTCACCGTGGACCCGAACTTCACGGACCCGCACACGGACCGGATCACGCTGGGATTCGAGCGGGAAGTCGTCTCCGAGATCACGGCCATGATGAACTTCACGTACGCCAAAGGCTACGACCTCGAGCGTCTGACGGACGCCAACCGCGCCTACGACGGAACGACCTCCGTCAACGGCACACCGCATTACAGCTCCACGCGTCCCAACACGTTTTACAGCACGAACACCCAGTACGTCTCCGACGCCCACGCGAAGTACTACGCCGTGGACTTCGTGGCGCAGAAGCGGTTCGCGAATAACTTCAGCGCGGGCGTCAGCGCGACCTGGTCCAAGGACTCCGACGAGGACTCCAACGAGCGCAACTTCTCGGGCATCCAGGCGGAGGACTTCAACAACCTGGCGACCTCGTACGGACCCTCCAACCGCGATCAGCGCTGGAGAGCGTCGGCAAACGCGGTCTGGCTCACGCCCTGGTACGGCATCGGTTTCGCGGGATCGGCCCGCTTCACGACCGGCTCTCCTTACACGGCCCGTTCCAACTTCGATTTCAACAACGACGGCCAGAGCGGTACGGACCGCGCGACGCTCGGTTGCACGTCGATCGGGGGCAGCGCGACGAACTACGATTGCTCCAACGGAGTTCACTTCGCCCGCAACTCCTTCCGGCAGCCGAGCTTCTATTCCGTCGACGTTCGTCTCCAGAAGGCGTTCCACATCGGACCGGGAGACTTCGGCCTGGCGGTGGACTGCTTCAACTGCACCAACACGGGCAATAAGTTCGTCAGCCAGACGACCTTCGGCCGCGTCCCCGGACCGACCGTCGGCGCCACGACCGTGCCGAACACCAGCACGCCCAACGCGGGCTTCGGCAACGCCAACAACCCCGGAACGCCGCGCACGCTGCAGGTGTCGGCGAGATACGACTTCTAGACAGGCAGACAGCTTCCGGAACCGGGCGGGGGCGACCCCGCCCGTTTTTTTTGCGCGCGCGAAGGAATTCGCAGGCCCGCGAAGCACTATCATGCGAAAGGCCGGAGTTGCCCGTCTGGAGAAGATATGAACAGCCCTTTCGCCTCACTCTCCGGTCTGTGCGCGTTCACGCTTGCCGCCGCGAGTCTTGCCCTCGGCCCGTCGGGCGGTGACACGAAACGCGCCCGCACAGGGCCCTGGGGAGCCGTTGGCATCGCCATGGAGGTGACCGAGTCCGGCGCCCGAATCGAGCTCGACTGCGCGCACGGGACCATCAGCGAGCCCATCCTCCTCGACTCGGAAGGGCGCCTCGACGTCAAGGGACTCTATTTTCGCGAGCACGGCGGACCCATCCGCGAGGGCGAAGAGTCCAAGGGCGAGCCGGTCCATTATGTTGGCCAGGTCACGCGCGACACCATGACGTTGACGATCAAATCCGAGGGGAGCGATACGGCCATCGGCAGCTACACGCTCGTCCACGGAAAGTCCGGCCGCATCCGCAAGTGCCTCTGACCGAAGAGGAGTCCTTGGTCCCTGGTCCGTGGTCGGGCGACTAAGGACTACGGACTAAGGACCAGGCACTCAGGAAGCGACGGTGGCGGCTTCCAGGATCTCGACTCTCTTCGCGCCGGCATCGAGCTCCGCTTCGACGCCGATCGGAATGGTGGCCTTCTCCTTCGTGTGGCCGAAGACGAGGCCGGCGAGGACCGGCTTGTTGAGGTCGCCCAGGATCTCGTCCAGGAGATCCGACAGCGACAGGTTGATCTCGACGCTCGACTTCGCCGGCGTGCACTCGGTGCAGGTGCCCCACACGATGCCGGCCGCTTCCTGCAGCTTGCCGGCGAGCTTCAACTGCGTGAGCATCCGGTCCACACGATACGGCGCTTCGCCCGTGTCCTCGAGGAAGAGGATCTTTCCCTTCGTCTCGATCTCGTAGGGTGGTCCCGTAGCCCCCTTCCAGACAGAAGATCCCCGCGATGCCCGGATCGGCAAACATCGCGTGGAGGTCCTCCAAGCGCTCCTTCTCCGCTCCGGCCATGTAGCCATGACGTCCCATGACGAAGCGGCCGAGCCGGCACTTCACGCCGAGGGTGGACTCCAGGCGCGCCGCCGCGAGATCGATCCGCCATGTGTCGAAGATGTAGGAGGACGGTGTGATGAGTCCAACCGTGTCGCCGGGCTTCAGGGTCTTCGGCTTGACAATCGGCCGCGCCGAGGCGGCCGGCGTCCTCGGATTCGGGACGGCTCCGGAGATGAGGGAGGCGCCGGAGAGGGTCCCGGCCGAGCGGAGGAAGGTCGTTGTCATGGCGGAGGATTAGATCAGAGAGGAGAAGCGAAATCGGTAGCTGTCGCGGGCGGGCGCGAGGCCCGCCCCTACGGCACGAGGGCCAGGGCCTTCTTCCGCGCCGCTTCGAATTCATCGCCGGGACGCCAGCGCGGCATGGCGTCGGCGTCGGCGACTCGGCAGCCGAGGAGGAAGGCGAGGCGCGCGTCTTCGACGGCGCCCGCGAAGTCGAGGTCGTCGTGGTACTCGTCGGAAGGCTGGTGGTAGGTGTTCTTCTGGTACGCCTCGACCTGCTCCTTGCCCCAGCCCGCGGGCTTGCCGATGACGTCTGTCCCGAACTTGACATACGCAGCGGGGACGCCGGCCTTCGCGAAGTTAAACTGGTCAGAGCGGTAGAACAGCCCCCGGTCCGGAAACTCGTCCGGCTTGACCGTGCGTCCCTGTGTCTTCGCGACCGCGATCACGTCGCCGTCGAGCGAGGACTTGCCCAGGCCGATGAGAGAGACGTCGCTCGTCTTTCCGAACCAGCTGGCCGAATCGATGTTGATATTGGCGGCGATCCTCCCGACCGGCACCGGCGGGTGCGCGACGAAGTATTGGGAACCCAGGAGGCCCTGTTCCTCCGCGGCCACGAACGCGAAGTAGACCGTACGGCGAGGGGGCGTGCCCAGTTCCGCGAAGGCCCGCGCCACGGAGAGGATGGAAGCCACTCCGGACGCGTTGTCCACCGCGCCGTTGTAGATGGAATCCTCCGAACCGGCTCCGGGCTTGGCCTTGATCCCAAAATGATCGTGGTGCGCCGTGTAGACGACCGCTTCGCCCGAGAGTTTCGGGTCCCCGCCCGGGATCCTCCCGACGACGTTGCCCGATTCCTTCTGGACGATCGCGTTGGCCATCGCGAAGGAGAATCGGACCCCGAGCGGCGCCGGTCGGAAGGAACGCGACTCCGCCGAGGCCAGCAGCGAATCGAGGTCCTTGCCGGCGAGCTTCGCCACCGTCCGCGCCAACTCCTCGGTCGCCCACATCTTGATCTGCACCCGTGGCGAGCCGTCGTCGGGCAGCTCGAAATTCTCTCCCGCCCAGGAGTTCTGGACGACGTGCCAGGGATAACCGGCCGAGGGGGTCGTGTGGATGAGGATCGCCCCGGCCGCCCCCTTCTTCGCCGCCATCAGGTACTTGTAGTCCCAACGCCCGTACCAGAGGCGGGTCTTGCCCGCGAAGATACTTGGGTCGCTCTCGGGATCGTTGTTCATCATCAGGAGGACCTTCCCCGAGAGGTCGGCGTCCTTGTAGTCGTCCCACCGGAACTCTGGCGCGACGATTCCGTATCCGACGAACACGATCTCGGCATCCTCGATCTTCGCCGCCGGCTTCTGAACGCCGGAGAAGGCGACGAAGTTGTCCCCCGGAACGCCCTCCGCCGAGCCGCGCTCCGACCGGAAGACCGCCGGACCGGAGAAGCTCGCCTTCACGCCGACGAGCGGCACCTTCTGGATCCAGCCGCCGCCGGGCGCTCCGGGCTCGACGCCCAGGGCCTCCATCTGCGACTGGATGTAGGCCTCCGCGAGCGAATCCCCGCGCGTGGCCGGGCCGCGGCCTTCCAGCAGGTCGGAAGCGAGGATCTTCGTGTGCGCCCGAAGGAGCTCCTCGGTGATCTTCCCCGCGGCCCGGCGGACCTCAGGAGGGGCGGCGCGGCCAGCCGAAGGCCTGTCCGCGGCGGCCGTCGAGACGACGAGGAGAGCGCCTGCGAGAAGCCGGGAAGGGCTCTTCATGGATTCCTAGCCGCGGGGCGCCGGCGCCGCCGCGGGAGTCGGGGACTTGCCTGGAGCTGCCGGCGTTTCGGGCCTGGCGAGCGGGCCTTTCCCCGCCGGCGATTCTTCCGGCCGCGGCTGGTCCTTTGGCATCGGCTTCCTCGGCATCATACCGTCGCGCATGGCCGCGTTGTAGACGAAGGAGGCGATGACGACGGAGGCCTGCATGAGATCCTCCTTCTGGAGCCGCTCGTAGACGTCCATGTTGGTGTGGTGCGTGCGGGTCTCGTACTCGACCTCGTCCTGGATGAACTGGAAGCCCGGGAGCCCCACGCCGTCGAAGGAGAGGTGATCGGTGCCGCTCGTGTTGCGCATCGTCACGGTCGTGACCCCCAGGTCCTTCAACGGCTGGATCCAGGATTCGAAGATCGGCACCACGGCCGCATTCTCCTGCGCATAGATGCGTCGGATCCTGCCGGTGCCGTTGTCCAGGTTGAAGTAGGCCGAGAGCTTCGCGTGCTCCGGCTTGACCGTCAGGGGCCCGGTCGGCCGGCGCAGGAAGGTCGGGAGGGCTTCCTGATCCGGAGGCAGCGGCTCCTTCGGCTCCGGGCGCGAGGCGAAGTGCTGCGAGACGTAGCCGCGCGATCCCAGGAGTCCCTGCTCCTCGCCGCTCCAGAGAGCGATGCGAATCGTGCGCTTCGGCCTGACGCCGAGCGCCTTCAGGATCCGTAAAGCCTCCATCGTGGCGGCGACGCCGGCGCCGTTGTCCGTCGCGCCCGTTCCAGCATGCCAGGAGTCCATGTGGGCTCCGAGCATAACGAGCTGACCGTTTTTTTCTGAACCGGGGATCTCCGCAATCGTATTCCAGGCCCTCGGCTCCTCCGTCAGCTTCGTCTTGAGATTGACTTCCAGTTCGACGGGCTCCTTGCGGTCCAGCAGCCGCCCGACCCGCTCCCAGTGCTCGATGGCCATCGTGAGCGTGGGCACCGCCGCAGGCGCGTCCTTGCGGTGTCCGTTCTGGAGGCCCTGGACGCGGAACGTGCCGCCGTCGAGCGCGCCCGCCTCGACGACCGCGGCCACCTTCTCCTCCACCAGAAACTTGTTCAGGGCCCGCTGGAACTCGCGGCGCCTGGCGAACTCCTCGCGGTTGAAAGGCTGTCCGGCGCGCATGTAGGGGCGGATCCCCGGGACCTCGTAGTGGTAGAGCTCGGCGAGAGACTTCTCGTCGTAGCGCTCGGCGAGCGGCTTCTCCTGCGGCTTGACATCGCGTGTCTCGCCGAGCATCAGGATCTTCCCGGCGAGCTTGCCCTTCTGCTTCTCCAGGTCTTCCTTCTCCGTCAGCCTGACCTTGACCGCCTCGGCGCGCAGGGCACCGTCGGTCCCGGGGCTCCATGCGAGCGGCAGCGCGAGGAGCTCGGCGACATCCGGCGAAAGCATCCGCACCGTCGCGACCTCGTAACTCCAGCCGCGCCCGAAGGGCTCCCACGACTCCAAGTGGGCATTGGCAAGCCCCCATTCCTCGAGCTGCTGGCGCGTCCAGTCGTTGGCCCGCCTCATGTTGGGGGATCCCGTCAGGCGAGGGCCGATCTTGTCCATCAGATTGCTCGCGGTGTCCATCACCTTCGAGTTGCGGAACCCTTCCTGCCGGATCCGAGTGACCATGTCCAGGTCCACCCGTTCCTGTCCTGGCAGCACCGGAACGAGCGTCATGGACGCGAGAAGGACGAGGGATGCGACTCTTCTCAAGAAATCCTCCTGTTTGGCGCCGCGCACGCTACCACCTTCGCGATCGCAGATTCCAGATTCCACATTCCAGGTGGATAGGCCCCCGTTGTCATCCTGAGGAGCGGAGCGACGAAGGATCTGCCTTCTCCAGGGAGGAGAGCCGATCCTTCGCTTCGCTCAGAGCCTGCCCCGAGCAGGAGAGCACCGGTCGGAGCGACGGGAGCAGATCCTTCGCTTCGCTCAGAGCTTGCCCTGAGCAGGAAGACGATCGTCGACCGGAGGAGAGCAGATCCTTCGCTGCGCTCAGGATGACAGGGGAAAAGCGCGAAGGGACGACAGGGGAAAGAGCGAGGGGATCACAAGGGACGAGCCCGTCTCCCTGGAATCTGGAATTTGGAATCTGGAACCCCCGGCTAATCCGCGAGGAAGAGGGTCAAGGCAAAGCGGGCGTCGGACTCGATCCATTGCTCCAGGAAGCGGAAGCCCGCCGCCGCCCCCATCGCCAGGACCTGATCCGGCGTGTACTTGTAGGAGCTTTCGGTCCAGATGAACTCCCCTGCCTCGAAGCGGACTTCGCAGCCGGCGCGAGGGATCGTGACCCTCTGCGCGTGGCGAGACACGAGGTGCATCTCAACGCGGCTCTCAGTCAGGTTCCAGATCGCGCGGTGGTCGAAGCCCTGGAGAATGAAGTCCCCGTCGAGCTCCCGGTTGACGCGTACGAGCAGGTTCTTGTTGAAGGCAGCCGTGACGCCCAGCGGGTCGTCGTAGGCGGGCAGCAGCTCGCGCTCCGGCTTTACGAGATCCGCTCCGAGGAGGAGGGCATCTCTCGGACGGAGAGCGCGCCGGATCTCCGAGAGGAACTCGTGAGAGGCGGGGGGATCGAAGTTTCCGATGTTCGACCCGAGGAAGAGGACGAACATCGTTCCCCGGCCTCGCCCGGCGGCCGCCCGCCGCAGCCCGTCCTCGTAGGTGGCGCGATGTCCCACGACCGAGATGTGCTCGAAGCGGCCGAGAGTTCTCTCGGACTGCTCCAGGGCCGCGGGCGAGATGTCGATCAAATGGACCGAGACCGGCCGGCGCCGGCTGCGCAGCGCCTCGGCGAGCATTGCGATCTTCTCGCCGCTGCCGCAACCCAGCTCGACGAGCGTCAACGGATCCGTCAGAGGCGCGACGACCTGGGCGGCCCATCGGGAAAGCAGCCTCCCCTCGGCCCGCGTGATCCGATACCAGGGGAGGCGGCTGATCGCCTCGAAGAGACAGGAACCGAGGGCGTCATAAAGGTACTTGGACTGGATCTGTTTTGGATTGAGTGCGAGGTCTCGCTTGACATCCGCGGCGAAATCAGTGTTTCCGTTGAAGCTTGTTTCGTAAGCTGTAAGCCGTAAGCCGTGAGCCGAGTCCCCGGCCACCTCCTCACGGCTCACGGCTGACGGCTCACGAGGAGACGCACCGGAACGTCGCATAGACATACGGATAGGTGCCGCGGAACCAGTTGCGGAAGCTCCGGCGCAGCAGTTCCTTCGCGGTGGCGGGCGACGCTCCCTTCATGACCCAATGCTTTCCGTCGAAGAAGTCGGCGGAATAGACCGGGTAGGAAGCCATTGGCTCAAATCCCTCGAAGCCGCTGAAGACCGTCGAGGTCCATTCCCACCCGTTGCCGACGAGGTCGTGGACTCCCCACGCGCTGGCGCCCGCGGGGAATGAGCCGACGGGCACGGGGTCTGACCGCTGGAAGTCGAAGTTGCCGCGGGTCTCGTCCGGAGGGTCTTCTCCCCAGGGATAGGAGCGCTCCTCGCCGCTCGAGGTCCCGTAGGCGGCGCGGTGAAACTCCGCCTCGGCCGGTAGCCGTTTTCCCTTCCAGCGGGCGAAGGCCTGCGCCTCCGCGTGCGAGACGTAAACGGGCCAGGCCTCAGGCAACGGGATCCTCTCGAACATCCCACGCCAGGACCAGCCTCCGTCGGCGCGTTCCCAGAAAAGCGGATGCTCGACGCTGCCCTGCGAGCGCCATTCCCAACCTTCGTCGTCCCAGAGCTCGCGCTTCTGGTACCCGCCCGCTTTGATGAACTCCATGAACTCGCTGTTGGTGACGTTGAAGACGTCGATCTCGAAGGCCGGGACCTCGACGCGGTGCTCGGGAAACTCGTTGTCCCACCCGAAGGGCACACGCTCGAGCGTAGCGCCGAGCGTCGCCACGCCGGCAGGAATGCGAACGGATTCCGGCCGCGGCGGATTACCGCCGGTCAAGGGCGGCGCGGCACCGGCCGGGCGAACCTTCTCTTCAAGTGGAAGGCGATGCCACATGTAGCGCAGCGTCTCCTGATGCATTGGCTCGTGCTCGAGCACCGTGTACACCGCGAGGCCTCCTCGCAGAACTGCGTGGTCGCCACGGACCACGTCCTTCTCGAGCAGAGCCTGCCGGATGGCCCGGTCCGCCCGATCCCCGTAGGCCTGGATCGCCTCTCGCGGCGGCCACCGGAACGGAGTCCGGCCGGCCGCCAATTCGTCTTCGGGATCGATGCCGCGCTCGAAGAGGACCTCGTAATCGGGATCGATCCCCCGCTCCTGGAGACCCCGCTTGAGGAGCGTATTGACGTTGAAGGCGGGCAGGTGCCCCTCGTAAAAGCAAATCGGGTTGCGCAGAGGGATCGGTCGCGCTTCGTAGGCGTCGGGGACCACGCTGTTGAAAAGCTCCCGCGAGCGCCGCCGGTTGCGGTCGAACCAGTCCACGAAAGCCTGGCGGTCGATCGTCATCGTCGCCATCATGCTATTACGACGGCGCGTCCCTTCTTTCGGCGGCCCTGCGAAAAAAACAGCTCGGATCGGCCCGGGATTAGGGAATAGGCTTGTCTCTTGCTATCAACGTTTTCGCGGAGGTGAAAGGTGGCAGAGACCGAAACACCCGTCGAACATCCGGCCCCGACTGCGGCGCCGAAAAAGCGCCGGGCGCCCGCGCGGCGCACGCGCTCCTCCCGTAAGCCTTCGGCGGGGCGCAAGAAAGCCCGGGGGCGTTCCCGTGCCCGCTCGACCACGAAGAGCTTCCCTGCTCTGCTCGAGGGATGGGCTGCGAAAGCGGCAGCCGCCGGAAAAAGCCTGAAGACACTGTCCGGACAGGGCACGGACGTGGCGCGCCAGGCCTTTCACGGCGCGGGAGCGGCATCCAAGAAGACGATCGCGCGCCTGGCGAAGGAATGGGAGAGCCTGGATACGAAGCGCCGGATGCAATTCGTCGCGGCGCTGCTGGCCGCTCTCGCCGCGGCCTCGGCTCCGGTCGTCCGAAACCGCATGAAGAGATAGACCGGCCCGGGTCACGGCCGCAGTCGGGCCTGGCTCGTGGCAGGAGGCTTGCTGCGGAGAGCCCGTCGGGAGGCCCGAATGACCCGCGACCATGGAGACTGCCGCCGCTCGGAGATCCTCCTCGAGGGCGGAGAGAAGAAGTTCTGCAGCGAGCATTGCGCCGATCAGGAGGCCCTCGGGCGCCCGGAGACTTCCTGCCATTGCGGACCTCCCGACTGCGCCGCGTAACCTGCGCGCGGCGTTCACGCCCGGCTTTCCCGAAGCCGGTGAATAATGGGATCCGGAATGTCGACGGCCGCTGAACCCATTCGCGGCGAACTCTTCTCCACCGAGCGCCTCGAGCAATTCGCGGAGGCCCTGGCGGCGGAGCATGCGGTTTACCTCGGTATCCGCCGCGGGCGGCTCCTCCTTCCGCGCCTCCAGGAGAACGGGCGCGTCCTGCTCTCGTCGTACCGCGCGATCGCGAGCGCGATTCGCGAAGAGCGCACCATCTCGCCGGCAGCCGAGTGGCTCGTGGACAACTTCCACATCGTCGAGGACCAGCTCCGCGAGATCCGTGAAGACCTGCCGCCCGGCTTCTACCGCGAGCTGCCAAAGCTCGCCCGAGGCCCGCTGAAAGGGTATCCGCGCGTCTATGGCCTGGCCTGGTCCTTCGTCGAGCACACCGATAGCCGCTTCGACCCGGAGACGCTGCGAAGGTTCGTGCGCGCCTACCAGCACACGCGGCTGCTGACGATCGGAGAGCTCTGGGCGATCGCCATTTCCCTGAGAGTGGTGCTCGTAGAGAACCTGCGGCGCCTGGCCGTGCGCATCGTCGCGCGGCGCAGCGACCGGGAGGAGGCCGACGCGGTCAGCGACACACTGCTGGGCGTCGAAGGACAGCCGCCCCGGGATGCGCGGCCGATCCTGCGCGAACTGGAACAGCGCCCGTTGGCGGGCCCCTTCGCCTTGAGGCTGATCGAGCGGCTGCGCGAGCAGGACCCCCAGGTCACGCCCGCGGTCCCGTGGCTGGCGCAGCGGCTTGCCGCCCAGGGCGTCACGGCCGACGAGATCGTGCGGCGGGAACAGCAAGAGCAGGTCGCCACGCACGTCACCGTCCGCAACGTGATCACGAGCATGCGCCTGCTCTCCTCGGTCGACTGGGCCGACTTCTTCGAGAG
>WNGB01001607.1_pt1 | contig 36977 bp, 44 predicted proteins | sample 5400681 | NCBI WGS metagenome assembly WNGB01 (sample SAMN13153367, study PRJNA577476) | soil metagenome | isolation source: 115 cm soil or saprolite under grassland replicate 2 | place: USA:California | collected 2016-06-15 | reverse complement strand
CGTGGGAAGCGCAAGCTTTTGCGTTGGCTTTGCGTCTGTCGGAAATGGGCTATTTCACGTGGGCCGAATGGGCGGAGGTTTTGAGCCAAGAGATCAAGGCCGCGCAAGCACGAGGCGACCCCGATCTTGGCAACACGTATTACCAGCATTGGCTCAACGCCTTGGAACGGCTGTGCGCTGCAAAAAATCTCGTCGGCGACGCAGATATGGGACGGCGCAAAGAGGAATGGCGGCGCGCCTATCTGAATACACCACATGGTCAGCCGATCGAACTTTCCGCTGCCTTGAAGCATGACCGGCGGGAAGACTGATCCCGCTCATTGGCCATGGCTCCAATCGCCGCACGGCCATGCCGCTCCTGCACCGGTAGCTCATTTTTGCGGTACGACAGCAAATAATCGTAAACAGCGGGCCGCCGAACATCGGGTTGCAGCGGACCCGCTGGCGCGGCGCAAGATCGGGGTGTTTTTGCGTGTCACAGTCGGTGGCGTTCAAACGCTCGTGCCATTGGCGAGGGCACAAGCGGGTCGCTGAACCGTGAGCGGTAGGCGAAGAGGCGACCGTGATGAACCGAGCGTCCCAGCGGAACGAAGGGAATGTCCTACTGGCGTCACCATATAGTTATAGATGTCTCGTAATACGTCTGCCAGTTTTCTGTCGCTACCATCTGCCTTTGTGGCTTGTGGGGCACCGGGTGTTGCTGCATGGTCATTACAGTACGCCTTGGCTGATATCTCAAACATACTTCTGAGCAAGAAGCAGAAAGCAATAGGATTTTTCAAGGTCAAGCTGTTGTGCTTCTTCACGAAGCGTAACAACCTTTTCCCGGCCATTCCCGATTATCTTTAACTTTCTCAGAGCCTGCATTACCGCTCGTGGGTCATTGATCCCCACGGCCGCACGGCCACCTCTTCCTCCCGCACCACCGGCACCGGGGCCAGAACCGCCTCCACCTGGAGGTGCTCCGCCTGGTCCCCCAGGTGGCGTACCTCCACCGCCCCCGCCTCCACCTGGGGGACCAGGCGGTATGCTCTGTTTGGTACCGAAGTCACCACCTCTGATTATTCCAAACTTTATGGTTTGCATCCCAATGTTTAAGAGGATAGTATCGAACTCACTCTGATATGGGATGGCAGGATACCGGCTGGCAAGGTCTGCTGTACTGCTGGCGCCTAATCGGGGCGCGCGTTCGACACGCTGTTCGACTACCGCGCCGGAGGCCAGCAGGTGCTGTACATTTCACCCGAAAGGCAGGGTGGGCGCCTGTTCTGGCGGCTGTACCTGCGGGCGGTGCGGCAGGATGGCAGCAAAGGCCAGCCGATCATGCTACCGGTGTTCAGCCCCAGCAGCCGCACGCTCTCACCGCCGCCCAAGGGCTACTTCGTGGATTTTACCGCGCTGGCGGCCGAGCACGGCTGGCGGCGAATCGCGGCCCAGGAGCGCGAGAGCTTCGACTGGCGCAGCGAGCTGCTGGCGCTGGAGTACTGGCACTTCGAGCGCCGCGATGGATTGACCTCGTATGGCGCGATCAGCCTAATCTACGATAACACGACCATCGAGCGCCTGTTTAGCGTCGAAGCGCTCAAGGCTGCCGGCGTGCGCGAGCAGGCAATCCCACGGCTAGGGCTGCCGTGGGCGCCAGCGCCGATTGTGGTTCGAGGGGAATGGTTGCGGAAGCCGGGGTAGGAATCGCTGAAGCGCTGAAATTTTGATTGCGCTGAGGCTGCATTGCCATCATCACAGCTGAAACGATCTCGATCAGAACCGCCGTCCATGCGGCGCACACCGCACCCTGATGCATGAAAACCGGCGTTCTTGGTTCTCGGTTCTATTTTCGTGCTAGATATCCATATGGCTGCGCCTCAACCTGATGCATGAACATGGCAATCCGCTCGTTCAGCGGCTTCAACAGTTCAGCGGTTCAGCGGTTCTCTTTTCGTCTTACCGCCACGTCCCGATTTCGCGAACGCCGCTCTCGGGGGGAACCATGCAGCAGCGCTCGCAGACACGAACTGGAATGCCTGTCTGCGTCTCGGAGCTAAGCCCGGTACGGCCACCGCAGGAGCGACACACACTGAGATTCTCAATATCGTCGGCGCGCCAGAGCTGCGGGGAGACAAACAGTTCCAGATAGCGATTCAGCGACAAGACGCCAACTTTGACGCATACAGCTGCGGGAAACACTTCTTCGACACGCGCAAACAGCTGATGTTTGGATGAATAAACCTCGTCGCCGATGGCGATATCGCGCATGCGTGGGTGTTGACTGATCTTCATAGCGTGCCAAGCTGCGCGACTAGCGCGCGCAGTCCCTCCTCATCCAGCCGGAAGCCCGGATCATCGCCGAACATCAATGCGTCGAGCGCATCGGTAATCGCCACCTCGGCGCCCGCTTCGTATGCTTCGCTGCCCAGCTCTTCAGCGTAAAAGCGATCGAAGGCCCACGCCGCCAGCGCCGTATCGGTGAGCTGGCCGGACAGTCGCGCCTCAATCCGCGCCACGATCGTGGCGCGCGTCGTAATCGGATCGTGCACAAGCGCGGGCTGGGATAACTGGGCCATACCGATGATCAATTCTGGTTGATTGTGTTTTGTAGTATCTACTATACCACATTATACAGCTTCTGGGTCGAGCGCCTGCTCACACTGTTCAAAGAAACCGCAGCTCCGGCAGCGCCGCTCGTCATCGTGGCTGCGCTCACAGTCGGGCTGATCAAGATCGGCACGCATCGCGTCGAGCAGCGCCAGCACCTGATCGCGCACCTGTTCAGTATAGTCGAGCCGAAAGGTCTGCTCGGCGTAGCGCAGCAGGCCGTAGGGCGGCGATACGCCGTTAGTCTCCTCGACTAGCACACAATAGGCGGCCAGCTGCATCAGATCCGACTCGTATGGTCGCGCCGCGCGCCGGCCCGGCTTAACCTCGACCGGGATGATCTGCCCGCGTAGCTCTAGCAGATAGTCTGGCTTGCCGACTAGACCCAGCTTGCGCGCGATCAGCGGCTTCTCCGGCACGCTGCCGCCGGTGTCCCGATACAGCACTGGTGCCCAGGGCAGGCCAGTCGTTCTGCGCAGGCGCAGAGCCCCAACAAGCGCCAGCAGCGCCAGCAGCAGCAAAGCCAGCCCGAACGCAACGCCCATCAGCGACCCAGCAGCAGCAAAACCATCGCCGCGATCGCCAGCAGCCCGCCGAGCACAAGCAGCACCCGGCTTCCGGCGACTGCTCGCCCGTGGCGATGGTGCAGCGCTACGCCATATTCGCGCCGCTCGCGCCCGGCCGGCTCTAGACCGCCCACCCGCCGTAACCACCAGGCCCGCGCGCAGTAGACATATTCGCCCATTTCACTGGCGCGAATGATCGGCAGACGCTGCCTTGCCACTTTCCTCTCCGCTTAGTTAAAAGTGAAAAATTAAAAGTTAAGAGTTGAAACGGCTCGGCAACTCTTAACTTCCTATTGCCCGCCCAGCACCGACGCGCCGCCGATCCAGTTCGCCACATCGGAGACAGTGATAATCACCATGAGCCCCATCAGCATCATAAAGCCGACGGCGTGAACCAGCGCCTCTTTTTCAGGTGGGATCTTCTTGCCGCGCCGCGCGAGCTCGATCAGCGAGAACAGGATGTGGCTACCATCAAGCGCGGGGATCGGCAAAAGGTTGACGAGAAACAGATTCAAGCTAATCAACGCCGTCCACTGCCAGAAGCCGTTCCAGCCATCACGCTGGATCACCTCGCCGGTGCCGCGCGCAATCCCGACTACGCCGGCCACACCGCCGGCCGGCGCCGGGTTAAGACCGAACATGCCGCCGACCATTTGACCCAAACCTGTGATAAAGCGGCCGAGCACTTCCCAGGTGTAGCTAATACCAGTCACAAAGGCGGTGGGCAGATTAGCGTGGACTATCTCGGGATTGCTGCCATATGAGAAGCCGAACCCAACCGGGTACTGCGCGCCATTCTCCGGGTTAGTCCACGGGCCAGGCGTAACAGTAATGTTGACCTGCTGCTGGCCACGTTGGATCAACGCTTCGATCCGTGCGCCGGGATTGCGGTGCGCGATTCGACTAACATTATTGATGTTGCGGCCGATCGACTGGCCATTCATACTCAGGATGACATCGCCGGGCTGAAAACCGGCCGCAGCTGCCGGCGTGCCTGCGTACACCTTGTCGAGCTTGGCGCCCTCGGCCGGCACCCCATTGACCGCGAACAGCGCGCCAAAGATCGCAAATGCCAGTAGCAAATTCATCAGCGGGCCGGCTACTAGCACCACTATTTTCTTCCAGGGCAAGGCGGCGGCCAGGCTGCCGACGCCATACAACGTCTCGCCCTCGCCGCCGAAGCGCACGAAGCCACCGATCGGCAACCAGTTCAATGTGTACTTCACGCCATTGCGCTCAAATAAGGTCACCGCGCGCGGCGGGTAGCCAATGCCAAACTCATCGACCTTGATCCCAAGCCAGACGGCAGTCAGGAAATGGCCGAGCTCATGCACCAACACCAGCAGGCCTAACATGAGCAAAAAAGCGACCAAAGTCACAACACCACTGGGAATAATATCTAACACTTTATCTCCTTTACAGCTAGCCGTTGCGGAACACCGCAAGCCACGCAACACATGCACAATTGTGCGGGCTGGAACAACAAAGGCGAGCATCGTCCCACCTTCCAGCACACGCGCGTTCTTCGCAGTTAAGTGTACCCGATTGGATCTAGGCTGTCAACACTTTATCGTATATTGTAGGCTACATCAAAGTCGGGAGCGCGAGGGTCGCAGACCCTGGCAGTAGCTATGCTTGGCGCGGGTTTGAACGGCGTTGCCGCTCAAACCCGCGCCAAAAAAGGGATTTTGGGGAGGTGAAACCTCCCCAAACCCCTCCACGTAGACTACCAGAGCCACAGACAAAAGAATCTAGACTGCGAAAAGCCTGATGAGATAGTAGAGGATAGGTACAGTGAACAGCAGACTGTCGGCGCGGTCGAGGATGCCGCCGTGGCCGGGGATCAGGCTGCCGGCGTCCTTTAGCCCCACCTGGCGCTTGATCAGCGACTCCGACAGATCGCCAAGCGGGCCGACGATGCCGCCCACCAGCCCAAGCAACGCGCCCTGGAGTAGCGTAATGGGCAGACCCAGCAGCAACACACACACGACTCCGGTGAGAATAGCGCCGATCATACCGCCGGCCGCGCCTTCCCAGGTCTTCTTCGGACTAAGAATCGGCGCCAGCTTGTGCCGGCCGAACCGGCGCCCGATGAAGTAGGCCGACGTATCCTGGAGCCAAGTGATCGCGCAGGTGTAGTAGATCCACGCAACTCCTGGTTGCATGCCCAATTGCTTGAAGATCGTATCGTGCAGTGCCGGCGCGCTCAACGATCGCAATAAAATAAAATGACTCAACAGCCATGCGATATAGAATGCACCGGCGAGTGTCAGCCCCCATGAAGGCAGCGCGCCGGGCTGCTGGTGATAGGCCAGCTCGGCCACCAGACTGACAACAATCACGAATGTGACAACCGGCAACAGCAGATCAAAGGTGACCGTAGATTGCAACCCAATCGCCATAACAATCGCGAGCGCACTACCGATGCCAACCAGCATCCGAGGGTGATAGCCGCCCTGCCTGAATGCGCTATAGAGCTCGATCAGGCCGACCATCGTCGCCAGAACGACAGTAACCGCGACACTCCAAACACTCCACCAGACCAACACGACCAGCAGCGGCAGCAAGAGCGCGGCGCTCAGCACGCGCTGGGCCAGCGAGCCGTTATTCCTCGGAGAGGCCGCCGAAGCGGCGTTCGCGCTGTCCATAATCTTGTATCGCTTGTCGCAGAAAATCGGGCGTGAAATCGGGCCAATACGCCGGCGTCACCCAATATTCGCTGTAGGCGGCCTGCCAGATCAAAAAGTTAGACAAGCGCCACTCACCACTGGTGCGAACAATCAGGTCGGGGTCGGGCAGGCCGCGAGTCGAGAGGTGTGCGGAGATTTGCTGCTCATCGATCGATCCGGGCGCGCACCCCTCAGCCACCAGCGCGCGTACGGCCGCGACAATATCAGCGCGGCCACCATAGTTGAAGGCCACGCAAAGCGTGATCCGATCATTGTCGCGTGTCAAATCCAGCGCCGCCTGAGTCTTGCGCCGCAACGATGGCGAGACGCCATCCATACTGCCGAGATGCCGAATCTGAACGCCCTGCTCGTGTAAGTTGCGCGTCTCGCGATCGAGAAATTCACTAAAGATCCGCATCAGCCCTTCGACCTCGGCCGACGGGCGCGACCAGTTTTCGGTGGAGAAGGCATAGATCGTGAGGTAGCGAATGCCTTGTTCAACGCACTCAGTCAAGATCCGGCGTATATTTTCCACCCCCGCGCGATGACCGGCCAGGCGCGGCAGGCCGCGCTGCTTCGCCCAGCGCCCATTGCCATCCATAATGATCGCAATATGGCGCGGCGCCGGCGGGCGTTGTGGCTTCTCCGAGGTCATCGCATCTCCCAGAGAGAAATAAGTGACGAGTGACGAGTGACAAGTTTGGCTGATCAGCTCACTCGTCACTCGTCACTCGTCACTCTAAACTTCCATGACTTCGGCTTCTTTGGCCGCGCCGACGTGCTCTGCCTCGCGAATATATTTATCAGTCAGCGTTTGCAGCTGCTCCTGGGCGCGCCTCTGATCATTCTCGGAGATCAGCTTCTCGTGTTCAAGCTGCTTGATGTCATCAAGCGCCTCGCGGCGCAGATTGCGAATCGCAACTTTGCTCTCTTCCACTCGCGCGCGCACCTGCTTGGTCAAATCGCGACGCCGCTCTTCGGTCAGCGGCGGCAGCGCCAGGCGGATGACCCGGCCATCGTTAGAGGGGTTAATACCTAGCTCAGAGTTCTGAATCGCCTTCTCGATCGCCTTGATCATCGACACATCATACGGCTGAATGACGATCATGCGCGCATCGGTGGTGCTGATACCGGCGAGCTGATTCATTGGCATCGGCGAGCCGTACGCCTCGACCTGCATGTGCTCGACCAAGGCCGGCGATGCGCGGCCGGTTCGAATCGTGGTCAGGTGCTGGCGTAGCGCCTCGACCGACTTCTTCATCTTCCCTTCGGTCTCACGTAAAACATCATTGATCATGACTCTGCTCCTCAGGCGTGGGTGGCATCCGTAACAAGCGTGCCAACGTGCTCCCCCAGGACAATCCGCTCAATATTTCCCGGCTTCATCGGATCGAACACGATGATCGGAATGTGGTTGTCCATACAGAACGTGAGCGCGGTGCTATCCATCACGGTGAGCCCGCGCTGTAGCGCATCCATGTAACTGATCTGATCGAAACGTGTCGCGCTTGGGTCGTGCTTGGGATCAGCGCTGTAGATACCATCCACACCGTTCTTCGCCATCAGAATGACCTCAGCGTGGATCTCAACCGATCGCAGCGCCGCGGCGGAGTCGGTGGTGAAGTACGGGTTACCAGTACCGCCGGCCAGGATAATCACGCGCCCCTTTTCGAGATGGCGCGTAGCCCGGCGCCGGATGTATGGCTCGGCCACCTCGTCCATCTTGATCGCCGTCATGGCACGGGTAAACACTCCCCGGCCTTCTAGCGCATCCTGGAGCGCCAGCGCATTGATGATCGTGGCTAGCATGCCCATGTAGTGCGATTGAGCCGTGTCCATGCCGCGTGATGTGGCGCGATTGCCGCGCCAGATATTGCCGCCGCCCAACACCACAGCGACCTGAACGTTATGTTGCAGGAGCTTCTCGATCTCCTGAGCATAGTATTCCAGCACTTCCGGCGAAATACTGTCTCCTTCGGTTCCTGTCAGCGCCTCACCACTCAGTTTGAGCAATATACGGTGATATTTCGGCTCAGCCATAGCCTATAACCAAGAACCAAGAACCGGGTGCCCTCTGGGCGAACCAAGAACCAACTCGGTTCTCGGTTCTCGGTTCTCGGTTCTTCGGTTATCCTCCGATCTCATAGCGCACGAAGCGGCGAACAACTATATTCTCGCGCACTTTGGCGACCGTCTCTTTGACCTTTTCCTCAATCGTGCGTGAGCCGTCCTTGATGAAGGGCTGCGCCATGAGCACGTACTGCTCGTAGAACTTCTCGGCCTTCTCGCCGCTGTTCGCAATCTCCTCGGCCGGCACATCTCCGATCTTAAGGTAGCGCGGGTTCGTGGCGGCGATATGCAGCGCCAGATCCTTGGCGAGCGCGATGAAATCCTCGGTGCGCGCGACAAAATCGGTCTCGCAGTCGATCTCCACCAGCGCAGCCATGCGTGAGCCAGGGTGGACATACACTTCGATCCGGCCCTCGTTAGCCTCGCGCCCCTGAACTTTATCGCTGACCTTCATGCCCTTTTCGCGTAGCAGATCGATCGCCTGCTGGATATCGCCGTCAGTCTGCGTGAGAATATCTTTGCACTCTTTGATCCCTGCGCCAGTGCGCTCGCGCAGCTCTTTAACCATCTGTGCTGTTACGTCAGCCAAAACCGTCTCCTTTATCATTGTACGGGCTATTGTAAACCGCTTTGCCAGCGCGGCGCAAGCACCCGGGTGCAGTACACATAAAAATGGGGAAGATCGAAGGCCGCGCATGTGCGCCGCCGCCATCGATCTTCCTCACCATACCGAATGGGCGGGGTCGCTACTGCGTTCCTACGCGACCGGCTCCTCGGCTGACTCATCCACCTGCTCATAGTCAGGTTCGGGCTGGCTGTAGCGCCCGCCGCGCATCTGGTCAGCCTGCGAGCTCTCGCGGCGGTTCTGGCCCTCCACTGCGGCCTCCGCGATCTTATCGGTGATCAGCCGGATGCTTCTGATAGCGTCATCGTTGGTCGGGATCACGTAATCGATCATATCTGGATCGCAGTTGGTATCGACCATGGCCACGATCGGGATGCCAACTTTGCGCGCTTCTTTGACGGCCAGCTCTTCCTTATGCGGGTCGACAATAAACAGCGCCGAAGGCAGGCGATCCATCTTCTTGACACCGCCAAACACGCGATTGAGCTTTTCGATCTCTTCGTTGACCTTCAGTCCCTCGGCTTTGGTCAGCCGGGCCAGGTCGCCACGGTCGCGCTGATCTTCTAGATCGGCCAGGTGGCGTAGCCGCTTGCGGATGGTTGAGAAGTTGGTCAGCGTGCCGCCGAGCCAGCGCCGGATGATGAAGTACTGGTTTGAGCGTGCCGCTTCTTCCGCGATCGCTTCCTGAGCCTGCTTTTTGGTGCCGACGAACAGCACCTTCCCGCCGCCGGCGACCGTCTCAACCACGAAGTTATACGCCTCGGTCAGGCCAGTGATGGTCTGCTGAAGGTCGATGATGTGAATGCCATTGCGGGCCGTAAAGATATACGGCTTCATCTTCGGGTTCCAGCGCCGGGTCTGATGCCCGAAATGCGCGCCGGACTCCAGCAGCGATTTCATCGCAACGATCCGCTGGGTTGCCTGGGTCGACCTACTCACGTTTTGATTGCCCTCAGTCATGGGTGTTCCGAGCCTCCTTACAGTGTATCACGATCGATATCCGCCACCTCCGTCAACTCGCGGCAGGGCCGGCATGCGCCGGTAGGATCTGCGCGATCAGGAGATGTGTGTATTTGACGCGCTTTTGGCACGCCGTCGCGTAGTATAGCATACTAGGGCTGCGACGGCAAACACGAATTCGTGGCACGGGCGCGCTAAACAGCGCAAGCGCACGGTTCTCCGCCGCTTGGCGTCTTCGCGGTATAATACAGATCGCTAGCTACCAGTACCAGGGTACAGTGTACAAGAATTCGATCTATGCCCGCGATCTACGGCTTGGGATCCGCGGAGTACGACCTGCAACTCGCGACCTGAGAAGGACTCAGATCACCCATGCCTACTCTGCCAAAACAACCGCTCAATATCGTGCTGATTGGACCGCCGGGCGCCGGCAAAAGCACAATCGCCGAGGCGTTGGTGCATGAACGACAGCTCGTCAGCATCTCCACCGGCCAGCGCTTGCGCGCCGAGATCAAGGCGCGCAGCTTGATTGGCCGCGCCGTCGCACCCTACCTCGACAAGGGCGAGCTGGCGCCCGATTCGCTGATGGATCGGCTGCTGCGCGCAAACTTGGAGACTCTCGACCCTGAGCAGGGTTTCCTGCTCGACGGCTACCCACGCACACTGCACCAGGCGCGCGGGTTGGACGGAACGCTGGCCGATTATGGGCGCGTGCTATATGCGGTGCTGGCGCTCGAGGTTACGGATGAGGAGGTCATCCGCCGGCTCAGCGGTCGCCGGATCTGCGAAGGCGCCGGCCAGCCTTTTCCCGTGCATATCGACGATCTCGCCAGCATGCTACGCTGTCAGGAGCGCGGCGGGCATCTGGTCGCGCGCGACGACGACCGGCCGGATGTGGTGCGCCAGCGGGTGGCCGTCTACCACGAGCAGACCCAGCCGCTGCTGGATTTTTACGAGTCCGCCGGGCTTTTACGCCACATCAACGCGCATGGCCCGCCCGCTGAGGTAGCCCGGCGCGCGCTGGTAGCTCTACCACCAGCGCCTTAAGTATTGTCGAATGAGGCTGCATGAGGAATGGAATCAATCGTGCTAATGCGGTTTCACGCTCACTGACCATGCGGGTAGATGCGTCGGCAACTGCGACATGGGCAACGCCTTCAGCTGAGCTGATCGGTGTCGCGGCGCTGCTGGCGCTGGTGGTGTGTGTCGCGACATGGTTCAGCCAACCATCGCTGCGAATGAGCGCCGCCGTCCCAGCGGCCTCGCGTTATCTCTCTGGCTTCTGGGAGGTCGAGCATACCGACGAAGGCGGCTTTCGGTGGTCGCGTTCGTCCGCAGCGATCCGGTTGTTCGGCCTGGAGCAGCGCGCATCAGTGCTTTTGCAGGCTCGTCTCAGCGCCTCGCGCAAGCCTGGCCTGCCACTAGCCCAGCTGACGATCGAGGATGGCAACGCGTCAATGCGCTTCCAGATCCGGCGCGAGTGGCGCCGCTACATGACGCTGCTGCCAGCGCCGCCACGCGGCGCCGAAGGGCGCGCGATCGAACTGCGCAGCCTGGCTGAGCCGCTCCACGATGACTCGCGCGACCTAGGCCTGGCGCTCGATTGGTTCACCGCAACACAGCAGCCGCGCACACCGCTCGACCGCCTGCCCGATGCCGGTCGGCTGGCCTTCTTAGTAGTGATTGGCCTGCTTGGCTACGTGGCGATTAGGCGCACTGGGGTGTCGCTGTCAATCGCGCTGCTGTTGGTGCTGGCAGCAGCGACCGCGCTTGGCAGCGCTATTGTCATAGCGCCCGCAACCCTGGCCTACTGGCTGCCGAATCTCTGGCTGCTCGCGTTGGCCGGCTGGATTGCGCTGCTGCTTCCCAAAATCTTGCCTTGGCTGCGCCAGCGCCAATCGCGCTTCACACATGTGGCGGCGCTCGTCGCCGTCGGCGCGGGGGTGGCACTGCTGCCGCTTCAACAGCCCTGGTCGAGCGCGGCCGGCTGGGCGCTGCTGCTTAGCGGCTCAATCGTGCTAGCCGCCGCGCTGCCGGCGTTGCCAGCTGCCGAAGCCAACCCGCTGAGCAGGCGCACCGTGGCCTTCGCGCTGTCGGCGATTACGCTGCTGGCGCTGGCGCTGCGCCTTTCTGGCCTTGATTCGTTGCCGCTGGGCATGTGGCGCGACGAAGCCCGCCATGGCCTGCTGGCGCTGCGCATTCTGAACGACCCATCGTACCGGCCTGTGTATGTGCCGAACGTCGCCGATATCCCGGCGCTGCTGTTCTATCTCGCGGCCGTGCCGATCCAGCTCTTCGGCGCGCATCCCTGGACGATTCGGCTCATCCCGGCGCTGGCCGGCGCGCTGACGCCGCTGGCGCTGTATTTCGCGGCCCGGCCGCTGTTCGGCACGCGCGCTGCGTTACTGGCCGCCGCGCTGCTGGCAGTCTCGGTATGGCAGCTGTCGCTCAGCCGGCTGGCCTTCGCCGCAACGCTCGGCCCACCGCTGACATTGCTGGCGATTGGGCTGGTGTGGCGCGCACTAACGACGACCGACGACCGACGACCGACGATTGCCCCGTCGTCGGTCGTCGGTCGTCGGTGGTGGGCAGCAGCAACCACGCTTTTCAGCAGGCATGGACTGGAGGCGGCGCTGGCGGGCGGTGCAACTGGCCTGGCGATCTATACCTACCATCCCTCGCGCCTGACGCCGCTGATCGTGGCAATCGCCGTCGCGCTGCGGCTGGGCTGGGATAAGCGCGCGTGGCGCGCTGCCGCGCCGCGCCTGGCGCTGCTGGGACTCGCCGCCACGCTAGTGGCCTGGCCGCTGATCAGCTATGGAATCACTCACCGCGCCAGCTTCGGCCAGCGGATTGGACAGACATCGATCTTCAATAGCGACTCGCTGGCCGGGCGCGCGCCACTGGCGCGGGTCGAGGAGAACGTGCGACTGAACCTGGGCATGTGGAACGAGCGTGGCGATCGGATCGGCCGCCATAACCTGCCCGATGCACCAATGCTCGATCTGCTGACCGGCGCGGCGTTCACGATCGGAGCTGGCCTGGTATTGACGCGCCTGCGCGATCGGCGTGCGCTGCTCCTGGCGATCTGGATGGGCGTGGCGCTTGTGCCAGGCATCTTCAGCATCGAGGCGCCTCACGCCGTCCGCACCGTCGAGGCGATCGCACCAACCATGCTGTTGGCCGCCACCGGGTTCTGTACATTGGCTGCCTGGGTAACACATTTCAGCGAAAACCACTCCACCGCTACGACGATAGACGATGGACGATGGACGACGCAGCTATCGTCTATCGTCTATCGTCTATCGTCACCTCAAGCAAGGCTAGCGCTCCCGAACGTTATCGGCATCGGTCTGCTCTTCGCCGCGCTAACGCTGAACGGCGCGCGCTATTTCGTGGCCTGGCCGGCCTCGCCGCAAGCTTATGAGGAGTTCTTTGTGGCCGAAACCCACGCCGGCGAGGTCATACAGCGCCTGGTCGCTCAGCCGGAGATCCAAAGCGGCGGCTACAAGATATACGTGCAGGCCAGTGCCGTAAAGAATGATGTCCTGCGCTATTTGACCAGCGGAATAACCCTGGAGACCTTCGCGCACAGCCGGCCCACGCCGCCGGCCGGCGACCACGCACTGCTGATCGACATCGGCGATCAAACCAGCGACCCGCAAGACCTACGCCAGGCGCTCGGCGATGGTGCCGCGCTGCTTGGCACCGGGCCGATCTCGCCGTTTAGCGGCAAGCCCGAATGGACGATCTACGGGCGCGGCCCCGCGGCAGCCCAGGCTGTCGCGCGCGCTTTGGCGTCCTAACAATCGAGAGGCTAACTATGACCGACTCTCCACTTAGAATCCTGCTGATGGCCGCCGAGATGGTACCCTTCGCGAAAACCGGCGGGCTGGCCGATGTGACTGGCGCGCTGCCCAAGGCCCTCAAGATGCAGGGCCACGATGTGCGCGTGGCAATGCCGCGCTATGGACGGATCGATCGCGAGCGCTTTCAGGTCGGCGAAGCATTGGCATCATACCCGGTGCCGATGGACGACCACAGCGAGGACGCGGCGCTGCTGCATGCGGTCGTCACTTCGGCCGGCGGCGATGTGCCGGTCTACATGATCGACAATGCGCACTACTACGACCGCGACGGCATCTACATGTACGAAGATGACGCCGATCGCTTCATCTTCTTCTGCCGCGCGACACTGGAGGGCATCAAGCGGGTCGGCTGGCAGCCGGACGTGATCCACTGCCACGATTGGCATACCGCGATTGTGCCAAACTGGCTCAAGACGATCTACAAAGACGACCCGTTCTACACCAATACTGCCTGCGTCTATACGATCCATAACCTGGCCTACCAGGGCGTCTTCGGCTACCGCGTGCTGGAGATCGCCGGCGTGGACGAGTTTGGCTTCATCGCCCACCCCGATACGCCAGCGCTGAATGATGTGGTCGATTTCATGGGCCGCGGCATCTACTACGCCGACATCATCAACACCGTCAGCGAAACCTACGCCAATGAAATTCTGATGCCCGAGTTCGGCGAAGGGCTCGACCCGCTGCTGCGCGATCGGCGCGACCGGCTGTATGGCGTGCTGAACGGGATCGATACCGAGATCAATAATCCCGCCACCGATCAGTTTCTTGTCAAGCGCTACGATGCCGGCAACCTGGCCGGCAAAGTCGAATGCAAGCTCGATCTCCAGCGCGAGGCCGGGCTGCCGCAGAGCCGCACGATACCGCTGATCGGCATCATCTCGCGTCTGGCCGACCAGAAAGGCTTCGACCTGATCGACCAGATCATCGAGCCGCTGTTACGCAACAACGATCTCCAGATCGTAATCCTCGGCACCGGCGATCAGCGCTACCACGAGCGGCTGACCAATATGCGCGCGCGGTTCCCCAAGCAGATCGCGACGTTCCTAACCTTCAACGCTCAGATTTCGCAGAAGATCTACGCTGGCTCGGATATGTTTCTCATGCCCTCGCGCTTCGAGCCGAGCGGCCTGAGCCAGATGATCGCCCTGCGCTACGGCTCCATCCCGATCGTGCGCGAAACAGGTGGCCTGGCCGACACAGTGCGCAACTTCGACCCAACCACCGGCGAGGGCAACGGCTTCTCATTCCAGCTCTACGACTCGATGGCGCTGTATGCGGCGATCATCCGCGCGCTCGAGAACTATCATTATCGCAACACCTGGCAACAGCTCATGCTACGAGCCATGTCGGCCGATCACTCCTGGGCGACCTCGGCCCGGCGCTATATCGAGCTGTATCGCCGTGCGATCGCCACGCGCACCGAGCGGCCGCCGCGTGAGACCTATAACAAGGGGGAGTGATAAGGCTGCCGCAGGCAAAATCTGCCTTTTGTGTATGTCGGCGAATCTGTAATCTTAAATCAACCAATGCGACGTGCCAACTTCGCGAGAAATTACGTTGATATCTTCACGAGCCTGTAATTCACGGGCTCAGACTGCGTAATTTACAAGGTGGGCGCGAGGGAGCAGCCATGGAGAATTTCTACAATATCAATGGGCAGGATATCCATGTGGAGGAGGTCGGGCCGGAACACGGGCCGATCGCCATCCTGATCCATGGCTGGTCGAGCTCGTGGTTCACCTGGAAGCCAATCCTGCCCTCGCTCAGCAAGCGCTACCGCTGCATCGCAATCGACCTGCCGGGCTTCGGCAAATCGCCCGCGCCGACCGAGCGGCCCACAATCGCCGGCTATGCCGACCTGGTGGCCAAGCTGATCGAGGAGTTCAGCGATCGCGCGGTGCTGGTGCTGGGCCACTCCATGGGCGGCCAGATCGCCGCCACGCTTGCGCTACGCTTCCCGGTGCTGGTCGAAAAGCTGGTGCTGCTCAACCCTGCCCTCAGCGGCCGGCTCTCCACGCGCGTGAACCTGACGATGAAGCCGCATGTTATGGCCGAACGCTTTCGCTTCGCCGAGTGGCTGCTGTACCAGGCCGCCAAGACCCGGCTTGACTATACCGATCACCTGCTGAAGCCGACCAACTTCGCCGAGCGCGCTCAGATATCCGCGCAGGATTACGCGCGCATTCGCGAAGACGCACGCCGGCGCGGCCAGGGTCGCATGCGCGCCGCCTGCTTTATCGCTATGCAGGAGGGCGATCTGCGTGGCCGCTTGGGCAGCATCGAGCCGCCCTCACTAGTGCTGTGGGGCGCTGAGGACAACATCGTGCCGCTGCGCGACGCCGGCGCGGTGGCGGCTGAGTGGCCGAATGCCGATCTGCGGATCATCCCCAACGCCGGCCACTGGCCGCAGTTCGAGCAGACCGACGCGACGCTCCGGCATATCGCGCACTTTCTGGGGCTACCGCCCGATATCAGCGGCGAGGATTGGAACGTCGATCAGGATCTCGCGCATATTCAAGATACCGCGCACTTCCTGAACAATTCCGAGATTGGCGGCGAGCTCACCGAGTCGCAGCGGCTGCGGCTGGCGGCGCTGGTTCATTCGCATGGCTACAGCGCGGGCGAAAAAATCGCGCTGATGAACAGCGATGGCAGCGAAATGTTCATCGTCAAAGCCGGCACCCTGGAAGTCTGGCTGACGGCCGGCGCTGAGCCGGTGCGGCTGGCGTTCATGCAGGCCGGGCAGGTAGCAGGCGAGCTGGCGCTGCTCGAAGGCAAGGCCCGCAGCGCCGAGCTGCGCGCCGGCCCGCAGGGTGTGCAGCTGCTGGCGCTGACGCAGGCCGCGCTGACGACACTGGCCGAAGAAGACCCATCCATGGGCATGCGTATGATGCAGAACCTCGCGATCTCACTCGGCAAGCGCCTACGCCACCAGAACTGGCGCGCTACCCGCGTGCAAGAGTTCGAAGCGCGGGCGCGGTAGCGCGCTTTCAGCATGGAGCAGTAACCTCATTTCCCATGAGGTTCGAAGAGTTCGATAGGATTGCCTGCCGGGTCGTCGAGCAGGATTTGTTTGCCACCGATTCCGGTAACAATATCATTACGGAAGTGCGCCCCTGCGTTGCGCAGTGTCTCGACTTCGGCAGCAAGGTCGGAGACCTGGAGTTGGATACGGTTCCAGCCACCCGGCTCTGGTTTACGGCCATCCGGCATGGGTTGGGCCGCTCCGCCCGTGCCTGTTGGTGTGTTCAACATCAGGCGGAGGTTGCCACGCGCGAGGCTTGCGAAGCCAGGGGCGGGGTGAAGCACGACGCTGAAACCCAGCAGTTGCGTGTAGAACGCGATTGCCGCCTCAACGTCACCGACGATATACCGGACGCTTACAGTAGTCATTGTTGTCCTCCCTTACGTTCTGAGCCGTGTTCGTTTCAGTGTGCAAAATATGAACCTATTTACCGTAGCAGGTGGGTCGCGAAGCCGACCAGCTCGTCGCCAAGGACGAGCCAGGCCAGCTTCATCGAGCATGATGTGTTCTGTCTTTTGCAGGTTGTCTCCTCAATCTCCTGGTTCTTCGGTTGCGTCATCTGGCGGCTCCGGCAGATGTACCGGCCCGTGTCCTTCTAGTACCTCATCTACCAATTCGCGGATTTTTGGCCGCACTTCCTCAAGCGCCTGGTATCCCGCGTCCGTAATCGTGTAATACTTGCGTACCTTGCCACCAACCACCCGATCCGCGCGGGACAGATAGCCCGCCGCTTCCAGACTATGCAGGATCGGGTAGAGCGAGCCGGGGCTGAGATCGTAGCCGTGGCGGTGCAGTTCGGCGATGATTGCCGCACCATACACCGGCTCGTGTGCTGCATGGTGCAGGATATGGATTTTGACAAAGCCGAGGAAAAAAACACGTAGCATAGTATCGTTCTCCGATATCGCTTCCCGATTATACCACCAATCTGGGCATATATCAAGCACGGCGAGAAGTCGGTATGACCTCTACAACCATGCGGTTGGGTGAATGTGACTAGTGCGCTTTCAGCGCGGGTGTTGGGTGTTGGGTGTTGGGCGGGCGGCGTTGCGAAGCCCAACACCCAACACCCAACACCTAAAACCTTGCTTGGAAATGCACTAGGTTAGTGCCAGGCCAGTTCTGACCCTTGCTCGAAGCTATAATATCGTATCTTGATATCGATAGCGGGTCGATTCGCTTGACCAGGTGAATATCGACCAGGTGAATATCGACCACGCGATTATCATTCACCTCCAGCGCGGTGCAGATCGCATCCTGGGCGATCTTGAGCCCGCCATCCAGATCGCGCCGCTGCGGCGTCTCAAAGAAGAAGTCGATGAACAAGGCCAGGTAGCCGCGCCGCGCCGCCGCGCACAGCTCGTCGCTGATCTCGACAAAGCAGAAATCCGTGGGATGCGCTCGGCCTATGCTATAATCCCATAGACGTCGATGCGATCGCCCGTGAGATGGTGGTGGATTCGGGCTACGAGGAATACCACCACGCGCTCGGGCACGGGCTTGGCCGCGCCTGCCACGATGGCGGCACTCTGCTTGGCCCGCGCTGGGAGCGCTACGGCGCTACACCCCAAGGTTTGCACATACGCCCGAGCACAGAAAGAGCGGTCATGTCAAGCAGGTCGCCGCGTCTCTCACCCTACATGACTTTTTCGCGCAAGGAATGGGCCAAGCTGCGCGCCGCCGTCCCGCTGCCTTTGTCGGAAGAAGACCTAAGCGCCCTGCGGGGCCTGAACGAGCCGATCTCGCTGGACGAAGTCACGGCGATCTATCTGCCGCTCGCACGACTGCTGCACATGTATGTCGCGGCGTCCCAGTCGCTTTACCAAGTGACTGATACGTTCCTCGGCAACCCATCGCCCAAGGTGGCATACGTGATCGCGATCGCCGGCAGCGTGGCGGTGGGCAAAAGCACAACTGCGCGCGTGCTCAAGGCGCTGCTGGAACAAGGGCCGGGCCATCCTTCGGTCGATCTGATCACCACCGACGGATTTCTGTACCCCAACGCCATACTGGAAGAGCGCGGCCTGATGCAGCGCAAGGGCTTTCCAGAAAGCTACGATGTGCGCCGGCTAGTGCGCTTCATGGCCGATATCAAATCCGGCGTGCCGGAAGTCACCGCGCCGATCTACTCGCATCTCACCTACGACATCGTCCCCAATAGCATGCAGGTGATCCGTCAGCCTGATATTTTGATCGTCGAGGGGCTGAATATGCTCCAGCGCGGCGACAGCAGCCCGGCCAGCGTGATGCGCGTGTTCGTCTCAGATTTCTTCGACTTCTCGATCTATGTGGACGCCGACGAGCAGCACCTGTACGAGTGGTATGTCGAGCGCTTCCTGGGGTTGCGCGAGACGGCGTTTCGTGAGCGCGCATCATACTTCCACCGCTACGCCGACCTGTCGGAGGAACAGGCCCGGCAGGTCGCCACGCGAATCTGGAACGAAATCAACGCCGTCAACCTGCGCGCCAACATCGCGCCCACCCGTGGGCGCGCACGCCTGATTCTCGAGAAGGGCGGCAACCATCTGGTGCAGAGCGTTCGGCTGCGCAAGCTATGACAAGATGACAAGGTGACACAATGCATCACCTTGTCATCTTGTCATCTTGTCAGTGGAGAGGCCAGCATGAGCAAAATCAGCATTCCAAACGTCGCCCACACGCTCGCGATCGCGAGCGGCAAGGGCGGCGTCGGCAAGACGACTGTCAGCGTGAACCTGGCGCTGGCACTGGCAACGGGCGGAGTGCGGGTCGGCCTGTTCGACGCCGATATCTACGGGCCGAATGTGCCGCTTATGCTGGGCGTGCGCCGCACCGTCGCCGCAAACCCGATGGCCACGCTGGCAGTAGCCCGGGCCGGCAATGCCCCGCCGAGCATCTCGCCGCTCGATCGTTTTGGTATCAAGATTATGTCAATCGGATTGATTGTCGGCGAGACCGACACTGTCGTGCCCGACTCACACTTCGCCGGGCGAATCGTGACTCAGACGCTACGCGACGTGCGCTGGGGCGAACTAGACTACTTGATAATCGATCTGCCGCCTGGCACCGGCGAGCCGCAGCAAAGCCTGGTGCAGCAGATCACGCTCGACGGCGCAGTGATCGTGACCACGCCACAAGATCTGTCGCTGCTGGATGCCTCGCGCTCGCTAGGGCTGTTCCGGCAAGCTGGCGTACCTCTGCTTGGGCTGATCGAGAACATGAGCTACCTAACCTGCCCGCACTGCGGCGAGCGGATCGAAGTCTTCCACCACAGCGAGCGACGCTGGGACATTCAGAATGGCGAACTGCCGCTGCTCGGCCAGATCCCGCTAGATGCCGCGATCAGCCGGGGCATTGACGCCGGCCACCCACTGGTGCAGGCCGCGCCGGATTCGACCGACGCGCAGGCGTTTCGTGCTATCGCCGCCGCACTCGTCGCGCGGCTGGGCAGCGGCTGACACAAAGCGCCGCGAAACGCTGAGTCAACCATCGAACAGCATAAAACACCACGCGGCTGTCAAGAAAATTCTTGACAGCCGCGTGGTGTTTGGTGAGCACACGCTCGTGGATAAGTGAAACTGTTCACCCCGGCCGCGCTCGCCGGGCCTATTCTGGCGCCATACCGCGCCGTGCTGCATGATGGCTGGAGATCGTTTGACCAAGATGTGCGCTTCCAAATGCAAGGGCGATCTCTGTCGCTGTTGGGTGGCAGCACCTAATGTCACATGGCGTGCGCATGATCGGCAAGCACTGCTCGGTTATTCCTTTTGGCGCAGCAGCCGCGACGAGTTCGCAAGAATACCAACATCCGGCAGTGATTGGGCGGCGGCGGCGAAAATCGGCGGCAGAAAGCCGAGCGCGGCCAGTGACAGGCCGATGAGATTGTAGACTGCGGTAAATCCGATGTTCATCTTCACCACGCGCATCGTGCGGCGTGCAATTCGAATCGCCGCAGGCACGAGCGTCCAGTCATCACGCATCAGCGCAATATGTGCGGCTTCGATAGCGATATCGGTTCCTGCCGCCCCCATCGCGATGCCGACATTCGCCTGCGCCAGCGCAGGCGCGTCATTGACACCGTCGCCGACCATCACCACGGTATGGCCTTTGGCTTGGTATTCCTTCACGATGGCGATCTTGTCCTCGGGCAAGAGGTTCGCGCGGTAGCCGATACTGAGCGATTGGGCGAGCGTCGCCACCGTTGCCTCGGTATCGCCCGTCAGAATCTCGATCTGTCGGATGCCCTGGGCACGCCCGGCAGCAAACGCAGCAGCGATTTCGGGCCGGATGGTGTCGGCGGCCGCAATGATCCCAGCCAGCTCATCGTCCCGTGTCACGAACAACAGGGTCTTCCCTTGCGCCTCCAATCCATCCGCGGTTGACAGACCAGCCGCCAGCGGAGTCATGCGGCGGTTCCCAACCATGACTTTACCGCCACGTACGCGTGCCCACACCCCCTGCCCCGGCACGGCTTCGAAGTGCTCCGGCTCATACGGTGGCAGGTCACGCTCGCGTGCCGCGATCCGCACGGCCTCGGCCAAGGGATGCTCGGAGTAACGTTCCGCTGATGCTGCAAGCGCCAGTACCTCGTTCGCCGGCATACCGTTGAGCGCTATCACATCGGTAACCTGCGGGCGTCCAAGGGTCAGCGTGCCGGTCTTATCGACCAACAGAACATCCGCGCGCGCCAGAATCTCCAGGTACTTGCCGCCTTTGATCAGCAAGCCGCGCTTCGCGCCGGCGCCGATCGAGGCCAGCATCGCGATCGGGGTCGCGAGCGCGAAGGAGCACGAGCATGCCACGACGAGAACTGCCGCAGTCGCCAGCGGGTCGCGGCGGATCACAAAGGTCAGCGCTGCGATGGTGGCGACGACAGGCAGGTAATAGGCTGAGAACGTATCGGCGATGCGCTGCACATCGGCACGGTGCGCTTCGGCTTCCTCGACCAGCTTGATCACGCGGCCAAAGGTTGTGTCGGCGCCGATGTGGGTGACGCGCACGCGCAGGCTCCCGAGGCGCGCGATCGTTGCGGCGAACACCTTCGCTCCGGGGCCGACCTCGACGGGCATCGACTCGCCGGTGATCGCCGCCTGATCCACCGTGGCCTGCCCGCCGATGACCTCGCCGTCCACCGGGATCTGCTCGCCGGGCCGCACGATCACCAATTCACCAACCTGGACCGCGCCAATCGGCACCTCGTGTTCCGCGCCATCGCGTTCCACACGCGCCGTCTGGGGTGCCAGCGCGGTCAGGTTTTTCACGGCGCGGCGGGCGCGCTCGGTGGTAAAGCGCTCGGCATAGTCGCCCACGCGCATAAAGAACACGACCACCACGGCGGTCGCCCATTGTCCCACCGCCAGGGCTGCCAGCGCACCGATCGACATCAGGGTATGCGAGATGACCTGGCCCTTGAGCATAGCGCGCACGACATTGCCGAAGATCGGATAGCCCGCGATCGCAACGATCGCCAGGCCAATCGGCCATGGCACATGTGTCGTGATGGCCTCGAACAGGCCCAGCCACTCGCCGACGACGACGACGAACAGCACGACGCCGAAGACGATGCCGAACAGCGTCAGCACCTGGCGGGTGAAATTGCCAGGCGCGGATGGCTGCGGGTGGGCAGTGTCCGGTAATCGGACAGAGTACCCCGCGCCCGCGATGGCTTGTTGAATGGTCGGCAGATCGATGTGTGCTGGGTCAAGGCGGATAACCGCCTTCTCTGCTGAGAGGAAGACATCGACCGACTGGACGCCGGGCAGCGCCGCAATGGCGCGCTGAACGTGCTGGGTACATTCAGTACAGTCCATGCCGCCGACGGGGATTTCGAGTGTCTGTAGTTCAGCCATACGCGCCCTCGATTGATGATACCCCGAGTATGAGCACATGTGTGGTTGGTAGCAGCCGCGCACCACGTATTCCCTTACATCACGATAGAAGCGACGTACAGCAGCAAGACAACGATTAAGACGACGAACTACTTGCTTCGGCTTGTTTCGGCGGACACACCGTATTTCCATAGGAGCAGAACACGCAGCAATCGCCCGGTTTCGGGCGGAGGATCGCACCGCACCCCATACAGGTGTAGCGTACTTGGCACGCATCTGCGGGCATGACTTCTTCGCTGGCAAAATGGCATGTCGGGCAGCGGATGAGGGCCGTTCGCTTCAACGCCAGGTTCATGGTTGCCTCGTCGCGACTTCAGCAGCGGCATCGGTATAGCGTGTGCATTCGTAGACACCCTTGGCGACATCGGCCAGCAACTCGTCGGCCAGGCCAAGCAGCGCGGCCACCCGGTCATCGCTCAGCCGATAGCGCACATACCGCCCCTGCTGTTCACGTACCACCAGGCCGCAATCCCACAGGCAGGCGAGATGGTTGGATGCATTCGATTGGCTCAAGCTAGTCGCCTCGATGATCTCGGTGACGGTCAGTGGGCCGGCACGGAGGATATCAAGAATTGACAATCGCGACGGATCAGAAAACCACGAAAAAGCTAGGCTTTCAGGCCAATCGCTTGTGGTTGTGCAGTTGTCAACATGGGCATGATCTCATATATGATTATATCACCATACAATGATATTATATTCGGCATGACCATCTCAGTCTCCATGGCTTTGCCGCGTGGTGGCGCGAAATCCTGGCATAGGTGATCTGCTTCAGCGTTCGGCCGTCGCTCGCTCGCCGGACAACCTATGGGGTAGGCGAAGCAGGGGTCGGCGTGACGACGGACGCTGGGCCACAGGTGGCCAGAATCAACGTCATGATGATCAAGAGACAGCGTTTCCATTATGTAGCTTCTTTCGTGATCGGGCCACGCCGGCCCGGCGACTGAGCTTGACGGAGCCGTTCGCGGGCGGGTGTCGCCGAGTCATCGGATGGGGGAGCGGGTCGGCGCTGGTCGCGTGCGGCCGATGCCGCCACAACCGCCTGCATAGCCTCACGCTACGATCGTTGACGCGCACGCCGCTGGAGCTGTGTCGCCTCAGCTGTCGTCCGACTGACCCAGCCCCGCCTCGAGCGCCAACAGCATGAGCTTCGCGCGATCCGCGACCTGCACCTTCAGGAGCACGTTCGAGATGTTGTTGCTCACCGTCTTCGGGCTGAGTTGGAGCTGTTGCGCGATCTCGGTATGCGTGTGCCCACGGGCGATCAAATCGAGAATCTCGCGCTCACGCTGCGTCAGTTCATAGAAGGCTTGCTTCGCAATGGGCGGTTGCGGCGCCGTCAGATACTGGATGACCCGTTGCGCAATGCCCGCACTAAAAATGACGCCCCCGCCTGCCACCGTCTGGATGGCACGCAGGAGCTCGGTCTGGTCGGCATCTTTCAGCAAATAGCCGCGCGCCCGCCCGGATCGCGGGAAAGACCGAGGTGTCGTCCTCGAACATCGTGAGCACCAGAATGCCGATATGCGGGCTAACCCGATGGATGCGCCGGGTCGCCTCGATGCCGTTGACCATTGGCATCCGCAGGTCCATCAGGATCACATCCGGCTGGAGGTTGGCGGCGAGCTCGACGGCCTCCGCGCCGTTCGCCGCCTCGCCGACGATCTCCAGGTCGGGCACCGACTCGAGCAGGTGGCGCAGGCCCGTGCGCGTAATCATCTGATCGTCGGCAATCACAATCCGGAGTGGCTCCATGGCGCACGTCTCCTATAAAAAGTGTGGGCAGGGCAGGCGCGCGTAGACGCGGGTGCCGCCACCTGCTGCCGGCTCAATCACACACCGCTCGCCCAGCTCGGCCGCCCGTTCCTGCATTGAGCTCAGCCCTAACCCAGCCCCATGCGTCTGAGTCCTGGGTGGTATGCCGCGGCCATTGTCGCTGATGTCCAGCTCCAGGATCGGGACGTCCAGCGCGGTCAGCACCGAGGTGTCATCGACGTCGCGTGGCACGAGCGCCAGCCGCACGATGCATATCTGCAATGACTTGATGCAGCCGCTTTCTACGCTGCCCGGCGTCGCCATTGCCGGCCGGGTGTACGTGCCCAACCTCGGGATCGAGAAAATCATCCGCAACGTCACGGCCAACCCGCGCCTTCGGTTTCTCTTACTCTGTGGCAAGGAGTCACCGGTGTTCCATCCCGGCCAGGCGCTCCAGTCGCTCTTCGCCAATGGGGTCGATGCAGAGCACCGGATTATCGGCGCGGTCGGCCATCTGCCAGTCTTGCAGAACATCTCCGCCGCGCGCATCGCCGCCTTCCGACAACAAGTCGAACTGGTTGACGCGACCAGCCAGACTGATCCAGCGGTCATCGCGGCGCAGGTGGCCGCGCTACTCGCGCGCAACCCCCGACCATTCGCGGCGCCGCTGGCGGCGGCGGAGGATCCGGCACCGGCGAACAATGGGGCCGCGGTGCGCTTCGTGCCCATCCGGCCCGGTGGTCAGCGTGCGCCGCTGGTCTACGACCCAAAGGGCTTCTTTGTCATGACGCTGGATCGCGCGACTCGGCAGATTGTGCTGCGACATTATCTGCCGGACAACACGCCAGCACATGAGATGCGCGGCCACACGGCCGAAGCCATGGTGCTCGGCCTGCTCCGCGAAGACCTCGTCTCCCAGATGAGCCACGCCGGCTATCTGGGGGGTGAACTCGCAAAGGCCGAGGCGGCATTGCGCCTGGGATTGGAGTATGAGCAGGATCAACCCCTTCGTCGCGCCGGCGGTTGATCACGGGAGCGACACAGCGGTGAGCACATCACTGCCGTCCTCGATATGACGACGGTCTCCACGGATGGCTTCCTCGCGGGGCGGGTGTTGGAACGCAGATACGCCTGTTGTGATGGGCAAGCCGCACGACCTCATCACGGGCGCGGTGTTCCAGGTCAGTGGGCAGATGGATGCTGCACGCATCCTCAGCGACGATCGGATCGTGATCCTCCGCTGCAGTCGTTCACCTGGTCGCCTCCCGTTGCTATACGGTGTTTTGTGCGCCACCAACTGCGCCAGCCCTGCGCTCGGTTTCCCGTCTTGATGCGCTTGGCTTCTCGCGCCCCGCAGAACCGGTGCCCACATGGTCTTACTGCTTCGCCCACCTGGCCCTAGCAATCTTGCGGTCACGTTTGGCGGCTACTTCTCTGTGCGGGATATCTGGTTGGGTCTCGGCGGTGCGTTTCCGCTGTTCGATGCGCACGATAGACGCGGCCTCTTCCGGGCTGCCGAGTTCGGTGAGCGCCGCATCAAGGGCGCGGGCCTGCCGGTCGCGCCAGTGACGCACCCGCTGCTTGATGGCCTCGGCATCCTCCCACGGCGCGGCGCGGCTATGCATGCCTTCGTCGATAAAGGCGCGTAGCTTCGCCAGTTGTGGGCCTCCCTCGGCTACGATGCGGGCGATCGGTCTATCCGCATCCTCGGCCTGCGGGTCGAAGTCAAGGTAATCCTTCGCGCCGGTCAGAGCGTCAATTCCTGCCCCTGCTCTGCCGTCCATGCCATATGCAAGTAATGCGCACTTCGGTTTCGGTCACACAGTAGACCACGATGTACGTGGGAAAATCGGCAATCACCAGCTCGCGCGTTCCCACCCGTTGCCCCGGCCAGCCCCGGTGCGGGTAATCGGCGAGCCGTTCGACGGCTTCCGCGATAGCGGCATCCACGCGCTCGGCAGCATCGAGGTCGTCTTTGGCAATGTGGTCATGATACCGCTTCACTATCAGTTGAAAGAGGGCCGGAAGGTTTCACTGAGCCAGGTTGCAGAGAAGGCCAGCGTGGATCGCGGGGCACTCACGCGACTAGAGCAAGGTGGGACAGATTGGAACATCGTGGCGGGGAGGGTGGGATTTGAACCCACGAGGAGTTTTATCCCCTACGGCATTTCCAGTGCCGCGCACTAGGCCACTATGCGACCTCCCCAGTGTAAATAGTTTTTCCCGCGCGTCATTATAGCAAACAACCGCCGTTCGTGCAATGCGCACCTTTTTCCGCCGAATGGCTCAGATCGCTTGTCAATCGTATGTATAGCCTGCGGCAGCATGGTACTGCTTTTTTTGTGTATCGTGGGTGTCGCTCTCCGAGCGACACCCACGATACACAGCAGCGGAATAATGTCTCCTGTCTCCTGTCTCCTGTTCCTACGCACTGGCGTCATCACGCGAGATCCGCTATCATGCCGGCGCTGTATTATTGTATTCGGTGATGTTGTATGACCATCCTCGTCCTTGGCGATGCCAACGCCGACCTGAGCGCCGCCATCCCGCGCTTCCCCGCCGAGGGCGACGACAGCCAGATCGCGGCGCTTGCCTGGGGCAGCGGCGGCGGCGCTACGAATGTCGCGGCCGCGCTAGCGTTGCTTGGCGCGCCTGCTCGCCTGCTCGCCCGCGTCGGGAGCGACCCAGCCGCTGAGATCGCGCTGCGGGTGGCTCGCGCCGCCGGCGCCGACCTCACGGCGGTACAAGTCGACGATTCGCTGGCGACTGGCCTGTGCTTCGCGGCGGTCTCGCCCAGCGGCGAGCGTACCTTCTTCAGCTACCGTGGCGCCAACGTCAGCTTCGAGTTCGGCCCCAACCAGGCCGGCCAGCTCGACGGCGCGCGCTGGCTACATATCTCCGGCTATGCTTTGCTGGAGGGCCGCCAGCGCGCCGCGACACTGGCGCTGATCGATGCGGCCGGCGCGCGCGACATCCCGATATCGCTGGATCTGTGCCTACCACAGCTGCACGCCTGGCGCGATGAGACGATCGTGCTGCTACCGCGCCTGCGCATTCTGTTCACGAATGAACCGGAGCTGGCCGCTCTTATCGCCAAGGGCGTAACGTTGGATGAAGCTGAACTGCCGCCTGGCAATCCTTCCAGCTTGGCGGTCGAGCCACTGCTACAGCAGGGCGTGCGCACCGTCGCAGTCAAGCTCGGCCCACGCGGCTGCCTGATAGCCAGCGCCCACATGCGTCACTACGCGCCGGCCTTCGCGGTCGCTGCGGTCGACACCAATGGCTGCGGCGATGCGTTCGTGGCCGGGTATCTGTTCGCGCATCTGCGCGACACGGCAGTGGAGCACTGCGCGGCGCTGGCAAATGCGATCGGCGCGTTCAAAGCCACCCGCCGTGGCGCGGCCGAGGCGCTGCCAGATCGCGCCACGCTGCGCGCGTTTCTTACAGAACAGCAAAGCTCAGACTGGCTGCTCGCCTGATAGATAGAACACCAATTGCGAAAGGATAAGAAACCATGACCCCTCCCTGGAAACAACATCTGGACTCACTCCAGATCAAGGATCTGAACGAAATATTTCGCACATCCAAGCCGGTGATCGGCATGGTTCACTGCTGGCCACTGCCGGGCGCACCAGGCTACAGCGGGTATGGTATGCAAGCTATCATCGACAACGCGCTGCGTGACAACGAGGCGCTGGCCGAAGGTGGCGTGGATGGGGTAATCGTCGAGAACATGTGGGATATCCCGTTCCGTGCCGGGCCAAACATCCAGCCCGAAAGCATTGCGGCGCATGCGGTCGTCGCGGCCACCATTCGCCGCGCGTTCGGTCTGCCGATGGGTATCAACCTGGTGCATAACGGCGGCGTGGCGCTGCTGGGCATCGCGATTGCCAGCGGCGCCGATTTCATCCGCGTGTGCATGTTCACCGGCGCGGGCGTCTGGGATGCCGGCGAGTGGGATGAGGGCTGTGCGGCCGACCTGATGCGACGCCGCAAGGAACTGCACGCCGAACCGATCAAACTGTTCGCCGATGTCGATAAAAAACACTCGGTACGTTTCCCTGGAATCGATCTGGCGACCCATATCGAGTGGACGCGCTTCTTTGGCGCCGATGCTCTGATTGTCTCCGGGCGCATGACCGGCGACGCGCCCGACATCGGCAAGGTGCGCGATGCCAAGGCGCTGTCCGGCGACCGCCCATTGCTCATCGGCAGCGGCACCGATGAGCGCAATATCGGCGCCTTCATGGCGGTCGCCGATGGAGTGATAGTCGGGTCGAGCATCAAGCAGGATGGGCGCTGCGAGAACCCGGTGGCTCTGGAGCGTGTGCGTCGATTGGTCGCGGCGGCGCATAGCGGGCGCTAGCCAACTGGTGAGAATCCACGAAGACCCACGAAGACGCACGAAAAGAGATTATTTCGTGCGTCTTCGTGGGTCTTCTGGATCGTGACTAATAGTCCACCGGCGTTCTAAGACTGGTACTATTGGGCGATGGGTGGTACCGGTTCTGCTTGCCGCTTTCATTTTTCTCATCGCATGTCACAAATCCGTTAAGAATAAAATACAGCATCATAGAGCGATATTCCGATGAGGCCGTAGCCGAATATTAATAGATTGTAAAAATAAGCTAGTACTTTGTCTCCCAGCGGTCATGGTACCTCCGGTAGCACGCTACCCATACCGATGGAGCATTGAGAAATACGCGAACGCATGCTATCCTGTAAACATCAAACGGGCCAACCTCACAACACAACGTTACACGGCCCTAGAACAGAAGCTGTCAGACCCGCTTGTACCGACCGGCCATTTCAGCCGACATCGCAACACCACAGCACCATCGTTTCTACACAATCTAGCAACGTTCTCGCACCATCACAGCACCATCGTCGCACACAATCTGGCATCATCCCAGCACACAACATCGCCAACAACGCAGCCAGCCGGTCGTCCTACTCGCACAACATGGCTCTCACCTAACGAGCGGAACCCTGACTGACAGCCGATCTCCATACCATCCTCGCAAGGCCCTGGCGTATGCCAGGGCCGCTGTCGTTGGCGGCAGCTTTCTCTGGTATCATACGGCTATGCCAGCATGTGGCATTTAATGTTCTTGTGTCAGGACTTACGCACCACACGGATTTTCACTCCTTGTATGTCGTTGTATATCGTTTTTCCGCCCCGCCGGGCGGAAAAACGATATACAAAAGATGGAAAGTACCATATATGAAAGTTCAAGATTCTGAAGAGGAGCACCCATGGCCGACACGACCATCTACCGGCTGGCATTGATCGGGTTTGGATCGGCCGGGCAGGGCCTGGCCCAGATTCTGCGCGACCACGGCGACGCATTGGCGCGACGCTATGGCGTAGAGCTTCGGATCGTAGCCGTGTGCACACATAGCCGCGGCAACCTATATGAAGCGGATGGGTTAGACCCAGCTACGCTGCTCGATGCGATCAAGCACGACGGGCATCTTCGCAACTTTTCGCAGCAGCGTGACTGGGCGCCGCTCGAAATGATCGATCAGGCCGATGCCGACGTGCTGGTCGAATTGAGCCCAACCGATCTGACGACCGGCGAGCCGGCCACCAGCCATATGCGCGCTGCGCTGGGCCGTGGGATGCACGCGATCACCGCCAACAAAGGCCCGATCGCGCTGCACCTGACCGAGCTGCGCCACATGGCGTCTGACGCGCAGCTCTACCTCGGTTACGAGGGCACGGTAATGTCGGGCACGCCCGCGCTGCGGCTCGGCTGGAGCGACCTGGCCGGCTGCGCGGTGCTTGAGCTGCGCGGGATCGTCAATGGCACGACCAACTACATCCTGACTCAAATGGAAGGCGGGATGTCCTACGCCGACGCGCTGGCCGAGGCCCAGCGGCTGGGCTATGCCGAGGCAGACCCAACCGGCGATGTGGAGGGCTACGATGCCGCCGCGAAGGCGGTTATTATGGCCAACGTCTTGATGGACGCGCGACTAGGGCTAGGCGATGTCGAGCGTGCCGGCATCACCACCCTGACGCGCGACACGATCGAGGCAGCGCGAGCATCCGGCGAGCGCTGGAAGCTGATCGCGCGGGTGTGGCGCGATGGCGACAAGGTGCGCGCCAGCGTTCAGCCGACGCGCCTGCCGCTCAGCCACCCGCTTGCCAGCGCTAGCGGAGCCACCAACGCGCTGACGCTCACCACCGACCTGCTCGGCGATGTCACACTGATCGGGCCAGGCGCAGGCGGCGCGGCGACCGGGTTCGCGATTATTTCCGATATCCTGGCGCTGCACCTGTTGTGGGGGCGACAGTAAAAGCAGGTTGGACGCGTCCAGCACCCGAGGATTAGCCTACCGGCTCAGCGACGCCGGCGCAACCTGGAATTTCTTGCAGCCGCGTGAAGACGCGTAGCCCACGCTCGCGCGCGTGCGCAACCATCTGGTCGGCGCCCTGCGATGCGCCGCCGATGCGCAGCACAGCATCGCATCGCGCGAGCAGGCGCTCGGCGATCGGGTGGAAGATTTCATCGAAGGCTGCATCACCGATATGCGTCGATCCCGCCAGATCGACCAGTGGCAGAGCGAGCCACTCGCCGACGATTGGCATATGGCCGGCGCGGAAGAGCGGAAGAGCATAGTCCTCCATGGCGCGTACGTTCGCAGCCAGCTTGGCCGGAACATCGCCAGTGCCCGAGCGATACGGGCCAGCGATCAAGATCATAAGTGATTCCGTCTGTCCTGCCAATTGAGGCACTCCTACTTATTCAATACCAGGCGTCATGCTGTAGCCTGCGGCAGTATCGTACTTTAGCATTTTTTGCATCTTCTTTTTCACCCGGCCGGGTGAAAAAGAAGATGCAAGAAGCAGTTGGGCGAGCAGTGAGTTCGTCGATGGCCGTACCATAGTCATCCTCGACCTCATTCGACCGCGCGCGGCGCAAGCTCTCCCGGTCGTGTTGCGTGTCGAAGAGGTCTGGCACATCCTCGCGCACCTCCACCTCGCGCACTACCGCGTCTGCTTGAGCACGATCGCCACCTGTGGCCTACGTGTGCCTGAAGGCGCCCAACTCCACGTCGCCGAGATCGACGGCGCGCGGATGCAACTTCACATTCAGGCCAGCAGCTGTTTCGTGCCAAGTTCCGGGCGGCGTTGCGTCAGAGTGGGCTGTATCGGGAGGTTCGTGCTGACACCTGGGCACCGCTCTTGGTGGTCGATTATCGCCCGGTCGGCAGTGGCCAGGCGGCGCTGAAGTATCTGGCTTATCCTGACCATTCGACGAAGGCGGTTATCGACCAATCAGGATGAGAATACCCGCAACAATAGCGAGCAGCGCGAGGAGAATACCGATACCGGGAATTGAAATGCTCGCTATTTGCAGGAGGCCGGTCAGGATAAGCCAGATACCCAGCAAGAGCATTCCCACGTTCCGTGTCAGTCGCATGGTGTGTCCCTCCCTTGGGGCGAGTGCTACGACTACTCGCCTATAAACAAGCTGATCATACCGTCAGGACGGCGCCACAGCCTCAGGCTACGCGGACTTCTTCGGCCGACCACCCTTCTTCTTGGCTGGCGCCGGTGGCGCAGAAGCGACAACGGGAGGCGGCTCCTCGACGACAGCTGGGCTCACACCATTCCCATGACTGACCTCGATAATCTTGAAACGAACGAGGTCACCGGAGGTGCGTCGGAAGTCGATACCGATACCACGCCGCGTGGCTGCGGCGCGTAAGCGATTACGCACCGTGAGACGGTTCTCACCCTCATCAAGCGTGCCCTCACCGTACTCACCGATGTCATAGTCAGCAAGGATGGTGTCGTACTGCTCTTCCGTGAGCTTGCGTAATCCTTTACCCTTGTCTACCTGTGCCTTCACCTCTTCAGGGTCGAGTTTACGAAAGTTCGGCATCGCTCGTCTTCTTTCTCGGATAAAACGGTTGAGGGCAGTATAGTACCGCGAATGAATGTAGGAGGCAAATTGTGTCGCTGGTATTAGGTAGTCGCGTTTCCGTATCGATGGTTTTACGCTAGGCGGGAATAATCCTCGGTGCGGTCGTGGCGATAGTGAGGCAAAGCGGATAGACGAAACGTACGTTTTCAAACGCCCGCTTTGGCAGCATTCGTGTATGCTTCCCCCGCTACGAAAGCTGAAAATTCTGCGGATGTCAGTATCTGAATACCATAATATTCTTTACGATCTAACAGGTAGTCGTTACCGCTGATGATAAATGAGCGTTCGATGTCTTCGCAATTGTTTGGAGGTGAGATGATGCCAGATACACCAATGCGGGCTTTCTGGGTTGCGCGGGGCGCCGATCGATTGGGTGAGCTTCATGGTCTTGGGATCGGTGTACTCTCCTTCAAAGTCTCGACCAAGGACAGTTACGGCGCGCTCTTGGTCATTGAGCTGGCTCACCACGAGAAGGGTGGTCCTGCCCGTCACTTGCACTACGAACAGGACGAGTGGTTCTATGTCGTTGAGAGTGAGTACGTCGTTGAAGTGGGATCAGAGCGGTTCCGGCTGAAATCAGGCGATTCCTTGTTTGCACCTCGCAAAGTGCCCCATGCCTGGGCATACGTGGGTGATCAACCTGGACGGATTGTGATTGCCTTAACGCCAGCCGGTCAGCTGGAGGCGTTCCTCCGAGAACTGAGCAAGGCGAACGCGATGGCGCCGCAGGATCCGGCCTTCTGGCGTGCGTACGGAATGGAGTTGGTTGGACCACCGTTAGCAGTGGTTCGAAGCTGACGCCACCGGCGCCATGCAACAGCTCGGCGTCCTCCCCCTGCTAGGGCACGGTGAACGTTAGAAGTTCAGCAAGCAACACTATCGAGCAAGCGCCAGCGAAGCGCATCAGTTTGCCAGCGTGAGCATTAGCCAAAGCGTAGGCTTTGCAACGTAAGGCACGCGCAGTAAACGGGCGCGGGCTAACCCGTGCATCCAGCCGCCGCCGCTACGCTGAGCTTCGCGGCGCGGCTGATGCGCAGGCCGTTGGGCGAACAGTCGATTATCGCAGCACGATTGATACATTCCATCAGTGGCGATTTCGTTGCCACGACCATTGCTGACAAACCACTTATGCCATGCTAACCTGGATGCCTGCGGGTTGAGCAGAAGGAGCTATGGGAGCTCATGCCTGGTGCTGCTGGTGGACGTGAACCCGTATCGCCGCAGTGCGCCTATGCCAAACCTGTGCATGATTTGCTGCCGTATTGCAATGCTGTAGCGTACCGCAACCGAGTATACTGCACACGCGACGGCCTTCATCATGCCTCCTACCCGCTCCGGGCCGCTCCCTGTTGAGCTGCCTGCTATCGCCATGAGGAGTCGTGCCCAATGCTTGCTGTCGAACGCCAACTCGCCTTGCTCTCGCCCTTTCCAGCGGCCATGCATCCCGACGTTGATCGGATGCACCGCCAGACCGCCACATGGGCCGTGCAGTATGAACTGATCACATCCCAGCAGGATCGTCGCCGCCTTGATGCCAGTCACTACACACTGTTAATGGCGCGCGCCTACCCCACCGCCGACCCTGCGGCTTTGCAACTCATCGCCGATTGGAATACATGGACGTTTTTGTTGGACGATTACTTTGATGAGCATGTGATTGGCCGCAATCCCGATGCCATCGAGCACCTGCACCGCCAGATCCTCTCCATCCTGGCCGGCGCCACACCCGCCGCTGGCGATTCGATGCGGATCTGCGCACTCCACAACATTGCGAGTAGATTGCGGCTGCTCGGCGATAGCGAATGGATGACTCGATTCACCACCTGTGTGCGTGAAACCTTGGCGGCGAGCTTATGGGAAGCACGCAACCGCCGTATTCGCGTCGTTCCGACTGCCGATGATTATTGCTATTGGCGGCTCTTTACGAGCGGGGTCTTCTGCTATTTTGCGCTGATTGAGATCGCCGAGCAGATGACTCTCCCCACGTTTGTGTGGGATCATCCCGTGATCCAGCAACTGGCGCGGAGCGCGAATGCGGTGATCTGCTGGTCCAACGATATCTTCTCGTTCGCGAAGGAGGTAGCACACGGCGATGTACATAATTTGGTGTACATTGTGCAGCACGAACGCCAGCTCACGCTCGATGAGGCAATTGAGTATGTTGCCCAGCGGCACGATGATGAAGTGCGTGCGTTTCAACAGCTGCGCGCCGCGTTGCCGCGCTTCGGCGGCTTCGTCGACGACGTCGTGCAGCGCTTTGTGTGCGGCCTCGAGGCATGGATGCGCGCGAATATGGACTGGTCAGTGGCAACCCAGCGCTATCGCCCCACACCTCCCTGACCCAACGCAAAGGACGCGCCATGGTAATGACGGATACGAGTTCAACCCACTTAGCTGCGCTCATTCGTTTGACGAGCATCTTGGTGCTCGGATTTGCCACCGCATTGGGGCTGATTGGGCTGCTGACGCACATCCCCGTCATTGGCGCGAGTACCGGCATCACCCTAATGTTCGCTGGTGCCTTGGGCATTGCGCATCGGTCTATCGCCCGCAATAACCGAACCCTGGCAGCCTACTGGGTTGCTGGCGGGGCGCTGATTGCCGTGGCACTCTTAACCATCGTTGTGCCACGGCTCTATGTTAGTAATGCCGTTGTGCCCTTGCTGGTGGCGACCGTGTTGCTCCAGTATGCACCATATGAGCATAGTCGCCGCTATCTTGGAATCTGCGGGCTGATGACCGTGGGGATTGTCGCCGTGGGTGTGACACTCCCAGATCCGTTGGTTGCGGATAAGCTGCTGATCTATCTGAACGTCAGCCTGCTGATCACCAATGTCGGTCTGGCACTGTTTATGTTATGGCAGTTTCGCATGCGTTTGCAAGAAACGATCATGGAGGTACAGGAGACCAATACGGTGCTCAACGGGCTGAATAACCGCCTCCAGCGGGAACTCCACGAGCATCAACGGACCGAAGTTGCCCTGCGCACCAGTGATCGGCGCATGCGTGCGTTACTGAATGCCATCCCTGACGTGCTGTTTCGATTGAGCGCCGATGGCCGTGTGCTTGACGTGCAACCGATTGAAGCGCTGACCATCGCGCTCGGTGCGGTGCGCATACCCATGGCAGAAATCCAAAGCTTGCTCCCACCACAGGTCTGGATTGAACGGGCGATCACCACGCGCGAACTCCAGCGGTACGAAAGCCAACGAGTGATCAAGAACGAAGTACATGAGTATGAAGGGCGCCTGATGGTGTCCGACGATAACGAGGTCGTTGCGATCGTGCGTGACGTCACCGACGTCAAACGCGTGGAGCGGTTGAAGACGGAGTTTGTCGCCACAGTGAGTCACGAATTGCGGACGCCACTGACCGCGATCCGCGGTTCGCTTGGCCTCATCGCCGGGGGCGTGACGGGTGAACTCACGGCACAAACCGCAGCCTTAGTGAAAATCGCGTACAACAACTGTGAACGCCTCTTGCGACTGATTAATGATCTCCTCGATATCGAGAAGAGTGAAGCAGGAAGGCTGGAATTCGCAATGCAACCACTGGCACTTCTGCCACTGGTGGAGCACGCCATCGAAACAAATCGTCCCTTTGGCGCGCAGTTTGGTGTCACATTTATGTTCGTGCAGCCAGCACCGGATGTGTGGGTCAACGGCGACAGCAATCGGTTGACCCAAGTGCTGACCAACTTGCTCTCCAATGCCGCCAAATTTTCGCCGCCCGACGACCTCGTGACTATTGCGGTGACCGCCCACGATCAGACGATTCGTGTCGCCGTTACGAATCAGGGACCGGCTATCGCCGAATCATTTCGCGATCGAATCTTCATGAAATTTGCCCAAGCCGATACATCCGATACACGCCAGCGAAGCGGAACCGGCCTGGGATTAAGTATTTCCAAAGCCATCATTGAGCGGCTTGGTGGCGTCATCAGCTATGAGACCAGCGACACGACGGGAACCACGTTCTACTTCGATCTCCCGGTGTACCACCCCGCGCCAGCATCGAGGTCATCGTAAGCGTCTTTCCGTGTTCTTATTATAAACCCCGTTGCAATCAAGATCGCCAACCCGGATAGAGCGGCTTAGGCTCTTTAGACTCTTTCTGACAATCCGGTTTTGGTAACGAAGTCGTGCAGGTATTTGAGGTGTAAACAGCATTGGTATGCGATGTCAGTAAACATAGTCAACCTAAAAACATACACGGTTTCGAGTTGTCAAAAAGAGCTTAGGGTATCGTACCAGTCAGCCCAAGCTGCGTAAGCAGGGTGCGCACCTCATCGATTCGAAAGGGCTTCTGAAGAAAGCCAGCGAGCGAAAGCTGCCCGATGTTCGACGCCAGGTGCGCGGGGATTCCGCCACTCATCAGCACGATCGGCAGCTGTGGCACCAACTGCTGGAGGACAATCGCCGCATCAACGCCGCTCATATCAGGCATCTGGATATCCAAAAATGCCGCGGCAAGCTCAAGGGCGTGGTGGCGGGCGGCGGCAATCGCGTCGGCCCCAGTCATGACGACAATCGGCGCGAGCCCAAGTGGTCGCATAATACGGGTAAGCAAAACACCGATGTCGCGATTGTCATCGGCAATCAGCACAACGCGTGGTGCGGGCGGCATGGCCTACTCTCGTGGTAACAGCGCATCCCGGGAATTACCGAAGCGGTATCGCTTGTGTAATGGATGTTGGACCCAGTATAGCCGATGAGTCATACCACACGGGCACCAATTGCCGGGCCGGTTGGCTTCTCCGCGCCATGCTGCCAGGCGCGCCGGATGCGATCCATGCGGCCTTAGCGGTGACACTGCGCTGGATAGACAGCTGCAAGTGCGCCGAGCAGTTCACGCATCAAAAACGGCTTAACCAGGTAGTGCTGGATTCCATAGTCGTCACGGATGGCTTTAGCGCCGTCGCAAGCCATACACAATCCCGGCCTGCAGCGTGCTGCAGGTCACGATCCCTCGCAGGTCGAGGTCCAGCCCAACCAGCGTCTGGGCGACTTCGGGGCGGATGCCGGTCAACACTACCTGTG
>WNGB01001807.1_pt1 | contig 36984 bp, 25 predicted proteins | sample 5400681 | NCBI WGS metagenome assembly WNGB01 (sample SAMN13153367, study PRJNA577476) | soil metagenome | isolation source: 115 cm soil or saprolite under grassland replicate 2 | place: USA:California | collected 2016-06-15 | reverse complement strand
ACTCACTGGATTTGTCGAGATAGCGGTGGCGTTAGGGCAGGCCGATCGCGGGGCACGATTAGCCAGCGCAATTGCAACCCTCATGAAAGCGCACCTTGATCCTCACGATCTGGCGGTGTATGACCAGACCGTAGCATTAGCTCGTGCCCAACTTGACGAAGCAACCTTCGATACGGCCTGGGCTGCTGGGCAGGCGCTATCGCTGGATGAAGCAATTGGCGAGGCATTGAATGAGCGCGGCCAGCCTTGAACTGGAGTTCAGACCGAAAGACCGAGTCAGCAGATCAAGAACATCATCGCGAGCCGGCGTCGGCGGGCTTCGTTGCTGTAGCCGAGGGCTTCAGCCCGACGGCGGTCGCCCGCGAGCTCAAGCTCTGGGCTACGGTTGCGAAGGCCGCCTGCGCGGCCTCTCCCCAATGTCATTCTAAAAATTCACAAGCTAACTGGACAATGTTCAGCGCTGTTGCCGATCAGTCGGCTTGATACGACTTTCGCTACAGCCTCGAATTCATTCGACGGCTGAGTTGCTCCGCTCCAGCCACTCATCGCGCAGGATCGCGAAAACGTAGGTGTCGCGGCGCCGGCCCTCGACATCGAGCGCGTCCGAGCGCAGGGTTGCTTCGAGCAGCAGGCCATTCTTCCGCGCCACGCTGGCGCTGGCGAGGTTGCGCGTGTCGCAGTACCAACTGAGCCGCTCCCAGCCCCAGTCTTCGAATCCCCATTTCAGCATGGCGTGCAGCACGCGCGTGCCCAGGCCATGCCCGGCATAGCTGCCCCTGATCCACATGCCGATCTCGGCGCTCCGCCACGCGATTGGCGCGCCGCGCAGGTGGAAGCCGGTGCCGCCGGCAAGCTGATCGCCAACCCAGATGCCCAGCACAAACTCCTCGTTCAGCAGGTAGCGCGCGGCAAAGCGCCGGCAGCGCACCTCGGCCGCCTCCACGCTGTCCTCCGGCGTAGCCCAGGGCATCCAAGGCCGCAGGTGCTCATACGATGAGGTCGTGGCGACTCGCAGCTCAGGTCCATCGCCGGGCTGATAAGCGCGAATAGTAAACCCGTCGCTTGTGAATGACGCAGGCGCGACAAACAGGGAGGTGTCCATTGCGATCCCATCCTTCCAGGTCTACAGCCAAGTTTTGACACCTCTATTGTAGGTATGGCGTCAAGCGCTCGATCGACCCAGCTTCATTTTTCTATCAGGTAAATTACCTACCTGCGATACGTTTATAGAGCGAAAGCCTTCGCCGGCAGATCGCCACGAAGGGATGATTGCGCGTTGATCACGATATTGTAAGGTTGCCTGAATGAGGTTGTGGTATCATGCAGAATGCGGCTGTTGCCGACATGCAGCGAGTCCATGCCAGCCCGTTGCGCTGACATCCGCGATAGTACGTCCTTTCGCCGTGCCGTGCCGCCGCGCACAGGACGCTACACAAGGACCAACGCTGTGACTGCGCTCCCGAGCAATGGCGGATCGGCCGCCAGCCATCTTCGCGATCATCTGGCGCCCGCGCTGTACGCGCAGCTCCTGAGCACCGGCGCGCTGCCGGATGCTGTCGTGCGGGCCGAGCGCGACCGCCTGCGGGCCGAGCTTGGCGCAATCGCTACCTATATTCCCTCCACGCTCGTCCGCGAGCAGCTGGCCGACCCAACGCCCGGCCGTGTGCGCGGCGCCTACTGGGATGGCTCGGTGCTGTTCGCCGATCTCTCCGGCTTCACCGCGCTCTCCGGCACGCTTAGCGCGCTCGGCAAACAGGGCGCCGAAGAGGTCTCGGCGATCATCAACAACCTGTTCGGCGCGCTGGTGGAGGAGATCCATCGCTACCGCGGCGGGCTGCTGAAGTTTGGTGGCGACGCGATCACCGCCTTCTTCGATTCGGCCACGCTCGGCGAGCGCCACGCCGCGTTGGCCAGCCGCGCCGCCCTGGCAATGCAGGAGCGCATGGCCGAGTTCGCCGCGCTGGAGACGCGCGCCGGCACCTTCACCTTACGCCTGCGGATCGGCGTCCACAGCGGCAAGGTTTTCGCCGCGCAGGTCGGCGATATCAAGCATATCGAGCTGGTGGTCACTGGCCGCAACATTAACCGCGTCGCGCTGGCGCAGGAGATCGCCGAGCCGGGTGAGGTGGTGATCTCTAAGGCCACCAGCGCACTGCTGCCCGAGGCACACGTCGAAGAGCGCCACTCGGGCTTTGTGCTGCTGAGCGACATGCCCGCGATCGATGCGCCGCCCACCGCCGATCGCTGGGATTGGTCCGAGCCACGCGGTGGCCTCCACGAGCTGATCGGCCTGGCCGAGCGGCTGGATGCCCTGCGGCCCTACCTGCCGCGCGGCCTGCCGCGCCGCTTCTTAGAGCCATCCGAGCTTGCCGGCGCCGGAATCCCGACAGAGGGAGGGGCGATTGATACCGGCGAGTTTCGGCCCGTCACAGTGCTGTTCGCTAACTTCTACCCTTTCAGTATCACGCTCGATCTGCTGGGCGACGATTGCGATACGGCGGTTGGTGTGCTCAACGCCTACTACCGCCGCGCACAGGAGGTAGTCCACCGCTATGGCGGAATCGTCAACAAGGTGGATATGTACACCTTTGGCGACAAGCTGATGGCGCTGTTCGGCGCGCCGACCGCCAACGAGGATGACCCGCTGCGCGCCGCACGCGCGGCGCTGGAGCTGCGCGGCGCGCTGGCGCAGGCCAACCACGAGATCTTCGACCTGCTGAACTCGCGGATCGGCCGGCTGATCCAGGTCGACCGGCAGTTCCTCAAGCAGCGCGTCGGCATCAACACCGGCGTGGTCTTCGCCGGTCAGGTTGGCTCGGCCCGCCGCCACGAGTACACTGTGATGGGCCAGCACGTCAATCTCTCGGCGCGGCTGATGTCGGCGGCCGAGGAGGGCGCGGTGATCGTCTCGCCCACCACACGCCGCGTGATCGAGCGCCATATCGCGATGCAGGATCTGGCGCCGGTCAAGCTCAAGGGGATCGAGGAGCCAGTGCCGATCGCTCAGGCGCTGCACCCATACGAAATTGCCCAGGATGCCCGGCGCGGCGTGGCGCGCCCGCCGCTGGTTGGCCGCGAGCAGGAAATGCAGCGCATGATCGCCGAGGCGCGCGCGGCGCTGGGCAGCAGCGGCCGGATCATTGCGCTGGCCGGCGAGGCCGGCGCCGGCAAGACTCGCCTGATCGAGGATGCGCTACAGCGCCTGGTGCTGCTCTCGGCCGATAGCGAGAGCGGCATCCGGCCGTTCTTCCCCTACAGCATCGAGTGCCAGAGCTATGAGCAAAACACTGCCTATGCGGTCGTGCGCGAGCTGCTGCGGCAGTTTTTCAATTTGCACCTGGCCGAGGACTCGGCCGAGCAGCTGACGATCGTCGAGCGCCGCGTGGCCGAGCTGGCGCCGGGCTTGGCGCGCTTCTCGCCGCTGCTGGGCGATCTACTAGGCGCCGCGTTCGATGATACGCCGCTAACCGCCGCGCTGACGCCCGAGCAGCGCCACGACCGCGCGCAGGAGTTGGTCGAGGCGCTGATCCTGGCCGAGGCCGGCGACCGCCCGCTGATGCTGATTATCGACGACCTGCACTGGGCCGACGCATCGTCGCTCGACCTGCTGGGCCGGCTGGTGCGCCGCGCGCCCCAGGCGCCGCTGCTGCTGCTGCTGGGCTACCGCATGGAGCCGCCGATCGCCGAGCCATGGCGTGAGCTGGATTATTGCGCGCGGATCGAGGTGCGCGAGCTTTCACCCGACAGCAGCACCGACCTGATGCGCGCGCTGCTGCTAGGCGAGCCGCCGGCCGAGCTGACCGCGCTGATCGAGCGCACGCAGGGCAACCCGTTCTTTGTCGAAGAAGTCGTGCGCGGCCTGGTCGAATCCGGCGCGCTGGTGCGTGATGGCAGCGGCTGGCGGCTGACCCGCGCGCTGGATGAGTCGGCCGTGCCGGATAGCATCGAGGGCGTGATCACCGCACGCCTCGATCGGCTTGAGGATCGCAGCCGCGAGGTGCTGCAAGTCGCCGCTGTGGTCGGCCGGCGCTTCCCTTACCCAGTGCTGTCCGGCGTAGTCGCACGCCACGATGGGTTGCTCAATCGGCTCCAGCAGCTCTCCGACGCCGAGCTGATCCTGCCCGAGGAGATCGAGCGCGACCTAGCCTATCTGTTCCGCCATGCGCTGACCCGCGATGTGGCGTATGAGGCGATCCTGTACGCGCGCCGACGCGAGCTGCACCGCCGCGTAGCCCGCCGGATCGAGGAGCTCAACCCCGAGCGGCTGGATGAGCAACTGGCGCTGCTGGCGCGCCATTACCTGCTGGCCGAGGAGTGGGAGCCAGCCTTCGATTATCACCTGCGCGCCGGCCGCCAGGCCCAGGCCCGCTATGCCAACCGTGAGGCGATCACGCTGTATGAGCGCGCACTGCAGATAGCTGCGAAGCTTGACCTTCCCGACGAAAGACGAAAGACGAAAGACGAAAGCTCTCAGCTCAGCAGCGGCAGCAAAGCTGCCGACGAACCTTCGTCCTTGGTCGTTCGTCCGTCGTCTGTCGTCGAGCTGCACGAACGCCTCGGCGTGGTTCAAGCGCTGATCGGCGAGTACGACACCGCGCTGGAGCACTACCAGGCGGCACTGGATCTGCTCCGACAGCAATCCGACGCCACAATTGACGGGCTGGTACGGCTGCACCACCATATCGCGCGGGTCTATGGCGGGCGTGGGGCGTTCGAGACCGCGTTGGAGTGGATCGAGCGCGCGCTTGAATTGGCTGGCGATACCCATAGCCTGGAGCTGGCGCGCTGCCTCAGCCTGGGCGTAGGGATGCTCCAACGGCAGGGACGATATTCGCAGGCTGTCGAGTGGGGCGAACAGGCACTCCGTTTGACAGAACAATCCGGCAATCTGCGCGACCAGGCAGATACACTGCGCCGGCTTGGCGGCACCTACCGTAACCTCGGCAACAATGTTCGCGCGTTCGAGCTGCTTAATCACTGTCTCGAACTCTATCAACAAACCCAGGATCTCGCCGGCCTAGCAGATGCCTATAACGACTTGGCAAATGTCTGCTACAACCTGGGGCAGATGATCGAAGCGCGCAGCTATTACGAGGCCGGCGCCGAGATTAAGCAAGCGATCGGCGATATCTATGGACAGGGACTGTTCGCCTGCAACCTGGGCGGTGTGCTGAAACTCCAGGGCGCGCTCGACGAAGCGATCACACAGTATCAGCAGAGCCTACATATTTACGAGCAGATCGGCTCGCTATATATGACCGGCCTGCTGCATATGAACCTGGGCGCCACCTATTTGCAGCACGGCGACTTGCAGATCGCCGAAAGCCATCTGAGTCGCGCTGTAGTATTGTTTGCCCAGGCCGGCGCCGAAGATTTCTTGCCCGAGCTTGAGTGCTACATGGCCGAACTGCATCTGTATCGCGGCAACCTGGCCAAGGCGCGCCTCGCCTGCGAGCTATCGCTGACAAATGCCGCGCGCCTTGAAGCTCGTACCGAGGAGGGCGCGACGCGACGCGTGTTGAGCCACATCCTCCGGCAAACCGACGACCTAGCGGGCGCATGGCAGGAATTGCAGCACAGCCTGGCGATCTTACGGGAGGTCGCCAGTCTACACGAAATCGCGCGCACGCTTGTAGCGCTAGCCGACCTTGCGCCGGCGCTCCAATATCAACTCGAAGGACAAGCCGCGCTCGATGAAGCCTTCCCAATACTTACAAACATGGGCGCGCAGCGCGACATCGCGGAGGCGCGCGCGGTCGCCGAACGTCACGGGTACACATCACAGCACGGCTGAGAAGGTTTCGCTTGGTAGCGATCGCCCACCGCCCGGATCTTGAATTGTACCGAAGTGTACCCCCACAGCGTTTATAGCCATGTGACCTGCGATTTCGCTTGCCCCAACCAATGGGCCTCAGGCACGCCAGGTTCGCGTTGATTCGATAACATGCTGGCATCAGGATCGAACAGCGTTGCGATCAGTCTGCGGTTTGGCCTTATTAGGCGGAGGAAGCCTTCATGAAGCACACCATGCCTCTGAGACGTGGCTTACGCTCGGCGCTCGCTCTGTTGGCACTGCTTGCTATAACCGGGGTCCTGCCGGGGGCGTCGCAAACGAACGCGGCCATGGCTCCGCAGACAATCGCCCCTACGGCAACTGCGGATGAGGTCGAGCCGAATAATCTGTATCAGAACGCGACTCCGATCCCGCTGGATCCTCTTGGCGGGAATCTCTTCCAGAAAACAATGCTCGGCACGATCGACAGCGATCCTCTCAAAGACGATAAGGGCGCGCGGGGCGATTGGTATCGCGTAGCGGCTATCGGCGGCGCGACGATCACGATCGCGCTCACTAACCTGCCGGCCGACTACGATATCGTGCTCTACAGCGACCTGGCGGTGCCAACCGTCCCTATCAGCGATGGGGTGGATCTCAGCACGATTGGCGATCTCGGCCAGGCCAACGCGCTCGGCCAGGCCAACGCGCTTGGGCAAGCTAACGCGCTTGGGCAGGCCAACGCGCTCGGGCAAGCTAACGCGCTTGGGCAGGCCAACGCGCTCTCAGCCAATTCCGGTGTCACGAACGAGATCATCACATCCTTCCTCCCGCGCCCCGGCAACTACTATATCTTTGTGTTTAGCGCCGGCGGCACGCCGGCCTTCAGCGATGCCCAGTATCACCTGGACGTCACCTTGCAGAACGGCACGCTCACGGAGCCGACCACCAAGGCGCAGCCGGCTACCGGCTTTGGCACGTGTTTTTTCCCGCCCGGCAAGACAACGATTTTCCTGTACAACTCCAATCGAATGGCGACTAAGTATCCAGGGCAGACTTCAGAGGTTGCGACGCTTAGCAGCACGCTAAGCGGCTCGAATAACCTTACTGCCTTCGCCAACAGCTTCGCCCTAGATCTGAGTAGCCCAGCCTGCATCCTGTCCAGCGATGTAAACCTGCTCAATAGCCTGTACACGCAGTGGGACAGCAACCTGACCAACCCGCTCTTCGCCAACGAGGTGGCCCAGGAGATCTGGTACATCCTAGATAATCTGATCAAGAATAAGTACCCGGCTGTCGAGAACATCCTAATCGTCGGCGGCGACAACATCATCCCGTTCTACCGCGTGCCGGACCAGACCGTGATCGCCAACGAGGCCGACTACGCTCAGCAGCTTGGCGCCAGCGTGCTCAACCCTGGGCAGCCGCTATACAACAGCCTGTTCTACCGTTTCATCCAGACCGACAACTACTACGCCGACCGCAAGCCCACCGCCTGGCGCGGCCACGCGCTCTATATCCCCGATATTGCGATCGGCCGCCTGGTCGAGAGTCCGGCCGATATCAACCAGTATCTCAACGGCTATATCGTCGCCAATAACTATATCATCCGCGGCGACCAGACCTTCACGTCGAATCCCGCGCACTACGCCAGTGCATTGGTAACCGGCTATGACTTTACTACCGACCAGGCGCAGGCGATCGGGAGCCTGTATCAGCAGTACGGCTTCAAGCTCAACGGCACCGCGGCCACAACTTATACGCTGAACGGCGCGCTGGTCAACGACACATGGAACGCAAACGACCTGACCAACCAGTGGTTCAGCGGCCAGCTGCCGAGTTTCACCAGTAACTATAGCGGCACGCACACCAACTTCGAGCTATCCTCGATCAATGGGCACTTCACGCACTATGAGGCGATTCCCGCCGACGCGAGCAAGGGTACGCTCGCAGCCGCGCGCATCCTGACGCCAACAGTTGCGTTCGGCAACCCGCAGCTTGCGTTCTTCCGCGACCGCAACCCTGACTCGGCCACGCTGGCATACTCGATCGGCTGCCATTCCGGCCTGAGCGTGGTCGACAATGACATCAGCGCCGGCGCGGCGGCCAGCAAGTATACAGCCGACTTCCCAAACGCCTTCCTTAAGCAGAACGGCAACTGGATCGGTAACACCGGATTCGGCTATGGCGACAGCGATCTGGTGGGTTACAGCGAGCGACTCGCGCTGCTGTTCACCCAGGCGATCGGCCGCAAGTTCACGAATGGCGCAACCTATGTCGGCCCGACCATCGGCGAGTCGCTCGCGCGCGCCAAGCGTGAGTATGTCAAGACCACCGGCCCCAGCGGCTTCAGCTCCTACGACGAGAAGGTGATCGAGGAGCTGACACTGTACGGCCTGCCCTTTATCCACGTCAGGGTGCCCAAACCATTCGCGCCGTCCTTCGGCATCAATCAGTTCGACCCGCAGCCGCAGCCGGTGCCGCCAGCACAGCAGAGCAACGGCGGCACGATCACGCGGATCATCACATTCACCAACACCTTCAAGGCCGAGCCGTTCAGCTTCGGGCAGGTGCCGCGCGTGGGCAGCCTGGTGCAGGATAGCTTCACGCCAGGCAGCCCAACCTTCCTGCAGAGCGTCGACCAGATGGCGAGCGGCCGCCCAGTGCTGCCAACACTATCCTACGACATCACGCTGAAGCCGACGACGTCGCCAGGGATCGGCACCGGCATCCCGCAGCCGCGCGGCGTGCGCCTGCTCAGCGCGATCACGCTCTCGGATATCGCGGATTTCAACCCGAGCGTCACCAGCGTGATCAGCGACGAGAACGCGCCCAAGCCCAGCGACCCGGCGTTGACGGCGATCAAGCAGTGGCTGCCCGACCAGCCCTACACCTACCAGCGCACCAGCTTCGATACGATCCCCGCGGATAAGCTGGTGGTCACGCCGGTGCAGTTCCGCGCGGTCGACCCGACCAAAGGCTGGCTGCGGCGCTTCGGCCAGATGGTGTTCGAGGTTACCTACGCCGACCCGCGTCGGGCCCAGGCGAACATCCTGGGCGACACGACACCGCCAGTGGTCAGCAATATCGCGATCACCCAATTGGCCGCCACGCAAGGCCTCGGCACTGCCGCGCTGCGGTCGGTCGGCGTAAGCGCGACGGCGAGCGATACGGGCGGCAGCTCGGGCCCGTTGGATGTGACCGCGTTCTTTACGATCGACGGCGTGCGCTGGAAGAGCGCCGCGCTGACCAAGGGCAGCGGGAACACCTATCAAGGCACATTCCAGACCCAGCTCGACCGCCCCGACGTGGTGGCGATTATCCAGGCGCGCGATAGCGCCGGCAATGTAGCCGTCCAAGCGCTCAAGGGTACGCTCTCCAACGCGTTCTCGGTGGTGAATTTGTCGACGATCATGCGGTAGACCCATTTGTCGTTCGCTATTTCTAAGATACCGAGAACGCCATGTCATGTTGAGCGAAGCTGCACTTCCTCATTGCGAATCACCGAGTGCGACGAGGGAGCGTAACTTCGTTCAGCATGACAACGTTTTCCTTCGAGAAGGCCATGTCATGTTGAGCTCTTCGATGGCGCTCAGGATACACTCGCGGTGGTGGGGTTCGGGGAGGCGAAGCCGCCCCGAATATTCCCTTTTTCCGCCCGCGTCGGCGGCGAAGCCGCCGACGCGGGCGGAAAAGAAGGTTCTTGGAGGGACTGCGTCCCTCCAAACCTCCTTGCGGGAGGCGACTGCGTAAGTCCTGTCAATGAGCACTGAATTCGAGGCTATGCTGCACTTCGTTCAGCACGACAATGATTAGTTTTGCGGCTATGGTATGGGAGACAACATGAAGCCATCCAATCGATCCAGGGTTGCCGTCGCGCTGCTGCTGTTCGCGCTGGCCGGGCTGATGCCGACTGCCTCGCGCGCTGGTGTCAGCCCCGCCCCGCGTGCGATCACCACCGCAGCGGCCGGCGACGAGATTGAGCCGAATAACACCTACCAGACCGCCAGCTTCATCCAACTGGATCCCGTCGCCGGGTCGCCGAATGTGCTTGAGAAGACAATGCTCGGCACGATCGACAGCCCACTTGCCAACGACAATAAGGGCTTGAGGGGGGATTGGTATCGCTTTGTCGCTCTGAAGAGCGGCGGGGCAGTCACAATTTCGCTGACCAACCTACCAGCCGACTATGACATGGTACTCTATAGCGACCCACTCACATCAACCCTTCCTATCAGTGATGGCGTGGATCTGAGCAATATTGGCGATCTCGGTCAGGCCAACGCCCTTGGTCAGGCCAACGCCCTCGGTCAAGCCAACGCGCTCGGTCAGGCCAACGCGCTCGGTCAGGCCAACGCGCTCGGTCAGGCCAACGCGCTCTCATCCAACTCAGGAACCAACGACGAGTCGATCGAATCGTTCCTGCCGCGCGCCGGCAACTACTACATCTTTGTCTTCAGCGGCAAGGGCGAATATAACGACACGACACAGTACCATCTCAATGTGACACTGCAAGAGGGCACGCTCACCGAGCCGACAGTGAAGGCGCAACAGAATGTGTTCTTGCCTAGTGCCAGCCCCGACAGCACCAAAGAGACGATATATATCTACAATAGCGCGCGCCTGCCCACTGGCGGAAGTGATGGGACTGTGTTGCAGCGCAGCGATATCATCAATCTACTGCAAGGCCAGAGCGGCCAGTTGATCACTGCTAGTGGCGGCATCGCGATCGACCTGGCTGGGGCCACCGGGCCGCTGTCCAGCACACTTGCGCTCAACCCCACGGTTCAAAATCTACAGGCGCTGTACACGCAGTGGAACACCGACAAAGGCCAGCCGCTGCTGGCCAATGAGCTGGCGCGGCAGATCTGGTACATCCTCGACACGGCGATCGCGAATTATTATCCTAAAGTCAAGAACATCGTGCTAGTCGGCGGCGACTACGCCATCCCGTTCTTCCGCGTGCCGGATGATACCAAGATCTCGAACGAGGGTGACTACTACAGCCAGCTTACGGCGGCCGGCGCGCTCGACACCAGCACCGGCGGCGCGAAAAAGACCTACATCGGCGGCAGCACCTTCTATCGCAGCATCCAGACCGACAACTACTACGCCGACCGCCGGCCAACGCCCTGGCGCGGGCGCGGGCTGTACCTGCCCGAGCTGGCGATCGGCCGCCTGGTCGAGACCACCGACGATATCTGGCACTACCTCAAGGCGTATGATTCATTCGCGTTCGGCGTCGACCCATATATCATCAATACGACAAACTATCCCTACTTCCAGGGCAATCCACGAGCAGGCGCCGCCTATGTCACCGGCTACGATTTCGTGAAGGACGAGGCGACCGCGATCGGCGATCTCTACCATCAGTACGGCTTCCAGCCCCAGGCGACGCTTGGCGAGACATATACGCTGGATACGCTGATCGGCGATAGCTGGACTCAGAACGATTTGACGAATACCTGGTTCAGCGGCCAACTGCCGCAGCTGACCAGCTCGTACAGCGGCGTCAACACCTACTACCACCTGATGTCGCTGAACGGCCACTTCACGCATTACTCGGCCATCCCGGCCGATGGCATCGGCGCGTTCACGGCCAAACAGCTGCATGATCCAACGGTCGCACCGCGCTTCGAGCGCGAGTCGTACTTCATCGACCCAAGCGGCGACAGCAGCTACGCGCCGTCCACGTCGCTGATCTACTCGATCGGCTGCCATTCCGGGCTGAACGTGGTGAATGGCGACATTTCCAGCACCAAGTCGCAATACCAGTACGATTTCCCCAGCGCGGCGCTGAAGCAGGGCGGCAACTGGATCGGCAACACCGGATTCGGCTATGGCGATAGCGACCTGATCGGCTACAGCGAAAAGCTGGCGCTGCTGCTGACCAAGGCGCTCGGCCGCGATGTCCAGAACACCGATTTTGTATACACCGGCCCGACGATCGGCGAGTCGCTGGCATGGGCTAAGCGCGAGTATCTGCGCACCGCCGGCCCTGGCAGCTTCGGCGTCTACGACGAGAAGGTGCTGGAGGAGATGACGCTGTACGGCCTGCCGTTCATCCGCGTCAGGGTGCCCAGCCCGAACAATGCCCCTTACCTGGGCGTCTTCGACGCGGCCGCGCGCCTCGTGCCCGACAACATCCGCACGCTGATCTCGCTGGTCGACCCAACCTTCACACGCGTGGTGACGGTGACGATCGCCGCGCCGGATTTTCCGCTCGAAAGCGTGGGTGGCGACATGGTGCCGCGTGTGAAGCACGCTGATCTATTGGACAGCTTCGCGCCGGGTGAGACGATCGCACTGACTGGCACCGACCTGATGGCGGCCGGCAAGCCGGTGATGCCGCTGCTAATCTACGACCTGACGCTGCGAGATACCGGATTGAGCGGCGGCGCCGGCAGCGGCATCCCCGAGCCGCGCGGCGTGCGGCTGCTGAGCGCGACGACGCTGCCGGAGCTGAGCGGCTTCAACCCGCACGTCACCACCATCACCACCGATACCACCTTCGTCCAGCAGCAAGATGACCCGAACCTGACAGTGCAAGGACAATGGCTGCCCGACCAACCCTACATCTTCCAGCGCACATCCGACGGCGGCCAGTACACCGATAAGCTGCTGGTCAACCCGGCCCAGTTCTGGGCCAGCAGTGCGCGCTCCGGGAAGCTGCGGCGTTTCGCGCAGCTGGTGTTCGAGGTAAATTACCTGGATCCGAACAGCGCCATCGGCGGCGCGCTGGGCGATACCACGCCACCGGAGATCAGCGATGTCTCGATCTCGCTGCCGCAGCTGATGGCGCGGCAGGCCGGCATCGCGGCGCAGCAGCAGATCACCGTCAAGGCCAGTGTCCAGGACGAAGGCGGCGCTAACGGCCCGCTGGATGTCAGCATCACCTACACCAACGACGGGCAGCACTGGCTATCCGCGCCGCTGAGCTTCGACGCCGGTACCAGGCTGTACACCGGATCGTTCGACCCGCCGCCGCCTGGCCAGAACATCGCCCTGATCGTCGAGGCGCGCGATGGTGCCGGCAATGTGGCCACCTATACCGCCAAGGGGACAATGGACGCATTCAGCATCCTGGCGCTGCCGGCGCTGCTGAGGTAGCTCGCCGGCTAGCGCTTGATCGGCTACGAGACCTGTCTTCGTAAGGCAGAACTATTTCCGATCCCCTTATCGATCGGCTGGGGGCGAGGGACGTGTGTGCAGTGGCAAGGAGGCGGCAATGCTTCGAACGAATCGTCTAGCGCGTGGTTGCCTGATGCTTGTATTGGCCGGGTGTATCATCATGAGCGCTGGTACGCTGTTCGCGATCGATCGCCTCCAGCTGGCGCGCGCGGCGAGCGCGCGCCAGCATGTGTTGTTCAATCTTGGCCCGCTCTATATCGGCAGCCCCTGCGCTCAGCTGCAGGCCACCTACCCCACCATCAACTGTAAATTCGCGTATTACGTCGTCGTGAAGGTCAACGAATCGCAGCTATGGTCTATGAAGCTTCCGTAGATGACGGTTTGGCCTTCAGCGCGCAAGAAGGTACTTTTCGTATATGATGTGGTCTTTTTTCGCCCCGTAGGGGCGAAAAAAGACCACACAAAGGGTGAAAATCCGTGGCCTGCATAAGTCCTAATCGAATGTGGCTGAGGCTTTCCGGGCCGCCTGCAGGCGGCCCGGAAAGCCTCAGCCACGTAAAGAAAGGAGTACCGCTTAGCTAAGCCAGGCGCTCGCGCACCGCGCCGATGATCGTCGCGCTGGCGGGGAAGCCGCCGTCGCGGTACATCGAATGCACCAGCTCGCCGTCGACGACCACATCGAACGCGCCATCCTGCCAGGGGATCAGCTCGATCGACGCCAGCTCGTAGACGAATGCGTGCATCAGCGCCGATGTCAGCTCCAGCGTCTGCGGTTCGTAGCCGCACGATGCGCAGTAGGTGATGCTAACTTTGATCGGCTGTTTGGCGCGTTGAGTCGCTACGCTCGCTTCCCGAGCGGCGCTGGGAGCGGCCTGCGGCTTGGCGGCTGCGGCCTGCTGGATGCCTTGCTCGACGATCGCGCGGATCTCGCGCACAACCTCGTGGTCGGACAGCGCGCGGTTTTCTTCGCGAAACGTGCTGAACGCTTGCATCACGCGCAGCCGGGCCTCCTCCGGCAGCTGGCCGATCGGGGTGTCGGGCGTGAACCCGGCCAGCAGCGGGTCGTTCGCGAACAGGTCGCGGCGCATCGCGCTTTGCAGCTCGGTCATGCGGGCGGGCCGCTCGATCCAGTGGCCCAGCTCCTGAAACGCGGCGTCGAAGAACACGAAGACCGGGATGGATCGATACTGGCCACGGTTCAAATATTGATCGATCAGGTCGAGGTTCTGATCGCGCAGGAAGACGCGAAGGTCGAATGTGCTGCTCTCAGCCGCGAGCCGACCGAGCACCGGTAAGTTGGCGATCACGTCGCCGCACCAATCCTCGGCCAGCACCAATACATGCAGCGGGCCAGCCAGCCCGGCGAAGAAGGCGATGTCGTCCGATCGCAGCTCGACGGTCTGCTCGTTGATGGCGAAGCGCTCACGATTGCGCGTCATCTGCGCTTTGTAGGCGTCGTAGGTCAATCCCTGGGCGAAACGCTCACGTGTGACTGTCATGGTGGTTCCTTCCGTATGGGGCGATTTACTTAATATATTTTATCGGGTCGCTTAATTTTTCGCAAGCACGTAAGCGAAACGTCAATCGGGCGCTGGGCGGCTTTACCGCCCCAGCGCCCGATTGACGATTGGATATTCAGACCTCGTTGTCCAAATGCCAATACCGGATCGCGGTACCGATTACTGCACCTGGACTATCGCCACCGCATTCAGCCCGCTTGAATTGCCGTGGGCAACCAGCGTGTATGTTCCAGGCGCGAGTCCGTCCGTCCCGATGGTGACATCCACCTGCCCCTGGTCGTTCGCGATGGCATGCTCCGAGCCACGCTCATAGTCACTGTTGTCCCGGTATTTCTGCTCAGCGAGATTCGCGCTGATCAATTTGCCGCGCTGCACCCGCGTAGGGATGACCGTACCATCCGGAGCGTTGTACCAGAAGTACACGCCCTCATTCGATGCGAACGCGTCGCTGTCAAACGTCATTGCGTCAGCGCCCTGATTGATGCTCAGTGGCAGATAGGCGCCGGCTGTGCCTGCGTTCGGCAGCTGATTGCTGATGCCGTGCCCGCCCTTGAGCTTATCGGTCCACGTGAAGGATAGGCGCTGCACTGCCTGTGCGCTGGCGCTGGACAAGGCTTGGAAGCGCAAAACAGCCTTGACTGAGCCGCCGTCGCCACCGACTGACCCGGTCTTGATCTCTAGCGCGTTGGCCGTGTTGTTGCTGACCCATGCCGACGGCTGGCTGAATGTCGCGCCCACGAAGCGCAGCGCCGCCGAATCATACGGTACGCTGATCGTGACATTGCCGGCCGCGTTGTCGCCATCGTTGTTAGCGGTGATTGTGTAGGCCGTGAGTCCAGCCGCGTCTTCCGGCGCGCTTGGCAGGATGCCGACCTTGACGCTCGCGGCCGCTCTGGTGGTACTGGCCGCCGCGACGCTCGATACGCCCCCGAGACTCGCCAGCGCGAGCGCCAGAGTCCCGGCAATCGTAAACCGTGTGAATGCTTGAGCTATTCCGAACATACCCTACCTCCTGCGGCGTGTTGTCACGCTCGCGTTTATTCCTGGCAGGCGCTCCAGCTGTCATCTCGCCAGCTACGCCTGTGCATATAAGATTACGACGATACGTGCAACAAAAATACACCCTTTCGAGTGTATTTAGGAGGTTTACGAGCTGTATAAGTATATAAATGCTTAAAAACATCTTGTCTATGAATATAGCAGGACGTACACAACGGCAGCTTTTGCCTGCTGCAGCATGGTACTTTATGTTTATGGTGTGTTCTTTTTTCGCCCCGCAGGGCGAAAAAAGAACACACGAAAAAGGACAATCCGTGGCTTTCGTAAGCCCTAGATACGATTGATAAAAAAGAGCGTATGCAGTTATTATACATACACTCTTTGGATTACGATTGGCGATTACACAAGCACTAGTGCATTGTTGTTGCCAGCAAGCCCATGCCACGCGCCTGTGCTACAGCTTGCACGCGATTTCTCACACCAAGCTTCCGATAGATATGTTTGATATGCATCTTGACCGTGTTGAGCGCAACTACTAGCACCTGAGCGATCTCCTGATTCGATTGGCCATCGGCCATTAGTCGGAGCACATCGATCTCGCGCCGGCTGAGTGTTTCGACGAATGTGGCAATTGCTTGATGCGCCGGCTCGCTGAGGGTTGTATCAATCCAGGCGCTGTGATTGCCGGCGACCAGGTGGTGGTTCTCCGACATAGCCGGGGCTTCAGCGGCGGTGATCTGCTCGAACACTGCCGCCATCGGGCTGGCTTTATCCACCAGCAGCCACACATGATCCTGAGAATCGACGTACGTTGGCGGTGACGGTGGCCCGCCGGTGGTAGGCGTAGGGATGGGCACAAGCATGACGACCATTGCGACCTGGCTAGCGGCCGACGTATCGAGTGGCGGATCGGCTTTCCCCGGCGCCGACAACGCCCGGATAGCTTTCGCGTTCATACTGCCTTCCTCTTGAGTTTCTCTTCAAGAGCGTCACGGCTCAAAGAAACGCCAACTCTGGTTGCCGATGTAGGGTGGGAATGGATTGAGCAGACTGGCGCGATCACCGCGCGCTCGCCAATCGGAAGCTCCGTTTGATACGAGCCTGCAATCGGCTGGCGGCATTGCGCGGCCGAAAAAACGCAGCACCGATAAAACGTCGTATCGACGATAAAAGTTGCGCTGGGCCGTGCCCACGCTCGCATTATGGATCAGGGCCGATCGGTACCAGCCCTTGCTGGAGCGCCACCGCCACGGCTTCGCCGCGACTCTGGACATCCAGTTTCTGCAAAATGTGGCTGATATGCGATCGCACTGTGTTCTCCGAAAGTGTCAGCCGGGCGGCGATGACCTTGTTGCTGGCGCCGGTCACCAGCAGTCGCAGCACATCGAGCTCGCGCGCCGATAGCTGCTCAGTATTCGATCGCTTGGCCACGCGTTCCAGTAGGCGCGCCGCCACACTGGCCTCCAGCGCTGCGCCGCCATGCACGAGTGAGCGAATCGCCTGCATCAGCTCGTTTGGTGTGGCATCCTTCAGCAAATAGCCGTGCGCGCCGGCTGCGAGCGCTGGGGCGATGTAGGCATCGGTATCGTAGGTGGTGAGCACCAGGAATCGGACACGCGGCGCCTGTGGGTGGGTTTGCCGCATCACGTCGATGCCGCTGAGTTTGGGCAGGCGCAGGTCGAGCAGCACAACATCGGGCTGGCGTTCCAGGATGAGCTGCACCGCCTCCAGCCCATCGGCCGCCTCGCCGACGAGCTGAATCTCTGGCTTGAAGCGCAAGATCGCCATCAGGCCCTGGCGCACGACCGGATGATCGTCGACGACGAGTACGCGTATCATGTCTTACCCTTTTCTGACAAGGTGACAAGGTGACAAGGTGACAACTGGTACTTCGTCCGAGCTATTTTGCCGGATAGACGAAGGACGAAGGACGAAGGACGAACATCAGAATTGCAGACGTTCGTCGTTCATCGTCCGCCTTTCGTCCCATCAGGATTGCTCGGACAGACTACTAGGCTTGGCCCGATCATCTTGTCACCTTGTCACCCCGTCAGGCGTTCGCGGCACGGTGGCGCGCACCTGTGTTCCCCCATGGCTCGTAATTTGTAGCTCGCCACCTAGCGCGGCCAGTCGCTCGCGCATGCCCAGCAGGCCAAAGCCGCCCCACGCCCCCGGCAGCATTGGAGAAGCAAGCGCGGTGCTGGTATCTAAGCCGATGCCGTTGTCGTTGATCTGGAGCGCGACGGCGTCGGCGACATATTCGATCATAATATTGGCCTGAGTCGCGTGCGCATGCTTGGCGATGTTGGCCAGCGCCTCCTGGCCGACCCGCAGCAATGCCGATTCAATGCTCGGCGGCAGCGGCCAGGGTTCGCCATGCTGCTCGAAGCTGACCGACGTTTCGGGGTGGAATGGCTGAGCCGCCAGGCCCCGGAGCGCGTCGGCCAGGTCGCCGCGCTCCAGCGCCGGCGCGCGCAAATTCCAGACCGAGCGGCGCGCCTCGGCCAATGCCTCACGCGCCATGCGTTGCGCCAGGTCGATATGCTCCGCGACTTCGTCCGGCGCGTCGATCAGCGACTGATCGGCCGCGCTCAGCTGGACGACGATACCGGTGAGTCCCTGGGCCAGCGTATCGTGAATCTCGCGTGCCAGGCGGGTGCGCTCCTCCAGCGTGGCCGTCTCACGCAGCCGCGCGACAAGCTGGGCATTGGCGATAGCCACCGCGGCCTGATCGGCCAATCCTTCGGCCAGCGCCAGGTCATCTTCGCCCGGTGCGGCTGGTCTTGCGCCATCCATCAGCATGAGCACGCCGCGCACGCTGCTGCCATAGTGCATCGGCAGCACCAGGCTTGAGATCGGCTGCTGGTCGATCGGGCTATCATTCGACACCAGCGGCACAACCTGGGCATGACGTTCTTCCAGGACCGCCCGCAATACCGGCGACCGCGCCGCCAGCGTTTCGTGCAGTGTGGCCGGCGGGCGGTAAGCGCCCATCAGGGTAAACCCGCCGCCATCGGCCCGATCGAGCAGCACCAACACCGATTCGAAGCGCAGCAGCCGCGCGGCCAGCTCGGCGATCAAGGCCAACATCTCTGATAGATCCAGCGTGTTGGTCAGCGCGCGGCTTACCTCGTAGAGCGCTTCGGCGCGATCGGCGCGCTTGGCCAGCTCGGCCGTCTGCGCGGCAACCCGTGCCTCTAGCCCGGCGCTCAGCTCGCCGAGGGCGGTCGCCTGTGCGCAGCTCTGCGCGAACGCGCGATGAAGGCTACCCGCCAGCAACCACGTCAGGGCGGCGACGCTCCAGAAGACCGCGATCCAGAAGCCGGCGGCAAAGATCGGCCGGCTGGTCGTGATAAACAGCGGCGCCTGAGCCGCGCTAACCGACAGCTCTTGCCGCTGGATGCCGGCGGATACTGCGATCAGCAACGTATCCAGCAGCGCGAGCGTCGCGCTTGCCACGCCGTCGAGCAGCAGCCCAGCCGCGCAGATCGGCATGATCAGCAGCGCCGGCCAGAACGTCGTCACGCCGTTCTCAATCGCCGCCAGCGTGGTGACGAGCGTCCAGATACTGATGAACACCACCACCGAGATAGTCGGCCGGCCCAGGCGCGCAAGCATGATCAGCGCGGTAAACAGAATGACCGCGACCGCCAGCCCAACCAACAGTTCCGCGCTTCGATGGGGTGCGTTGGCGGCCTGTTCGGCCGAACCGCCCATCAAAAAGCGAATGAGCAGCCCGCTGAGCAGCCCGGCGAAGATCGGCAGGAGTGAGATCGGCAGCGTGCGCACGAGCATTTCGCTGCGCCGCTGGACTTCGTTGGGGATGAGCGCTGGCCGGCTGGTTGATGCACGATCCATGGCAATCTCCTCGTACCTGAATTGTAGATCACATCTGCTATCAGCACATCAGTCGTTATGATTGCCCCCGCTCATCCAGATGGATGAGCGATGATCATCACTTAACCATTCACAACTCTTTGCGATACCATACAAAATAACACGAGGCCCGAAACCCCATCGAGGTATACAACGCAAGCGCGGCCAGATTGTTGGGGTCGAAACCGAGGACAGCCCGCCGCATGCCGGCGGCCTTCATGCGGCGCAGCCCTTCGGCCATCACCGCTTTGCCCAAGCCTTGGCCCTGAAAATCAGGATGCGTACCAACCGGCTCAAATAAGCCTACCGCATTCACCGGGTCGAACCAGATCGTGCAAGCCGACGCACCCCGGCCATCGGGCGAGCGGACGAACAGATCGCGCGCGCCGTCGTAGACCGCCGAGCCGATGAATTGCGCATACTCCGCCCAATACCCATCCCAATCATCATGTGATCTGGATGCGCCGTGGGTTACCCGCGCACGCAGTCGGCCCTCGTCCGGATTGCGCACCCCCTGCACCGTAAAGCCGTCCGGCAATGGGATCGTGGGCAACGTGTCCAACGACCGTTCGAACAGCGGAGCCGGCGGATCAGCCTGGACCACAACAAACCCGCGCGCCTGCATCAGGCGGATCATGACCGTGTCGTCGTCTAACACCCAAAAGGGTGCAATCTGTTTCACCCCAGCCGCACGCGCCCGCGCTTCGGCCCAGGCCACATACTCATCCATGACAATCTCGTGCATCGGCGTGCCATGCAGCGCGGGGCTCACAAACAGATCAAATGTCCCTTCATGGCGCCAAAACATCGCCCACGCTTCCAACGTCGGTTGACCTTCGTCTGCATCCATGCGTTCCCAGAGCCGAAGGTTGCGCCGATTCTCCTGCTCATCGGGCGGGCAATGCGTGTCCCAGTCCAAACAGCCCGGGTGCATGTACGACGCGGAAATATTTGCCTGCCTGCCGGCCATCAGCAATTGCCGCATGCGTGCCAGATCCGTGGCGTCGCGGTACGGTCGAGCTTGTATGTTCATGGTGTTCTTTCCTCTCGGTAAAATGCTTAAACACATCAAGGGGCCAAATCTGCCCAGTCGCAATGTCATAGCGGCGCATGGCGTGCTGTAAAATGTTATGGCAGCATAGCATATCATGTGATGAGACACATACGGCCGCTCACGAATCATGTGCAGCGACGGCATTCTGACGCGTTGCATACAATTGCACGGGGGCAACTACCCAACACGCCAGCGCTGATCGCTTTCGGAAGGTTCCTTACCGGTGGAGCAACCAGGCCCTCCGGATCACAGCACCCACGAGAGCGCACACGACGCCGAGCGTGAGCAGCCATGTCATAGCGCGCGAATCGCTCGCGCCGGTTTGCGGGAGCTGACGAGGAGCACCGGGAGGCGGAGCTAACGCTGCCAGATCCTGCACTGTCTGGGCTGAGAGCCGATCCTGCAGGCGCGTGATCAGCCCGTTGATGACCGTAAAGGTCGCATGCAGCATAATATGGATGCGGCAACACGGGAATGGGTGCGCCACTGAACGTGAGTGCGGTCAGTGCTGCACGCAGCGGTGGGAGTGGGGTGAGTGGCGGCGGATAGCGCTGCACCGCACCGTCAAGGCCGCGTCCAGCTTGAGCTAGATGCGTCCTTGACCGCCGTGGTCGTCTTGGCCTGCCCGGCTCTGCATCGGGCAGCGGTCAAAACAGATTGGTACAGTGCGGCTTGACACCGAAGACTGGATCTCCTCAGTCCTCAAAGTGGATCGTTCCGGTGTAGGTGCCCACCGGCCCCACGGCCTTGTCAAGCACAACTGCGGCCTCGTTCAGCACGCCGTGCAGCTGGGCGAGCTCGCCGGTCGCGCTGACGATGGTGGCCGTGGCTGCGACGACGAGTGCGGGGTCCGACGATCCATTGAGCGCGAAGGTCACGGTGCCGGGCACCCCGTTCACCGTTCCGGTGAAGGTCTCGACATCGTGGAATTGGCGGTCCCGTTGGGATGAAAGATCAAGGTGCCGTGTAGGGTCGAGGTCCCGTTGAACGTGCCGGTGTAGGCTACCGTGGCGCTCAGATCAATGATCGGGTTGCCTCCGGCCACCCGGATGCTGTCCAAGGCCCTACTCTTTCACCCCACCGATCAACACGCCCTTCACAAAGTAGCGCTGGAGAAATGGATACAACGCCAGGATCGGCAGAGTTGCCACCACAATTGTGGCATACTTGATCGTCTCGCCAACCGGCTCGACATCGCCGCTGGAGACCCCGGTGGTCATGCTGTCGGTGCTGTTGGCCAGCAGGATCTCGCGCAGCACGAGCTGGAGCGGGAACAGATCGCGGTTGCGTAGATAGATCAGCGCCTGGAAGTAGGCGTTCCAGTGGCCGACCGCGTAGAATAGCAGGATCACCGCCAGCGCCGGCAGCGAGAGCGGGATAACCACGCGCAGCAGGATCGTGAAGTCGTTCGCACCATCCATCCGCGCGGCCTCCTCCAGCGCCACCGGCACCGCCTCGAAGGCGGTCTTCAATACCAGCAAGTTCCAGGTGCTGATCGCGCCGGGGATAATTAGCGCCCAGGGCGTATCAACCCAATTCAGCGTCTTGCCGACCAGCAGGTAGGTTGGGATCAGGCCGCCGCTGAAGAATAGCGTAAAGATAATCATGAGCAGGATCGGCGTTTTCCAGAGCACGTTCTTGCGCGAGAGCGCATACGCGCCCAGGCAGGTCATCACCATGTTTATCAGTGTGCCGGCACCGACATAGAACAGCGTGTTGCGGTAGCCGGTGCTGATCGATGGGTTCTGAAAGACTTTCCGATAGGCCTCAAACGAAAAGCCGGCCGGGCCAAGCAGCAGCCCGCGGCTCTGGGCCAGCTCGGTCGGGTTGCTCAGCGAGGCGAACAGCACATACAGCAGCGGGTAGATCGTGACCGCCACCAGAGCGAGCAGAACCAACATGTTGAAGGCATCGAAGAAACGCTCTCCCGTCTTCTTGCGAATCGATCTCGTCGTCATGACGCCTCCTCGGGTGGTAGTAAGCAGTAAGCAGTAAGCTTGCCTGCTGACCGCCGACTGCCGACTGGCGATTGCCGGCCACGGACAACAGACAACGGACAATTGGCTAATATAGGCTGGATTCGCTGAACCGCCGGCTCAGGCGATTGGCGGCGATCAGCAGCGCGAAATTGATCGCCGAGTTGAACAGGCCAACCGCTGAGCTGAAGCTGAAATCGGCGTTGAGGATGCCCTTGCGGTAGACATAGGTGGAGATTACATCGGCTGTCTGATAGGTCAGCGGGTTGTACATCAGAATGGTCTTCTCATAGCCGACATTCATCAGCATACCCACGCGCAGGATCAGCAGCAGAATAATCGTCGGCATGATCCCAGGCAGGGTGATATTCCAGACCTGCCGCAGCCGGCCCGCGCCGTCGACTTTGGCCGCCTCGTAGAGCGTCGGGTCGATCGAGGCGATCGAGGCCAGGTAGATGATCGAGCCCCAGCCGATGCCCTGCCAGATGCCCGAGCCGACATAGATGAACCAGTACATATCGGGGCGCTGCATGAACGCGGTTGGCGCGATGCCGAACGACGAGAGCAAGTAATTCACCAGCCCGTCGCGCGCCAGGAAATCTACTAGCATGCCCACCACCACCACCAGCGAGATGAAGTGCGGCATGTAGGTAATCGTCTGAACGATGCGCTTGACGCGCGTGCTGGTCAGCTCGTTGAGCAGCAGCGCGAGGATGATCGGCGCTGGAAACCCGAACAGCACATCCAGGATGTTGATCGCCAGCGTATTCCGCATCAGCCGCCAGAAGAAAATGCCCTTGAAGAAATCCCGGAAGTTCTCGAAGCCGATCCACTCGCTGCCCCAGATTCCGCGCGCCGGCACGAAATCTCTGAACGCTATCTGTGCGCCATACATGGGGATGTAATGAAAAATCAGATAGTAGGCGACCACCGGCAGCAACATCAGGTAGATGTATTTGTTGCGCCTGAAGTCTTTGACGACGATCTGCCAGAAGCCCGAACGCGGGGCGGCTCGTCGTGCGGTGGTAAGCACTTGGGTTGTCTTCATGCGATAGCTCCGTCTGCTGCATTCGTGCGGCAGAGAATTGTTCGCAGCGGCATTTGTATACTACCAGTGGCCACGCTCATCTGTCATCCTGGGCCGCAGCGAAGGGTCTCTCAGCACGTTAGAACGAGAGATGCTTCGCTGCGGGGTGCCCTCTGGGCGTCCATGACAAATCCGAAGTCTATGGCCGTCGAAAGGGTATGCTTGTTGCGTTAGGTGCGCTTGTTGTAGCGATCCAGCGCGGCCTGCTGCACCGCCACCGCATCGTCGATCCCGATCTGCTTGAGCTCGCCCACGAATGTGTCCCAGGTCTCGATCGGCTGCGCGCCCGTAAGCACCTGGGCGAACACTTCGTCGTAGCGCGTGTTGACCTCGGTCATGATCTTGGCGAACTGGCGGCTCTCATCCTGGTTGGGTGTGATCGGTGGCATCAGCTTCTCGTCGGTCGGCTCCTGCCAGATCTTATACGCATCCTTCTGTTCTGGCAACTGGAAGTACTGCTCGATGTAGCGCTTATCCTGCACGAACGGACCGGAGAAGTTCGAGCGAAAGTGCGAGCTCATCGATTGTGCCAGCGGCAGCTTGTCGGGGTTCTTCATGATCAGGTCGGTGTAGATCGGGTTGCCATTCTTCATCGTGTAGGTCAGCCCCTCGACGCCGAAGTTGAACAGGAGTCCGCCGGCTTCGCTATAGGCGTAATCCAGCAGCTTGACCGTCTCCTCGACATGTTTGTTGGCGGTTGTGATCGCCGCACTGGTGCTGCCGGGATAGGTATTGTCGCGCTGGCCCAGCTGCGGCTTGTCGCCGGCCTTCAGAACCGGGTAGTGAACGCCAACCAGCTTGAAGTTGGGATCCTTTTCCTTCATCAAGCCCATGTATTTGCCGATGCCGCCGCCAACATTCATGACCGCCGTGCAGATCTGCCCGCCGGTGACCTTGGCATCGAGCGCCTTCAGGTCGAACGAGATCGTGTCGGGGTCGATCAGGCCTTCCTTATACCAGGCGACCATGGTCGTGAGAAATTCTTTGAACTCAGGCTGCACTGGGCCGAACTTGACCGCACCGCCATCCTGGTAGAAGCCGGTGGTGACGCCCCAAGCGCCGATGAAGGCATGATTGTTGAATCCACCGCGCGGCGAGTTATCCTTCCAGGATGTAAAGGGAAATTCGTCGTTCTGGCCATTGCCATTCAGGTCTTTGCCCTTCAGCGCCGTGAGCAGTGCGTGCCACTCGTCGATCGTCGCCGGCGGCTGCAAGCCCAGCTTGTCCAGGTAGTCTTTACGCACAACTGGCCCGGCAAAGACCAGCAGCGATGGGTCACCGCGCAGGAATGGGAAGGCGTAGATATCGCCATCGTCGGTGACAATCTGCTTGCGCCACGCGGGGTGATCGTCGAGCACCTTCTTGAAGTTCGGTGCGTGCTGATCGACCAGATCGTTGAGGCGGATGATCACGCCATCTTTCATCGCCTTCGCCGGGCCGCCAGGGGTTTGTGATGGGTTGATCCAGTTCCACTCGATCACATCGGGGTAGTTACCGCCGGCGATCAGCAGGTTGAACTGCTCCTGCGCTTGATTCGGCCCGGTCGGCGGGTGTTGGAACTCCAGGTGAATGCCGGTGCGCTTCTCCTGCTCGACATAGCATGTCATCTCGGCGAAGCTCTTGCGCGTGGCTGCGGTGGCGACGTTCATCTCGGCCCAGTAGGTCAGCGTCAGCGGGCTGCTGACGATCGGCAGGCCAGCTTCGCTGGCGGCAGCGGGTGGGGTGGTGGGAGCATCGGCGGCGGCGGGCGCGGCAGTCGGCGCAGTGCTCGCGGCGGGCGCGGCGGTCGGGGCATCGGCGGCGGGTGCGGCAGACGGCGCGGCTGGTGTGGCGGCTGTTCCGCCACAGGCGGCCAGCACCACCAGGCCGGCACCCAGGCTGAGCGAATGGAGAAACTCCCGTCGGGACAAGCTACGAGCCATGGTTCTCCTCCTTTGGATGAGTATCTGTTGTCCACGGCGCATCGGCGCACTTGCCGAGACCGCAAACGCTTCCAACATCGCTGGCGGAATATCCAGAATGACTTCGTGTGAGGCTAAAATTGTGATTACTGCCCTGAGCTGAAGTTCAAGGCAACTGTGACGCAGCTATGAGAAACGTACGACTCATGCAACCGGGAGGTTTGGAGCGTACGTAGTCCCTCCAAACGACCGTGGGAAAGTTTGCCCCTTCCCCACCCCCTTGCCTAAGCCCTATAATGGTTAACGAGCATTGACACGCACACTATACCATGCTACACTGCGTCTGGCAAGCGTTTTCCAAGAACGGGATATTGTGTGGCCAATTGTTAATTCTACCTCTTTGCAAAGAGGTAGAGCAATTTTCCTATTCCTAGAAAGCGCTTTTGGGATCTACGAAACGTAACCGCTGTAGTCGCCAGACATGAACTATGTTCGCAAGAAGTGCTGAAAAGAGGGTGCCTGACGAGTGACAAGATGACAAGATAACATTGCTCAATGAGCTTCATCTTGCCGCCCGGTGGTCTTGTCGAACGTCGCTCGCAACGGCATTATCCAAACCGAACGTCGCCTGCAATGAAACTACCGCTTGTGCTTGGTTTGTACGTTTCTGCCGCAGCAGAAACGTACAAACCAAGCACAATATAAAAGTACCTTTGTGAAGGATAGCCATACATGGATCTGCCAACAGTCTACGTCGCGCTCTCTCCCAACTTGATTCACGAGCTGGAGCTAGACGCTCAGCTGGTGCGCCTGGAAGGGATCGCATTGGTCGAGCGCTGGGATGGGCCGGGCAATCCCCCGCCTGACGTGGTGGCCGATGCGCTCGGGCGCGCGCAGGTGCTGATCACTGGCTGGGGCACGCCCACGCTGGCTGCACTGGCGCCATGGACACCGGCGGCGTTCGCGGTACGCCTGGTGGCCCACACCGCCGGCACGGTCAAGCAGCTTGTGCCGGTCGCGGCGATCGAACGTGGGCTGCTGGTGACGCATGCCAACGACTCGCTGGCCGAGGCGGTCGCCGAGTTCACGCTTGGCGCGATCGTGATGGCGCGGCGCAATGCGTTCGCGGCGGCGGCGCGCATGCGCGATGGGCGCGAGCGCCTGCCGATCGCGGCCCAGCACGAGGTGCGTGGCAGCACGATTGGGGTGATCGGCGCAAGCGCGATCGGCCGGCGCGTGATGCGGCTGCTGGCGCCGCTCGACGTGACGCTGCTGCTGTATGATCCCTATTGTACCCCGGCGATCGCAGCCCAGCACGGCGCAACGCTGGTTGGCCTGCACGAGCTGCTGCGCAGCAGCGAGATCGTCACACTGCATGCGCCGGTCACGCCCGAGACGATCGGGATGCTGGGGCCGGCCGAGTTCGCCGCGATGAAGGATGGCGCGCTGTTTATCAACACCGCGCGCGGCCGGCTGATCGACCACGACGCGCTGCTGAGCGAGCTGCAAAGCGGCCGGCTCGCGGCGCTGCTGGATGTGACCGACCCGAACGAGCCGTTGCCGCACGACTCGCCATTCTTCGCGCTGGAGAACTGCACGGTGCTGCCGCATATGGCTGCGGTGACAGTGCAGGCGCGCCAGCGCCAGAGCCAGATGATGCTTGATGAGACACTGCGCTTCCTGTCCGGCGAGCCGCTGCACTTCCTGGTCACACGCGCGCGCTGGGATACGATGGCGTAGGTTATGTTTCAGCTGCTTGATTATTCTGTACTAAGGAAACAGCCCAAGGCGCATCCATTGCTGCCGCGCTGCGCGCTGAGCGTTGTGATTCATACGCAAGCGCGTGATGGTGGCGCGACCAATGGGGGTTAGGCCGTGGATCTCTCCACTCTCCGAGTGGACCGAGAAATGAAGCTCCCAGCGGTCTTCGCGGGGGTGAAACAGCCGAACTTCGGCTTGACTTTCTGGATCTAGACCGTGTAGGTGTGCTGCTTTCCATAGATTGCACGACCGGCATGATAGTGCCCAATTGGTTTCAGTATCAATGCCTGCCTGCGATATGGGAATGATATGTTCGACCTCAAAAGGGAAGTTGAACACGACCTCTGGCGCGCGGCAATACTCACACCGATGGCCCGCTCGTAATGCAACCTGGGCATAGTGTAGATTCATAACCCTACATCATCGGCGAGCGCGGACGCGCGTTGCGTTGCGGCATATAGCTCTGCTTCAATTAGTGACTCTAGTTCACTTTGATCATGAGCCGGAAGAAGCGTTCCTTGATCGCGTGCGAGGCGCCAGCGAGCCATTAACTGATCTAGCCGCTGTTGTTGTGTTGCGGTAAAGAACTGATCGGGGCGTAAACTTTGCACGATCACAAGCGTACTTGTCTCATCGGCGGAGAGTTGTGCGGTCAAAGCATCCAATGCCGCGCCAGCAGTCGCACCGGAAGATTGTATCGCGCCCGCAATAGCACGGTAAGATTTACTGCCTTGAGCCGTTGTCACGGGTAAGATGGCTACCTTTGTCATGGCGATTACCTCCTGCCAATCAGTATAGCATATGCGCCTGACTATATGAGATATGCTGAAATAAAGCGTGTTTGAGCAAACCACAGGAGTATTGTGAGGTTAAATGTCTGAGGAATCCTCTATGGTAGCTTAGCGCCGTCGCGCGCTGCTGGCGCGAATAATCACCTCGGTGGGTAGGTGCTCGACACGCAGCTCGGCGTCGCTTGGCTCAAGCGCCAGCGTCATAGCGCGCGCGCCCATCTCGATCATCGGCACGCGCACGGTTGTTAGCGCGGGTGTGACATCCGAGGCCAGCGGAATATCGTCGAACCCAACCACCGAGATCCGATCGGGGACAGCGATCCCGCGCTGGCGTAGCGCCGCCAGCGCCCCGACTGCCATGGGGTCGTTGAGCGCGAAGATTGCGGTCAGCTCAGGGTCGCGCTCGATCAGCTCGATCGCCGCACGTGTGCCGCCGTCGCGCGAGAAGTCGCCGCCCGCGATCTGCTGGGGCGCCAACGCGATCCCGTAGTCGCGCAGGCCGCTGCGAAAACCATCCAGCCGGTCACGGCTGGTGGTCACCAGCGGCGGGCCGCCGATCACGCCGATGCGGCGATGCCCTAGCTCGGCCAGCAGGCGGCCGATCGCGCGCGCGCCGCCGACGTTGTCGGGCACCACCGCATCGCCGGGGATATTGTGGCGGCCAATGAATGCCACTCGGCCGCCCGACGCGGTGAACGCGGCGATCTGGGCCGCCATCGCCTGGCTGTAGGCCCGGTCGTCCAGCCCGCTTCCGGCCATGATCAGCGCCGCGACCCGCTGGGCGTGCAGCAGGCGCACATACTCCATCTCGCGCGCCGGGTCGCGGTAGCTGTTGCAGAAGGTGACCAGCCGACCCGCGCCGCCGGCAACATTCAGGATGCCGCGCGTAATCTCGGAAAAGTACGAATCGCTGACATCGTGGATGATCACGCCCACCAGCGAGCTGCTCGATCGCGCCAGGGCCTGGGCCTGAGCGTTTGGCACGTAGCCAAGCTCATTGGCGGCCGCCAGCACCCGCGCGCGCAAATCCTCGGCCACGCCGCGCTTGCTGCCGTTCAGCGATCGAGATGCCGTCGCCAGCGAGACGCCCGCGCGCGCCGCGACTTCGGCAAGCGTTGTTGCTATAGCTGGTGCCAATCTTTCTCCTACGGTAAGCCTTTTCCTAAGGATAGTGAGCTTAGGGCCGTTTGTCAAGTTGATGTTGAACAAATCCCAAGATCTGCTATAATGAGCCCGATGGAAAGCGTTTTCCAAGTAGGAGCGACCATTATGGCCCAGCAGAGAATCGGCATTATCATGAACGGCGTGACCGGCCGGATGGGCGCCAATCAGCACCTGATTCGCTCGATCATCGGCATCCGCCAGCAGGGCGGCGTGGCGCTTGCCAATGGCGACACGCTCTACCCCGACCCGGTGCTGGTTGGGCGCAGCGAGGCCAAGCTGTGCGCGCTGGCGCAGGCGCACGGCATCGAGCGCTGGAGCACCAACCTGGCGCAGTGCCTGGCCAACCCCGACGATACGATCTACTTCGACGCTCAGACCACCACCATGCGCGCCGATGCTGTCCGCAAGGCGATCGCCGCCGGCAAGCATATCTACTGCGAGAAGCCGATCGCCGCCGATCTGGCGACCGCTCTGGAGCTGGCGCGCCTGGCGAACGCGGCCGGCGTGAAACATGGTGTGGTGCAGGATAAGCTGTTTCTGCCGGGCCTGCTGAAGCTCAGCGGCTGATCGAAGGCGGCTTCTTTGGCCGTATTCTGTCGGTGCGCGGCGAGTTCGGCTACTGGGTGTTCGAGGGCGATTGGCAGCCGGCCCAGCGCCCTTCCTGGAACTACCGCGCCGAGGACGATGGCGGGATCATTATGGATATGCTCTGCCACTGGCGCTATGTGCTCGATAATCTGTTCGGCAGCGTGCGCGCAGTATCCTGCCTGGGCGCGACGCACATTCCCGAGCGGGTGGATGAACAGGGCCGGCCCTACGCCGCGACCGCCGACGACGCGGCCTACGCGACATTTGAGCTCGACGGTGGGATAATCGCGCAGATCAACTCCTCCTGGTGTGTGCGGGTCTATCGCGACGAGTTGTTCAGCCTGCAGGTCGATGGCACGCACGGCAGTGCGGTGGCCGGCCTGCGCGAGTGCAAGACCCAGCACCGTGCAAACACGCCCAAGCCGCTTTGGAACCCCGATATTCCGAGCCCGATCGACTTCTGGCAGAGCTGGCAGGATGTGCCCGACAACGCTATCTTCGACAACGGCTTCAAGCTTCAGTGGGAGCAGTTTCTGCGCCATGTCGCCGAGGATGCGCCGTTCCGCTGGGATTTGCTGGAAGGCGCCAAGGGTGTGCAGCTGGCCGAGCTGGGCCTGCGCTCCTGGCGCGAGCGCCGCTGGATGGAAGTGCCCGAGCTGACTGTGTGACAAAGTGACAAGATGACAAGATGCATGTATTGGCTTTCATCTTGTCATCTTGTCACTTGCGATGGAGTAATGAAGATGACGACAACTCTGAAACTGCCGCTGGCCGACCGAACCTTGATCGACTACACGCCCGGCCCGGCGCCGAGCTACACCGCGCTGGATGGGCCGTTGCGTGAGCGTGTGGCCTACGCTGCTGTGCATGTTGTCGCTGACCCGCTGGCCGACACGACGCCGATTGCGCCGGCGCGGCTGGATTGGGAGGCGACCCTGGCGTACCGGCGCTATCTCTGGTCGCTCGGCTTTGCGGTGGCCGAGGCGATGGATACGGCCCAGCGCGGCATGGGCCTGGATTGGACGACCGCGCAGGAGCTGATCCGCCGCTCGCTGGCCGAGGCGCGGGCGGTTGGCGGGACGATCGCCTGCGGCGCCGGCACCGATCATCTGTCGCAGCGCGCCGGCCTGGCCCTGGCCGATGTGGAGGAAGCCTACGCCGAGCAGGTTGGCTTTGTCGAGGATGCCGGCGGGCGGGTGATCCTGATGGCCAGCCGCGCGCTGGCGGCCGTGGCGCGCGGGCCGGATGACTACGCGTGGGTCTACGATCGGATTCTCGCGCAGGCCGCCCAGCCGGTGATTATCCATTGGCTGGGCGATATGTTCGACCCGGCGCTGGCCGGCTACTGGGGCGCGCGCGACATGGACGCCGCGACCGAGACATGCCTTCAGATTATCGCCGATCACGCCGATAAGGTCAATGGGATCAAGATCTCGCTACTCGACAAGGATCGTGAGATCGCCATGCGCCGGCGACTGCCGCCGAATGTGAAGATGTACACCGGCGACGACTTCAACTACCCCGAGCTCATTCAGGGCGACGAGCAGGGCTACAGCCACGCGCTGCTCGGCATCCTGGATGCGATTGCGCCGGTGGCATCCGCCGCGTTTCAGGCGCTGGATGCGGGCGACCCGGCGCGCTACAACGCGCTGCTGGCGCCGACGCTGCCGCTCTCGCGGCATATATTCCAGGCGCCGACGTTCTACTACAAAACCGGCGTGGTGTTCCTGGCCTACCTGAACGGTCACCAGCAGCACTTCCGGATGGTTGGCGGGCAGGAGAGCGCGCGCTCGATCGTTCACCTGGCCGAGCTGTTCATGCTGGCCGATCGCGCCGGCGTGCTGCGCGACCCCGATCAGGCCGCCGCGCGGTTCCGGCCGCTGCTGGTGCTGGCGGGGATCGACTGAGGACTGAGAGCAGAGGACTGAGGACTGAGTGCTGAGTCTCAGTCCTCAGTCCTCTGCACTAGAAAGCGCCGATATGATTCCACCACTGGCTGACCTGAGCCGCCTGAGCCTGAACCAGGCCACCACCCAGCGCTGGAGCCTGCGCGAGGCGATCGAGGGCTGCGCGCGGGCGGGCATCCCGGCGATCGGGATCTGGCGCGACAAGCTGGCCGCGGCCGGCGTCGCGGCGGCGGCTCGCATGATGCGCGACGCCGGCCTGCATGTCTCGGGCGTCTGTCGCGGCGGCATGTTCCCGGCCGCGACGGGGGCTGAGCGCGCGGCGCGGATCGACGACAACCGCCGGGCGATCGACGAGGCGGCCGCGCTGGCGGCCGATGTGCTGGTGCTGGTCTGTGGCCCGGCGCCCGACAAGGACATCCAAGCTGCCCGCGTCATGGTCGCCGACGCGATTGCGGAGCTGATCCCCTACGCGGCTGAGCGTGGCGTGAGGCTGGGGATCGAGCCTTTGCACCCGATGTATGCCGGCGACCGCTCGGTGATTACCACGCTATCCGAGGCGCTCGACCTGGTGGAGCGCTTCGCTACGCCGCATGTTGGGGTAGTCATCGATACCTATCACGTCTGGTGGGATCCGTACTTGTTCCAGCAGATCGGGCGCGCGAGCGGTCATATTTTTGCCTACCACGTCGGCGATTGGCTGGTGCCGACGCCGCATATGCTGCTGGGGCGCGGGATGATCGGCGACGGCGTGATCGACCTGCGCCCCATCCGCGCCGCGGTCGAGCAGGCCGGCTACACTGGCCCGATCGAGGTCGAGATCTTCAACCAGGCGATCTGGGACATGCCCGGCGACGCGGTGCTCGACCTGATGCGTACGCGCTTTATGGAGTGTGTTTGACGCGGGAATTGTTTATGTTATACCGATTACGTTGTACGGATGGAATGCTGATCGTTGCGTGCCTGTTCCGTCGCACGTTGCTCCCAATTGGATGCCAACCGACGCAACTCGTCCAGGTGCTCTGGCCAGTCGTGCAGCGTTGCCGGGTCGAAATCCGCGCCGTTCGGCCAAACGAGGGTCTGAACTTCTGGATCGATGCGAACTTGGTTGAATAGTTCAAGATCCTGGAGTGGCCCATACATGGCACCCCGCAAAATCGGCTCAAAATGAATAGTCTGCCACGACAGATCATCAAATTGAACCCGTAAGGTATATGGGCCATGCACTTCGTATGCGAGGACGCGGTAAATAGGATGTGCGATCATCGTTCCCTCTTTAATGAAGTGGGTCAATTGCCTGCGGCAGTTGCCCTGCTTGGAGTGCCTGCCAAGCCAGCGCCAATTCCTCGGCGTGTAATTCGGCCCATGCTTCCACCAACCGCCGTTGGCGTCGTGGCAGATCGCCGGCGATCATCTCCACTGGCGTGAGGCTGTAAACCGCAACGTCTGACTGGTAATACGCATGAAAGTGCGGTGTATTGTGAGGTGCCATAGCCTCAACATACATCCGAATAATGATCCCGAAGAAGCGAGCAAGTTCTGGCATAGTGGCACCAAAACCTTTACAGCAACACTCCAATATTGATCATCAAGGAGAGTAAAAATACTTTTTGAACGTATTGCGTTAAAGTCATCCATCAAGTGTTGCTGATAGATGCATTATATCATACCGATGCGGCTTAGCTACGGGTTGCTGCCAAATACCAGCGTCGCAACCACCATCTCAGCGTGCGCCGCCAGGCCGCACGGTCCGACTTTCACGCCAAGCGGATCCGCTACGGCACGCGGATGGAATACGAAGGCATCGGCGGGATGCAGCGTGATTGCTGGCTGCTCAGCGATCTCGAGTGCCACTGCGCCATTCACCGCATACACGATCTGAACCATATACTGGGCATGGCAGAGGTCAAGATCCTGTATAATCTGCGTAGTGACAAAAGGAGCATGCACCATGACTACCGAGAGCACACTGGCGCCATTCGATGAGGAGGCTGGCGGTGAATGCCCACCGGAGCTGTATCGCGCCAAGCAGGCGGCCGGCGGCCTGGCCGGGTTCGCCGCAGTGAACGACGACCAGATCGCGCTGTTTCATGAGCAGGGCTACCTGGTCATCCACGATGCGTTCACGCCCGCCGAAGTGGGTGCTGCGCTGGCAGGGCTGCTCGACCTGATCGGCGGCAAGTACCCAGCCTATCGCGGCGTCCAGTATGAGAAAAACACGCGCGAGCTGGTTGGGACGCTGATGGATGAGCAGAAGCAGGATGCCGTACGCAAGCTTTGGAAGATGGTCGAGCACGAGCAGCGCGTGGCGGTGCTGGCGCTGCATCCACAGCTGATCGCCCTGCTGGCGCGGCTGATCGGCGGCGCGCCCGAGCTGTTCCAGGATCAGGCGCTGCTCAAGCCACCGCTGATCGGCCGCGAGAAGCCATGGCACCAGGACAACGCCTACTTCAACGTTCCGCCCGACACTCCAGTGGTGGGCGTGTGGATTGCGCTGGACGAGGCGACGCCGGAGAACGGCTGTATGTACGTGATTCCTGGATCGCACCGCGAAGGGCCGGTGGTTCATTTCAAGCGCCGCGACTGGCAGATCTGCGATACCGACGTGGCCGCCGCCGACGCCTGGACTGTGCCGCTCCAGCCGGGCGGCTGCTTGATCTTCCATGGGCTGCTGCACCACGGTACGCCGCCAAGCCGCTCGCCGCTGCGCCGGCGCGCGCTCCAGTTCCACTACAAGCCGGCCGGCGTCGCGCAGATCGCGCCGGCGCAGCGCCTGGCGGTCTTCGGCAGCGAGGGCAAGGATGTAACCTGCTGATCGGCGATTCTGATGGCGAAGGCGCCGCATTGGGATGCTATAATGGCAACTGGTCGAAGGTGCTTTCAACGCAAAGACGCCGGTACCCGCTGGGCGACGCAGAGAGCGAAGAAGGTATACCGTCTTTGCGCCTTTGCACCTCCGTGCCTCTGCGTTAAACGTGTCACAACGGAGTGCAGTATGAACAAGCCCTGGCGCGGTATCTTCGTGATTCTGGTCACGCCCTTCACCGAAACATTCGAGTTGGATGAGGCCAGCCTGCGCAAGCAGGTGCGCTTCTGCATCAAGGCCGGCGCGCACGGCCTGGTCGGGCCGGCCAACGCCAGCGAGTTTCCGACTCTGTCGGACGACGAGCGCAAGCGCTGGATCGAGATCGTGGTGACAGAGGCCGGCGGGCAGGTGCCGGTGGTCGCGACAACCACCGCGGGCCACACCGTGCCAGCGCTGGCGCTCAGCCGCCACGCCCAGCAAGCCGGCGCCGACGGGATCATGGCCATGCCGCCGCACGTGCTGCACCCCGACCCGCTGCCGCCGCACGTGCTGCACCCCGACCCGCGCGGCTGCTACGAATACTTCAAAGCGCTCGCGGCCGCCGTCGAGATCCCGATATGTATCCAGAACTACATCGGCCCGGTTGGGACGCCGATGGCGCCTGATCTGCTGGCGCGCATGTGCCGCGAGCTGCCGCATGTCGCGTATATCAAAGAGGAGACCTTGCCTGAGCCGCGACAGCTGCGCGGCACCATCGCGGCGGCCGGCGATGCCTGCAAGGGCGTCTTTGGTGGTCAGGGCGGCATCTACCTGCTGGATGAATATCGCCGCGGCGCGGTCGGCAACATGCCGGCCTGCCAATCCACCGATGTACACGTGGCGATCTGGAACAAGCTGGAGGCAGGCGACCAGCCCGGCGCGCGGGCGCTGTTCAACCGGCTGCTGCCGCTGATTAACTACGAGCGGCTGTATGGCGTGGCGATCTACAAGGAAGTACTATACCGGCGCGGCGTATTCGCCACCACCGTCGCGCGCGCCCCCGGCCAGCAGCTCGACGACGACGACCGCGCCGAGCTGGACGCGATACTAGAGGATGTCGGCCTGCTGTTCTCCGTTTAATTGGACGCAGACGAACCCCTTCGTGGGCGCCGCGCGGACAAACGCGAGAAATAGTGACAGTGCCGTTCTTTCATTCTTGAGGTACATCGCAGTTTCTTTGCGCCCGGCCGGGCGCAAAGAAACTGCGATGTACAAAATAACGATCAGTACCATGCTGCCGTACATCCTGAGCCTGTCGAAGCCACGTCCTGAGCTTGACGAAGGGGGCAGGCTAAAACAGCAGCGGAAAGTGAGCGATATGCGCATCACCGATATCACCACCTTCGTAGTCGGCAACCCGTGGAAGAACTGGGTCTTCGTCAAGCTCCACACCGACGAAGGACTGATCGGGCTGGGCGAGGCCACCGGCGGGCTGAGTACCAGGCCGGGCGAGGCCGAGGTCCACGAGCTGGCGCGCTTCCTGATCGGCGACGATCCACTGCACCCCGAGCGGATCTGGCAGAAGCTGTACAAGGGCAAGTTTCTGCACGGCGGCGTGGCCATGAGCGCGATCGAGATTGCCTGCTGGGATATCCTGGGCAAAAGCCTCGGCGCGCCGATCTGGCGGCTGCTGGGCGGCAAGCAGCGGCCGCGCCTGCGCGTCTACGCCAATGGCTGGTACCAGGGCCCGCGTGACCCGGCCTTCTTCGCCGAGGCCGCCGCGCGCGTGAAAGGGCTTGGCTACACCGCGCTCAAGTTCGATCCCTTCGGCGCGGCCTATCGCTTCTTCGACGCGGCTGAGGAACGGCGCTCGCTGGCGATCGTGCGGGCAGTTCGAGATGCAGTGGGCGATCAGGTCGACCTGCTGATCGAGGGACACGACCGCTTCAGTGTCTCGACCGCTATCCGGGTGGGTAAGCAGCTGGCCGAGTTCCGCCCGCTGTGGTTTGAGACGCCGGTCATGTCCACCGACATTGCCGCTACGGTCGAGGTGGCGCGCGCGATCGATGTGCCGGTGGCCACCGGCGAGCGTTTCGGTGAGCTGCGGCAGTTCCACGATCTGCTGGCGCATCGGGTGGTGGATATCGTGCAGCCGGAGACGCTGAATATCGGCGGGATCTCGGGCGCGCGCAAGGCCGCCGCAATCGCTGAGGGCGCCGAGGCCTTTGTGGCGCTGCACCAGGCCCAGAGCCCGCTCAACACCGCGATCAACGCCCACATCCATATCAGCCTGCCGAACTTCTTGATCCAGGAGTGCTTCGACGATTTTCTGGCGCCCTGGGCGCGCGACCTGTTCGATGGCGTACCGAGCGTGATCGATGGCTACCTGGAGCCATCCGACCAGCCTGGCATCGGTGTCGAGATCGACGAGGCGGCTGCCGCAGCGCACCCCTATGGTGAGAATAACTTTCTGCGGCTGTTCGAGGATGGCTGGGAGACGCGGCGGCGATAGGCGGGAGGACAGACGCCATGATCGACTGCCGACTGGGCGAGCCGCGCGACCATGCGAGCTGCGCCATACGGCAAAGCTACGCCGAATTTCAGAGAAGACCTCAGCCTCTTAAAACTCATAGTCGATCCACCAGCCAAACTCCTGCCCAGCTCCGATCGTTCG
>WNGB01010691.1_pt1 | contig 37019 bp, 37 predicted proteins | sample 5400681 | NCBI WGS metagenome assembly WNGB01 (sample SAMN13153367, study PRJNA577476) | soil metagenome | isolation source: 115 cm soil or saprolite under grassland replicate 2 | place: USA:California | collected 2016-06-15 | reverse complement strand
ACGATCGCCGGGCCGGTGGCGTGGAACGCGATCCTGCGCGCCACGGACGCCCGCCGGTTCTTCACCGACGCACCGATCCGGGTTTTCCCCGTCAGCTGGCAGGACACCGGATCGGGGGTGTTCGCCGTCGCCGCCCTAGTGCTGATCCTGGGAGTCGGCGCCCTGCGCTCCACCCCGGGACGCCGCGTGGTCACACTCGGAGCGCTCGGGGCGCTCGGCGCGCTGCTGGTCGACGTCTACCTCTACTGATCCCGCACGTCGTCGGCCGCCGCGCCGCGCCGGTGGTGCGGGATGCCTCGCACGGTGTGGCCGGCGTACTCCATCGCCTCGTCCACCAGCGCCGACAGGTGATCGCTGACCGTCCGGTACACCATATGCCGGCCGTCCCGCCTGACCTGCACCAAGCCGGCCAGCCGCAACCTGCCGAGGTGCTGGGACACCGACGACCGCGAGGCCGCCACCTGATCGGCGAGCGCGGTCACGTCCTGCTCGCCCGCGGCGAGTAGCCGGAGCAGCTGGAGCCGCGTCGGGTCCGCGAGCAGCCCGAGCACCTCCGCGGCCACCGCCAACCGCTCGGCATCGTCCGCTTCCTGCGAGGCGCTCGCAGGTGCCATTCCATTATGCGCGCGCACGATTGCATAATGCGCCTGACCAGGGCACCCTGGCAACACCAGGCACCATCCGAGCTGAGGACCGGCGATGGCAGAACACCCTCCGCACGACGCCCACGGGCACGGCCACGACCACGACCATGGACATGCTGACGCAGGTGGCGTGCGCGCGCTCCGGGCGCGGTTGCGGCACGTCGTGACACCACACAGCCACGACAGCGCCGATCGCGTGGACACCGCACTGGAGACCAGCCGTCGCGGCATCCGCACGCTGGTCTGGTCGTTCGTGGTGCTGTTCGCGACCGCGCTTACGCAGCTGGCCGTGGTCGCGATCAGCGGTTCCGTCGCGCTGCTCGGGGACACGATCCACAACTTCGCCGACGCACTGACGGCGGTGCCGCTCGGCATCGCCTTCCTGCTCGGCCGGCGGGCAGCCAGCCGGCGCTACACCTACGGCCTGGGCCGCGCCGAGGATCTCGCCGGAGTCGTCGTCGTGGTGATCATCGCCGGGTCGGCGGCGGTCGCGGGCTGGCAGGCCGTCGAGCGGCTGATCCACCCGCAGCCCGTCGAGCACCTCTGGGTGGTCGGCGCGGCCGGGTTGGTCGGGTTCGCCGGGAACGAGCTGGTCGCGCGCTACCGCATCGCGGTCGGCCGCCAGATCGGCTCGGCAGCCCTGGTCGCCGACGGTCTGCACGCCCGCACCGACGGTTTCACCTCGCTTGCAGTGGTCATCGGTGCTGCCGGCGTCGGGCTGGGCTTCCGGCTGGCCGACCCGATCATCGGCCTCGGAATCACGGTGGCCATCCTGTTCGTCGCACGGGACGCCGCCAGGGAGGTGTTCCGGCGGCTGATGGACGCCGTCGATCCCGGCTCGGTCGACCTCGCCGAGCGCACCGCGGGTGATGTGCGCGGCGTCCTGGGCGTCGGACCGGTCCAGATGCGCTGGGTCGGCCACAGCCTGCGTGCCGAGCTCGCCGTCACCGTCGAAGCCGCCCTGACCGTCGAGCAGGCACACCACATCGCCCACGAGGTGGAGCACCGTCTCGTGCACGAGGTTCCCCGGCTGACCGCGGCCACCGTGCACACCGAGCCGTCGGCCCGCGCGGAGCACGCGCACGACACGCTCGCGCACCACCGCTGACGCGGGTACCGGCCAGGCCGGAAGGCGCGGCACCGCAGCGCGTCGATCGCCGCGCTCAGCGTGCACAGTCCCCTCGGACCGGTCCGCGAAGCCGGGTTCGTCGTACTTCACGACCGTGCCGACGACCGCCCGACCCGGCGATCAGCGGCCGCCGGCGACGCGGAGGATGGCGCCGGTGGTGTACGACGCATCGGCGGACAGCAGCCAGGCGATCGCGGCGGCGATCTCGGCGGGTTCGCCGGGACGGCGCAGCGGGATCTGCGGTGCGGCCTTGGCAGGGCGGTCGGGGTCGCCCATCGTGGCGTGCATCTCGGTGTTGGTGATGCCTGGGGCAACGGCGTTCACGCGGATGCCCTCGGGGCCGAGCTCCTTGGCCAGGCCGATCGTGAGGGTGTCGACGGCGGCCTTGCTCGCGGCGTAGTGCACGTACTCGCCCGGGCTGCCGAGCGTGGCAGCACCCGACGAGACGTTGACGATGGCGCCGCCGGAGCGAAGGTCGCGGGCGGCGCGGCGGCAGCACAGCAGGTAGCCGAGCACGTTCACGTCCAGCACCCGGCGCAGGTCATCGGTTCGGGCGTCGGCGAGCCGGCCCAGCGGCCCGGTCACGCCCGCGTTGTTGACCAGCCCGGTGACCGGGCCGAGCTCGGCGGCCGCGTCGAACAACCGGTCCACGTCCGCCTCGACGGAGGTGTCGGCGCGCACGGTGACACACCGGGCCCCGGCGTCCCGGACGGCCGCCGCGGTCGCCTCCGCCGCCGCGCTGTCCCGGACATAGGCCAGCACCACGTCATGGCTGTCGGCGGCAAGGCGGACGCAGGTCGCGGCGCCGATGCCGCGGCTACCGCCGGTGACGATGGTTACCGGACGTGCCATGCGCATATCTCCTCCACGAGACCGTCACACATCAGGCCGGCCGGGCTCCGGTCGGGTTGGACGGGCTGACGCTATCCGCCTCCGCGGGGCGCCACACCGCCCGCAGTGCGGTTCGGACGACCTCGTGCAGCCGGATGTGCGCGCGATTGCCGTCATAGCGCTGATGCCAGGCCAGGACGAGCGGGACGGGCGGCAGGTCGAGCGGAAGGGGGCGGACACCCAGGCCGGCTTGATTGAGGACGGGGCGGCTCATGTGTTCCGGTACCGCGACCAGGATGTCGTTCTGCCGCGCGAAATGCAGCGCCGCGGTGAGGGTGGGGACCGCGGCGAGGACCCGGCGCCGGCTGCCGCGCTCTTCGAGTATGTCGTCGATGGGGTCCCGCAGCCGGCCGCAGGCCTTCCTGCCCGCGGTTGTCACCGCGGTCAAGGCGGCACCTGCGTGACCGCTTCGGCCCGGATGCGCGGCTGGACGGACTCGACGCAGTCGTCGCCGCGATCCATGCGAACGACGACGCGTGCTGCGGTCCTCTGGAGAGGGCCTGGCCCAGCGCGGGGTGGGCCGAGGACGAACTGGAAGGTGGCGCGCTCCCCGCCGGTGAATGGTGGGTCACCGACCCGGTCGAGGAGAACATCTTGACGATCTTGCCGGGCACCATCCAGTTCGCGAGGTCGCCGCCGAGCGACACCTGCATGCCGCCCAGGATGGCGACGTCGGCCGCCAGCCCGGAGCCGCTCGGCCAGCGTCCCCTGTGGGGTCAGCTCCACCTCGATCTCACCGGCGAGGAACTGCTGGGCGAACTCCCTGTTCTCGCCGATGTAGGAGGCGATCACGCGGCTGATCCGGTGCTTTTCCAGCAACACACCGAGTCCGGCGCCGTCCACACCGCAGTTGTTCGACACCACAGTGAGGTCGTCGACGCCGTGATGCAGCAGCGCCTCGATGAGGACCCATGGGATCCCCGCCAGACCGAACCCGCCGACGGCGATGCTCGCGCCCGACGGAACGTCTGCGACCGCGGCAGCGGCCGCTCGGGTCCGCGACGCCGTGCTCGAGCTCGGGTCAGCAGCCTCCGCAAGCAGTAGGTCTCGCCGGTCAGAAGTGACGGGTCGCTGAGGATTTACCAGTCGACGCGCTCCGGGGCGGGTCGCCCGTAGGCGTCCTGCCAGGAGATGACCGGGTTGCGGAGCACGCCGATTCCCTCGATCTGCGCCTCCATCACGTCGCCGGGCTGGAGGTAGAAGTCAAACGGGTTCGGCTGCACCGCAGCGACGCCGGAGACGGTGCCGGTGGTGATAATGTCGCCCGCGCTGTAGATCTGCGGCGAGTGGTAGGCCACCAGGTGCGGGATCGACACACGCATCTGCTTGGTGTGGCCGACCTGGCGCACGTCGCCGTTGACCCGCAGCTCCATCGCGAGGTTCTGCATGTCGGGGATCTCGTCCGCGGTGACGATCCACGGCCCGATCGGACAGAACGTGTCGATGCCCTTGGAGAAGGAGAAGACGCCCGACTCCATCTCCTTGCGCTGGATGTCGCGCGCCGTGATGTCGTTGAAGATGGTGAACCCAGCGATGTGCTCGAGGGCCTCCTCGGGGCCGAAGAACTTGCCGGGCTTGCCGATGATCACCGCCAGCTCGAGCTCGTAGTCGAGCTCCTTGGTGAGGCCCTCGGGATATACGACCGGGTCGTCGGGACCGATGATGGCGTCCACGTTCTGGAAGAAGACGATGCCCTTGTGCACCGGGTGCGACCAGTCGACGGCCTGGAGCTCCTCGTGGTGGTCGGCGAAGTTGCCGGCGGTGTGGAAGAACTTCTTCGGCTGGATCGGTGCACGGAGCCGGACGTCGCCGAGCTTCAGCCGCTGCCCGGTCTCATCGACCTTGCCCTCGCGCGCGAAGTACTCCCGGGTGGACGGCACGTCGAGCTCTATGACGTCGTCGTCCTCGAGGCGGCCGACCCGGCCCTCGTCGAAGGTGATCAGCTTCATGGTGGCTCCAGATCTCGTTGGGGATGGGCAGATGCGGCGGTCAGGCTCCGACCATGTTGTAGCCACCGTCGGCCAGCATGTAGGCACCGGTGATGTGCGAGGCGTCCTCGGTGGCGAGGAAGAGTGCGGTGCCGGCCACGACCTCGGGCGGCGGGATCTGTCCGAGAGGGGTCTGGGAGATCAGTTTCTCGCGTCGCCCGCTCTTCCAGTCCTCGCGCTCCAGGGTGGCGCCGGTCTCCATGAAGCCCGGGGCGAAGGTGTTCACCCGCACGGTCGGCGCGAAGGCACCGGCGTACGACTTGGTCACCCCGAGCAGCCCGTACTTCGCGGCGGCGTACTGGGGCGCCCGCGCGCTGCCACGGACCACCACGGTCGAGCCGATGTTGACGATGTTGCCGTGACCCTGCTTCACCATCCGCTGGCCGAACTCGTGGCACATCAGTAGCGTGCCCTTCAGGTCGACGTCGATGACGCGGTCCAGCGCCTCCTGGGTCAGCTCCTTCCACGACATCTGTTCGGGAGCGACATCGCCGACGTTGTTGACGAGAACGTCGAGCCCGTCGAAGTGCGCGAAGGTCTCGTCGGCCAGCTGCTTGATCTCGTCCCAGTCGGAGATGTCGGCCTGCAGCATTACCGCCTCGCCGCCGATGGAGCGGATCCGTTCGGCGGTGCGCTCGGCACCGTCCTTGGACCGGTTGTAGTGGACGCCGACCCGGGCGCCCTCCTGGGCGGCCCGGAACGCGATCTCGTGGCCGAACCCGGTGCCGGCGCCGGTCACGAGGACGGACTGACCCGCGAAGCGGGGGAAGATGGTGGGGCTGGCCATGGTGTGCTCCTTGATCGGGGTCAGACGAGCGTGCGGCCGCCGTCGACGTACATCACGTGACCGGTGACGAACGCTGCGTGCGGCGAGGAGAGGAAGAGGATCGGGCCGACGACCTCACCGGGCAGACCGAGGCGGCCGGCCGGCACGAGGGACGTCAGCTCGTCGCGGACGCCGGGCTTGTCGAGGTACGCCGAGGTCAGGTTGGTCTCGACGTAGCCCGGAGCAACGGCATTGACCGTGACGCCCGAGCTCGCCCACTCGCGCGCCATCACGCGCATCATCTGGTTCATCCCGCCCTTGGACGCGGCGTACGGGCCGTGCTTGCTGTGCGCGAGCCAGCCGGAGACCGAGGAGAGCATCACGATCCGGCCCGAGCCCTGGGCGACCATGTGCCGACCGGCCGCCTGGGCGACCCCGAAGGCGGTGCCGAGGTTGACGCGCAGAACGCGGTCCCACTCCTCCTCGGTGAAGTCCAGGACCGGCCGGCGGTCATTGATCCCGACACAGTGGAGGAGCACGTCGAGACCTCCCAGCCGCGCGACGGCCTCCTGGACGACCTCCGCGCCCGCGCCACGCTCGGTCAGGTCGGCGGCGAGTACCTGCACCGTGGGCACGACGTCCGCCAGCTCCTTGAGCCGGGTTTCGTCGCGGTCGGCGACCAGCACGTCGGCCCCGGCGGCGGCGTACCCGGCGACGCACTCCGATCCGATGCCACCCGCGCCGGCAACCAGGACCTTGGCCCCACGCAGACCGAGCCAATCCGCATCAGTGTCGGCACTAGGATCAATTTTCACGCGAGAGTCCGCCATATCACGAAGGAACAGGTCGATGCTCACCCTAAACTGTCGACACTCTGCAGTCAATGATCAGCCGGGTGACCCGATGCGAAACACCCGCATGACGAGCGCGAGGGTGGCGTAGTAGCCGACGAGGACGGTCAGCTCGAAGATCTCCGTTTCGGTCAGCACGGCACGCGCCGCCGCCCACGCATCATCGTCGAGGTCGGCCTCGGCGAGCAGCGAGCGGGTGAGGTCGAGAGCCGCGGCCTCGCGCGGGTCCGCGGGCTGCAGGGACGGGAGGTCGCGCAGCGCCATGATCTCCTCCTCGGTCAGGCCGGCGGCCCGGCCGACGGCCTCGTGTGCATAGCGCTCGAAGGCACTCTCCCAGTGCGTGGCCACGGCGAGGATCGCCAGCTCGCGCACCCGGTCCGACAGCGAGGTGGTGTACCGCACCTTCTCCCCGAGTCCCTGCAGGGCGTCACCGAGCTGCGGGGCGAGCAGCATCGCGTTGAACGGACCGTTGAGGCGTCCCTCGTGGTCGGTCATCTCGAACAGCCGCGGTCCCCTGGCCCGCGTGCCGCCGGCTATGTGGTCGTACACCTCGGCCTGCTCCGGGCTCAGCTCGGACGGCTGCAGCGGCACGAGCCGTTCGGTCATCGGTCTCTCCTCGGTCGGGTGGTTCGCGGGTGTTCGGTCTGGCCGGCTGGCCCGCCACGGCGACGACCTCGGCGGCGCACGCGAGGGCGGGCGCCGCCGCGGACAGGGCCGTAGCTGTCGATCGTGTCGAGGATCCGGCCGAGGCTCTGGTCGATACTGTCGACCATTGCGGCGTACACCTGCATGTGGCGGCTCAGGGTCGGCCGGTCGGCGGGGTCGACCTCGGCCCAGTCCGGGATGGTGTAGCGCGCCATCTCGGGGCTGCGCTCCGGAAGCCGCGTCCCGGGCGGGAACAGGCCGAGCTCGATTTGGCGCTCGAAACGCTCGGTGCGCAGCTGGTCCGACCCGGCTTCATAGCGGCCTGCGCACTTGTCGATGTCCTGCGGCCCGGGTCGCGGCGTCCGTGAGCAGGTCCTCGCGGCTCAGGTGCCACTTGCCGATGGCGTACGTCGCGTAGCCGTTATCTCGAGGGTGTAGTTGGGGAAACGCGGGGTCGAAGCCGGCGACGTGCGCGAAGCCCGCACGGTGCGGGTTGAGTCCCGTGAGCAGGGCGGCCCGGGCGGGTGAGCAGACCGGCGTGGTGTGGTAGCTCGTCAGCGTGATGCCGGACGCTGCCAGTCGGTCGAGGTTCGGGGTGTGGCGATCCCCGACCTCCGTCGCTCATGTGAGGGCGGCCCGGCGCCTAACCTTCCGGCGCTCACGCGGTGGGCGTTGCACGTACCAGCCGAGCGAGGCGTACTCGATCCCGAGCAGGACCAGTGTCATCCCGTATCCGATCGCGCCGATGAGCAGAGTGCCGGCCCAGGTGTCGGCCACCTGGAACGTGGTGCCGGCGTGGAGCACGAAGTGCCCCAGACCTTCGGGCGAACCGTAGATCTCGCCGACGATCATCATCACCACGGAGACGGACAGGGAGATCCGGATCCCGGCGAAGATCTGCGGCAGGGCACCCGGGAGCAGGACCTTCCGCAGCCGCAGACCCGGGGGGATCCGGTAGGCGCGCGAGGACTCGCGCACAGACGAGGAGATCCCGTGCACGCCGCTGATGGTGTTGAGCAACACGGGCCAGAAGGCGGCGAGCGCGATCAGGAACACCTTGGGCCCGGAGCCGATGCCGAAGGTCAGGATGATGACGGGGATGAAGGCGACCATCGGGGTCGCACGCACGACGTCGAGGAACGGCTGGGCGGCCACGCGCAGAGTGGTGCTCTCCCCCACCACCACGCCGACGGTCACGCCTACGACGATGGCGATGGCCAGCCCCGTGAGGACGTTGCGCATGCTGAACAGGACGTCGTGCACCAGCGTGCCGTGCAGCAGTGCGTCCTTGAGCGCGACCAGGACCTCGGACAGCGGAGGGAAGTAGAACGACGTGCTGGTGGCCGTGCCGAACCACAGGACGAGCACGACCAGGAACGGGAGCCAGAGCTGCGTCGCGAGTGAACGGAGAAATGTCGATCTCATCGTGGCGCCTGTCAGTCGGTGGTCTCGGTGGGCGGGCGCCAGGCCAGGATCCGGCTCTCGGCGACTTGCGCGATCTTGTTGATCGCGAACCCGATGGCGCCGGCGGTGAAGATGTAGGCGAAGGCGTTCGGCGAGTTGCCGTCCAGCTGGTTCTGCACGACCTCGTGTCCGATCCCCGGGACGGTGGTCAGGATCTCCACCCCGACCGAGACCAGCACCGCCACGGTCGACGCGAGCCGGACCCCGGTCATGATGGAGGGCGACGCGCACGGAAGGATCACCTTCCGGAAGCGCAGCTGCTTGCCGATCCGGTAGCTGCGGACGGTCTCCCGAACCGACTCTGCCACGCTCTGCGCGCCGTACTGCGCCTGGATGATCAACGGGAACACGCAGGCGAGGAAGACCACCACGCCCTTCATCTCCAGGGACGACCCCATCACCAGCAGCATGACGGGCAGGATGGCGATCACCGGGAAGGACCGCCCGACCTCGACCAGGAGCCGCGAGGACTTCTCCGCGAACGAGTAGGTCCCGGTCAGCAGCCCGATCGGTACGCCTACGACGATGGCGGCGAGCAGGCCGCCGGCCGCCGACCTGAGCGTGTTGCCGATGGCGTTCCAGTACGGCGCGGTGGACAGGCTGTCGATCAGGCTGTGGAGCACGTCCCGCGGTGCGGGCAACGCGTCCGGCGTCATGACGTCGGCGGCTCGGACCGCCGCCCAGATCGCGATCACCGCCACGATGAAGAGCGCCTGCGAGGCGAGGCGGCGCAGCCGCGAGCCAGAACTCGTGGCTGCGCGCTCGCGTCGAGTCGGCACCCTGGTGGAGGTCGCCGTCATCGTCATCGGTTCGTTCCTTCTGATCTCGTCGGTCGGTCGTCCGGCAGTCAGCCGGATCAGTCCGTCGGCGCGTCCTTCCAGAGCACCTTGTCGGTGTCGATCTTCTTCTCGACGATGCCGTACTCGTACATCTTCTCCGCGGCGAGGCGGATCTGATCGACCGCAAAGCTGGGATCGAATGTCTGGATCGTCCGGTTCTTGATCACGTTCGCCGGCATCTTGGTGTACTTGGCGTCGACAGCACGGATGTCGGCGGGATGCGCGTTGGCGTACTCGAGTCCCTTGGCGAAGGCATCTGCGAACTTCTTGGCGACGTCCTCGTGCCCGTCCAGCCACTTGGTGCTGGAGAAGACGAGGGACTGGGGCAGGCCCGGGAAGTCGTTCGAGCCGTTGCCGATCGCCCGCATGCCCGCCGCCTTGGCCCCGTCGTAGAACGCGGCGAACGTCGAGATCGCGTCGACCCGCCCCTTGGTCGCCGCATCTTGGAGCGACGCCGCCGGCAGGGCGACGAGGTTGAGACTCTTGGGGTCACCGCCGTCCTTCTCCACGGCGTACTGGGTGATCATCTGGATGTTGCCGCCGAGCGCGGGGAGCCCGACAGTGTTGCGATCGAGGTCCTTGGCGGTCTTGACCGAGCTGTCGCCCGGGACGAGGATCCCGTCGCTGACCGGGGCGCCGGTGACCGAGGCCTGGATCTGGCTCACGGCTTCCACCGGGATGCCCTGGGCGATGGCCTTGAGCAAGCCGGCGGAGTCGGTCATCGCGAACTCGGCCTCACCGTTGAGCACCGACGGGACGTTCTGCGAGGTGTCCGTGGCGCCTGCCTTGATCTCGACGCTGAGCCCTGCGTCCTTGAAGAAGCCCTGCTGCTCAGCGATGTAGAGGCCTTCGAACGTCGCGCCGGTCGAGCGGAGAAGGGTGACCTTGGTCAGGCCGTCGGCGGTCTTCGCGTCGCTCGAGCCGCCGCAGGCCGCGAGCGAGCCCGCCGCGAGAACCGCGGCTCCGGCGAGGCCGACAACCCGCCGCATCGTGAATGTGCTGACCTGCATGGGATTCCTTCCACAGTGGATGAACGCTCGATGTGATCGCGAACTCATCGTGCAAGGAACGTACTGTCGACACCTGATCATGTCAAGAGGCTGACGCACCTTCCGACTCGTTCCCTCTGATTGCCCACGATTCTTTGCGCTCGAGGGTCGAGTACAGCCGTGGGATGGCCTCATTGGGTTCACCGGTCCCCTGAATCGCGACGATGGGCGACGGAGACAACAGGACGTCGCTGTCGACACTTCAGACTCAAAGTGTGGACACAAACCAGTGGCGGCACCTACGCTGGACAAGTCCGTTCAGCCCCCGAGACCTGAGGCCAGATGCCGCTCACACCCGACGACCATCGCCAGATCTCGACGCTGCTCGCGCGCTGGTCGCATGCCCTCGACTTCAGCCGTCCACAGGACTTCGTCGACATCTTCACCTCGGACGGCGTCTACCAGGCGGTCTCGTCGGAGGCGACCGGACGCCAGCCTCGATTCCGGTACGAGGGTGCCGCCGAGCTGCTCGGATTCGCCGAGTCCGCCGTGGAGAAGCGCCGCGGCCTGGGTCGCCATTGGACCGGCAATCTGGTCGTCGACGGCGACGGTGACACCGCCTCCGCGGTGTCGTACGTCGTGTTCGTAGAAATCGATCCCGAGACCAAGCAGCGGCGCATCCCCATCTCGGGTGTGCACCACGACATGCTCGTCAAGACGGCCAACGGCTGGTTGTTCGCCAGCCGAACGGTGGTCGCAGACATCTGACCGGCGAGCACCCGACGACGCCTGCATCAGACACCTACGCCACAGGAGTGACCATGACCGAGATCCAGGCCGCCCCGACCTTCCCGCCCCAGGCATGGGCACACCGCCAGGGCAAAGTCCTGATGCAGACACTGCGGCCGGCCGACTGGAGCCCCGAGGCGCTGGCCGCACGCGCGCAGATCGCCGAGGCCTTCTACCGGTTCGGCATCGGTCACGACGAGTGTCGCGCAGACGTGGCCGGATCCTGCTTCACCGAGGACGTCGCCTACGAGGTCGCCCGCGGCTCCGCCCAGCCCTTCACCACGTTCCACGGGCGCGCCCTGGTCGTGGAACGGCTGTCGGCCATCTTCGACGAGATGGGCGACCAGCGCCGGCACCTCATCAGCAACGTACTCGTCGAGGACCTCGACCTGGGATCGGGCACGGCCGAGGCACTTGCATTCGGAGCGGTGACCGTAGCGGCTGACGGGCTGACCCTGGGGTCAAGCGTGTTCTATACGGGCAGCCTGCGGCGGGAAGGCGACGGTTGCTGGCGCTTCAGCCGCTTCTTCATCGGCATGGACGACTTCGCGGGGCATCGCCCGAACGCCGGCGAGACCGCCGGTGACTGATGAGATGAACGATCTGTCGACACTAGGGAGGAAGTGGCGCCCCTAATGGAAGCATTCGCCCTCTTGCCTGCCGATGGGTGTCGACAGTACAGTGACCAGTGCCACTTGACCTTCGACCATGGACACGAGACTCATGACTCAGGGAAAGATTCGCGGCGCCCACCCGCTCATGGTGGACAACGTCGGCATGACCTACGGCTCCGGCGAGAGCGCCCATGAAGTCCTTCGCGGCCTCACGGTCAGGGTCGATCCCGGGGAGTTCGTCTGCATCGTCGGCCCGTCGGGCGCCGGCAAGACCACGCTCCTCCGCTGCCTGGCCGGACTGCTGCGTCCGACCGCAGGAACCGTCTCCCTGGGTGACCGACGCGTCTCGGAGCCATTGGCCGAGATCGCGGTCGTGTTCCAGGACTACCGCGGCTCCCTCATGCCGTGGATGCGGGTTCGCGACAACGTTGCGTTCCCGCTGGAGGGGATGGGCGTGCGCAAGGCCGAGCGTCTGGAGCGGGCCCAGCACAGCCTCGAGTCGGTGGGTCTCGGCGACGTCGGCCACAAGTACCCCTGGCAGCTCTCGGGCGGCATGCAGCAGCGGGTGGCGATCGCCCGAGCCATCGCCTACCGCTCCCCCATCCTGCTGATGGACGAGCCGTTCGGCTCCGTCGACGCGCAGGCGCGGTTCGAGCTCGAGGATCTGGTGCTGCGCCTGCGCCGCGAGCTCGACATCACCGTCGTCGTCGTGACCCATGACATCGACGAGGCCGTGTACCTGTCGGACCGGGTGGTCGTGGTGGCCAGCGGCAACGAGAGAAGCCACGGCGGGGGGCGAGGGCCCGGTCCGAACCTCCGCGTGACGGACCTCGACGTACTCAACGCCGGTGACGCCGTCGCAGTTCCTCGGTTCCCCAAGACCACGACGAGGCGCGCACGGCGTACGTCGAGGGTCTGCATCTCTTGAGCCGGTCGACCAGCGCGGGCTCCCTGACCCTGCACACGGGTGGGCTCGCCGACGGCCTGGTCCTTGGTCGGATCACCGCCGGGCCGATCTGGGGCTGAAGCTCAGGTCGAGGGAGTCAGCGCGGACAGGTCGATGGCGGCGAGTGCCGCGTCGGTCGCGCGCGAGAGGAGCATGGCGGTCAGCTCCCCGTCGCGGGCCTCGATCGCTTCGAGGATGCGGATCTGGTCGGCCACGCTGGCGGTGAGCCGACCCTCCGTGGCCAGCGAGGCGTGCCGGAGCACCAGGGTGCGCAGGGCCAGGGAGTCGAGGATGCCGGCCAGGACCTCGTTGCCCGCGATGCGCATGAGCCGGCTCTGCAGGTCCACGTGCCCCCAGAAGTACCCATCGACGTCGCCGGACTCCGCGTATGCCTTCATCACGTCGAGACGCTCGTGCAGCTCTGCCAGGTCGGCGTCGGTCACTCGCTCGGCCGCGAGCGAGCCCACCAGCGCCAGCAGGTGCTTGCGGACGAAGTAGATCTCCCGGACCCGCTCGGCGGTGAAGGAGGCGACGCGGGGACGCTTGCGCGCCCGGATCTCGACCAGGCCCTCGGACTCGAGAAGCATCAGGGCCTCTCGGACAGGGGTCCGGCTGCTGTTGAAGCGGTGTGACAGCTCGACGGAGTTCAGGTCCTGTCCCGGCTTGAGTCGACCTTCGACGATGCCGAGCCCGACCCACGTCGCCACCTGCGCGACCGCCGGCTCCCTGCGCTCCTCGAGCTTGAGGAGACGCACCAGCTCCTCGGAACGGTCCGGTGCCTTCTCGGCCACGGCTTCGCTCATCTGAACCCCGTCCATCTGTCGCACACGCGCGCCAGTCTCGCGCACCCCGAAGGGGGAGTCCATCACCGACGCAGACACCGCACGCGCGGGTTGCCTCTGGCCGACCTGTGTCTCACGCATCGGCCGACGCCCAGCTCGCGATGTCCTGTACGACGCGCCGGGCAGCCCGCTGCCGGGCCTTCTCCTCGACGTCGTCGATCGCGCGGGGAAAGAGGGTGCGCCCGTCCGGTGTGTGGATCACGACGATCCAGTCCGGGTCCTCGAGCTCCACCGCGGGCTGGTGGCGAGTGGTGAAGCGATAGCCCAGCTCCTCGGCCTCTGCCAGCCGACGGGCGACCTCTTCGGGCGTCATCCGCGCCCCTCCATCCGCGACATCAGCGCCCCTGACCTGTCGTCGCCGAGGTCACCCGACGGGAAGGCTCGAGCTTGTGGATCCGTCCGTCACGCATGATGAGGGAGAAGTTCGAGGGGTCCTCCATGAGGGAGATGTCCACCGTCGGGTCACCGTCGACCAGCAGCAGGTCGGCGAGGTACCCATCGCGCACCAGCCCGAGCTCGTCGCCCATCCCCATGATCTCGCCACCGTTCTGGGTCGCGCAACGCAGCGCCTCTGCCGGCGTCATGCCGAACCACTCGACGAACAGCCGCAGGTCGCGTGCGTTCCTGCCGACGGGGTTGAGCGCGAACCCGTAGTCACCGCCGATGACCAGGCGGACGCCTCGCTTGTGCAGTTCGGGCGCGACCCGGCAGACGCTCTCGAACGTCTCCCGGGTCTCCATGCCCTCGGTCGGGGGGTGCTCCTCGTCGTGGAGGTGCGCCCAGATGATGCCGGGGGTCGGTGCGACGAAGACGCGGTCGCGGGCCTCGACCAGCGCGTCAATGGCGGCGCTGTCGGCGAAGGTCGCGTGGTAGACGACGCGAACGCCGTACCGCACGGCCAAAGAGATCGCCTCGGCGGAGTGGGCGTGCGCGGTGAGCCAGACCCCGCGAGCCTTCGCCGTCTCCGCCGCCGCGGCCACCTCCTCCTCGGTGAACTGCATGATCCGCGAGGTACCCGCGACGACGGCACTCTCGCCGGTGAGGCTCAGCTTCACGATGTCGACGCCCAGGTCGGCCATGGCGTTGACGAAGCCGCGGATCGAGTCCGGATCGGACGCGCGGTTCTCGATGCCGGGGAAGTCGTAGTGTCCGGGCGAGACCATGCCCGCGCTGCCCTCCCATGACGTTGCCCGGAGCCTGGGGCCGGGCATCCAGCCCTCGGCGAACGCCTTCCGGGCCGCTACCTCGGCCTGCGGCATCCGGTTCCCGCCGGAGTAGCAGCTGGTGAAGCCGTGGTCGAGCATCACCCGTCCGCAGTGCGCGATCAGCAGTGTCTTCTCCTCGTCCGGTTCACGGCGGTCGGAGATGTGCTCGACGGTGGACCCGAAGCCAAGATGGGTGTGGCCGTCGACCAGGCCCGGCATGAGAACGGCGCCGCGCCCGTCGATGACCTCGGCACCGTGCGCGCGATCCGCCGGCACCTGGGCAGCGACGACCGCGATGCGGTTGCCCTCGACGAGCACCTCCGCAGGAGCCGCCGGCAGGCCCGTGCCGTCGAAGATGCTGGCGTTGACGATGAGGTACGAGGTCATGTCGAAAGAGCCCTTCTACGCATCGCACTGTCTCGCCACTGGCGGTTTCTGTCGACACTAGACTACCTTGGTCTCAGCCGACAAGGGACAGCAAGCCAGGCAATGGCCCCGGTAGTGTCGTCACTTGGGTCGAACCAGGTAGCTCTCCGGGTCGCGCTCGATTCTAGTTGGAGGATGTGTCGATGAGGTTCGTCTCCGCCCTGCACCATGGGCGCCCGCTGGCCGCCCTGGTCGAGGACGACACGCTGGTCCCGCTGTGCGGGATCACCGAGCTCGGGGTCGACACACCGTCGTCGGTGCTCGCCGACCCGCCCCTCGACCGGCCGGCCACGATTCCCCGTCACGCGGTCACGCTCCGGCCGGTCGTGCCGACGCCCGGAAAGGTGATCTGTGTGGGACTCAACTACCGCACGCACATCGAGGAGACGGGTCGTGACGACTCGTCGTACCCGGTCCTGTTCACCAAGTTCGCGTCGAGCCTGACGGGTCCGTACGACCCGATCCCGGTGCCTCCGGAGTCGGCGAAGGTGGACTGGGAGGGCGAGATCGCCGTGGTGATCGGAAGGGAAGCCCGCAGGGTCAGTAAGGCCGAGGCCCCCGACCACGTCGCGGGTTACACCGTCGCCAACGACGTCAGCATGCGGGACTTCCAGCGCAAGACACACCAGTGGCTGGCCGGCAAGGCCTGGGACCGGTCCACCCCGCTGGGTCCGGAGCTAGTGACGCCCGACGAGGCACCCGCCCCGGCCGACCTGGAGATCACCGTGACGTACGACGACCTCGTGGTGCAGAAGTCGACCGCCGACCTGCTCATCTTCTCGATCCCGGAACTGATCAGCACGATCTCGACGTTCACCACCCTGCTCCCGGGCGACGTGATCCTGACCGGCACCCCGGGCGGTGTCGGCGACCGGCGCGATCCACCGCTCTACATGAGTCCCGGACACCGGATCGCGGTGGAGGTCACAGGACTCGGCCGGATCGACAACGAGCTGGTGGCCGGATGAGCATCGAGCGGCAGCCCGTCGAGTTCGACCACGTGGGGCTGAACGTCGCTGACCTGGACGCGGCCTCCATGTGGTACTGCGAGACCCTCGGCCTGACCGCCGCGGCGCCGTTCGCCGTACCCGGCACCGACCTGCGGGGCGTCATGCTGATCCACGCGCCGTCCGGGTACCGGATCGAGCTCATCCACCGCCCCGGCGCGAAGCCGGGCATGCTGCCGACGAGCGCCGAGGACGCCGCGCTCACCCTGGGCTACGGCCACATCTGCCTTCGCGTCCGCGACGTCCGGCAGGAGTACGCCCGGCTGATCGCCGCAGGCTGCACCTCGCGTAAGGAGCCGATGCCCTCACCGCGTCTGGCTGCCGTCGTGTCGTTCGTCGCCGACCCGTGGGGCAACCTCATCGAGGTCATCAACCGCGACTGACGGAGACCTGATGGACGACATCCGCCTCAGCACCGGAATCGGCGACCTGGTCGGTCGCCGGGGCGCGCACGCCAGCGCGTTCAAGGGCATCCCGTACGCCGCGCCGCCGGTCGGCGACCTGCGCTGGCGACCACCCGAGCCCGCCCCGGCCTGGCAGGGCGTCCGCACGGCGTACGAGGCAGGACCCGCGCCGCTGCAGCCGCAGCCACCGCGCTCGAGCATCATGTGGCACACCAACTTCGCCGACCGCCGGGCACTGGTGATGAGCGAGGACTGCCTCTACCTCAACGTCTGGAGCCCGGAGCCCTCGCCCGGCGCGGGCCTCCCGGTCATGGTGTTCCTGCAGGGAGGCGGCAACCGGTTCGGCCACGGCGGCCAGGAGATCCACGACGGTGCGGCCCTGGCCTCCCGCGGCCTGGTGGTCGTCACGCTCAACATGCGCGTGGGCGCCCTCGGGTTCCTGTCCCATCCGGGCCTCGCGGAGGAGAACGACCTCGGGGCCTCCGGCAACTACGGGCTGCTCGACGTCCTCGCCGCCCTGGACTGGGTGCAGGCACACATCGCCGCTTTCGGCGGTGACCCGTCCCGGGTGACCTTGGCCGGCAACTCGGCGGGGGCGGCGATCCTCACGCACCTGATGGCGGCCCCGGCGGCCCGTGGCCTGTTCCGGGCCGCGATCGGGCAGAGCTCCTCGGGTATCTTCCGGGCCGAAGGCCCGATGCCCACCCAGAAACAGGCGCAGGAGGACGGCCTCGAAGCACTGGGTCCCCTCGCCGGAGTGCCCGTGGAGCAGCTTCGCCGCCTCTGCCCCGTCTCGTTCCTCCTCGACGCCCACCTCGGTGTGGTCGTCGACGGACGGCTGGTCACCAGCGACACCGAGGATGTCTTCCGCGCCGGCGCGCAGGCGGCGGTGCCCCTTCTCGTCGGCACGACGACCGACGAGGGAGTCAACTTCACCCGGGCCGGGGCGGCCACGGCCCTCCGCGCCCGGGTGACCGACGGGCCGTACGCCGACGCGCTCGCCCGGGTCTACCCCGTCGACGACGAGCGGATCCGCTCCTCGGCGCGGGCGTTCACGGGCGAGACCCGCTTCGTCTACCCGGTCTGGCGCTGGGCGCGGACCCACATCGAGACCACCCAGGCCGCGACCTGGCTCTACCGGTTCGACCACGAGCCCCCGCTGCCCGCGGACCTCGACCTGGCACCCCCGCCCGACGGCGGCGACCGGTACGGCGTCTATCACACCGCCGAGCTGCCGTACTCGGCCGACAACCTCCGCTGCCGCGACTGGGACTGGACCGACACGGATCGGGACCTGGCGCGCCGGATGGCCGACGCGTGGGCACGGTTCGTCATCGACGGCGACCCCAACGGCGGCGACCTGCCGCAGTGGCACACGTACGACGGCACGCCCGGTGCCGAGACCATGGTGTTCGGCGATCCGGTGCGCACCGCCGGGGTGCACCGGATCGAGGCGCTCGAGGTGCTCGACACGTTGCCGAGGCCGCTCTGAGCCCGGGGCCAGCCGTCAGGCGATGACCTTCTTGGCGATGGCGGCGATCGCCTCGTCGCTGAGCAGCGCACCGGTGCGGCTCATCTCCTCGCGTGCCGCGAGCAGGATCGCATCGACCTCGTCGTGCGAGGCGTCGAACCCGATCGCCGCCAGCTTGTCGACCAGCGTGTACGGGCCGCTGAATGGCGTGAACGGCACCGAACGCTCGTTGCCGACCAGCCGCGGCTCGATGCAGTTGTGCAGCAGCGGGTCGACCGCGACCTCCTGGGTGATGATGTCCATCCCGCCCCAGTCGAAGGCCTTGGTCCCGGTGACCGGGTGGTTCCACGCGAGGCGGTAGCCGGTCAGCTCCTCGCCGGCCCGGGCCAGCCCCGTGAGCTGCGCGGCGTCGATCCCCGTGCTGACGCCGTACATGACCTCGAACGCCGCGGTGGTCGCCGCGAGGTCGGCGTTGCCGGGCCCACCGCAGTACCCGTTCACCGAGAGCTCGATGACCGAAGCGCCCGCGCGCGCCGCCGACACCGCGCAGGCCACCGCCAGACCGAACGTGTTGTGCGGGTGCAGCCCGACCTCGACGTCGGGAGCAAGCTCACGGGTGCGGGCGACCAGGCGACCAAACGCTTCCGGGCCAACGGCTCCCGGTCCGTCGAAGAGGGTGAGCTCGGTGGCTCCGGCCGCGGACAACGCCGCCACCGTGTGCTCGTGCATCTCGTCGGTGAGGTAGGACACCATCAACATCGGCGTCGCCGCGTCCAGGCCCTTGGACCGCGCATACGACACCAGCCGCTGGGCCGTCGCGAGCACGTCCTCACGGCTCTGGACGGGGGCCGAGCCTCGCCAGTCCCGGCCCTGCCAGGCGGTGTCGTAGATGCGCTTGTAGATCTGGGCGGTCTCTCCGAATCCCTGCACCCACACCTGCACCGCGTCGTAGCCAGCAGCGGCGGCCCTGTCGATGTCGTCGTCGCTGAAGACGAGTGGGCAGACCGCCCGGCAGTCGGGGTTTTCGCTCTTGACCGTGTCGACCTCGGCCTTGAGGACGTCCAGCGTGCGGTTGGACACCCCCGCCCCGACCACCTCGCTGACCCCGGCCCGGACCAGCCGACGCAGGTACGTCGCCTTCGCCTCCTCGCTGGCCACCACACCCGGCATCGTCTCGATCGAGCGAAGGGTCGCATCACGGAGCCGGATCGAGGTCGGCATCGCGCCGGCGACGGCGGGGTCCCGGTTGAGCGGGCTGACCGACCAGCGTCCCGGCTCATAGGCACCCGGGCTGCGCCGCGCGGCGATCTCGGCGCGGAAGCGGTCGATCTCGGACGGCGTGAAGACCTGGGGTTTGTCCACGGCCCGCTCCTGACCTCGTTCTCATCGGGGACTTGACATCGTGAGACGCCACAATCAATGTCGACACTAGCGGTCAAGACGGTCCGGCGCCACTTCCGCCTCCCCCACAATTGCGGCTCTTCACCCATGAAGTCGCCGACCCGCTCGACAAAGGTGTCGACACTAAGGTAGAAAAGTCCTGCACAGGGACGAAGGAGGTCGCGGTGGCACGGGTACCCGACACATCAGGCGAGGGCGCGGTCGCCGAACGCATCCGCGCGCGCCGGCCGGGTGGCGTGCTGCGCCCCGTCGACAAGGTGCTCCTGCACAGTCCGCGGGTCGCCGACGGCTGGAACTCCCTGCTCGGTGCCATCCGGGGCGGCATGTCGCTCCGTGCCGACCTGCGGGAGATCGTCGTGCTGCGGATCGCGGTGCTGAACGACGCGACGTACGAATGGGCCTCGCACGAGCAGGACGCCGCCGCGGCCGGCCTCACCACGGCGCACCTGGCGGCCCTGCGTCGGCCCGACGCGGCCGAGGCTCCCGAGCTCGACGACGAGCAGCGACTCGCCGTCGTGCTCACGGACACCATGACCCGCGAGGTCGCCGTGCCCGAGGCACTCCTGGAGGACGTGGCTGCACGACTGGGGACCGAGCAGCTCGTCGAGCTGGCCGTGACGGTCGCCGCGTACAACATGGTGTCCCGTCTGGTCGTAGCGCTCGGTGTCGAGGTGACGGAGGTGGCCCGATGAGCCCGGCCACGCGACCTGGTCGCCTGGCTGGCAAGGTCGCGCTGGTCACCGGGGCCGGCAGCGTGGGCTCCGGGTGGGGCAACGGTCGTGCGATGGCCGTCGTCTTCGCCCAGGAGGGCGCCTCGGTGTTCCTCGTCGACCGTGACGCCGAGGCACTCGAGATCACCGCGAAGCAGATCCGCGAGGCCAGCGGCACCGTGGTCACCCGGATCGGCGACGTCACCGATCCGGGTTCCGTCGAGGAGTTCGTGACCGGCTGCGCCGACGAGCTCGGCAGCCTCGACGTGCTCGTCAACAACGTGGGCGGGTCGCGCGCCGGCGGCGTCGGCGAGCTCAGCCTGGAGGAGTGGAACGCCCAGCTCCAGGTCAACCTCACCAGCGTGTTCCTCGGCTGCAAGTTCGCGGTCCCCATCATGCAGGCGGCGGGAGGCGGCTCGATCGTCAACATCTCCTCCGCCTCCGGCCTGCGCTACACGGGCGCGGCACAGGTCGCCTACGCCTCCGCCAAGGCCGCGATCATCCAGCTCTCAAGAGTCACCGCCGTCCAGTACGCCGCGGACCGTGTCCGCGTGAACACCGTGGTGCCCGGCCAGCTCCACACGCCGATGGTCGAGGCCCGGCTTGCCGGCCAGCGAGCCGGCGGCGACGTGGAGAAGCTGCTGGCCCAGCGCCAGGCCCGCATCCCGCTCGGGTTCATGGGCGACGGGCGCGACACGGCCTACGCCGCGCTGTACTTCGCCAGCGACGAGTCCCGCTTCGTCACGGGTGCCGAGATCGTGGTCGACGGCGGCATGACGGTGCGCTGTGACTGAGACCGCCTCGGCCGAGAGGGAGCCGGACTTCGTGCCGTCCGCCGGCAACCCGCCACCGCACCCGCGGCCCACCAAGCCTCGACTGGTACTGCCGCCTGGCAGCACGGACGCGCACTGCCACGTCTTCGGACCGGGCGCGGTCTTTCCCTACTCCCCCGACCGCACGTTCACCCCCGTGGATGCGCCACGCGAGCTGGTCGCCGAACGCCAGCGCTTCCTGGGCCTCGAGCGCGCGGTGATCGTGCAGTCGTCATGCCATGGCACCGATCATCGCGCGCTGGTGGATGCGCTGCGTGCCGACCCCGTGAACCGGCGCGGCGTGGCGATCCTCGGCCCCGAGCTGGGACCGGCCGACCTCGAGGCCCTCGACCGGGAAGGGGTGCGTGGCGCTCGCCTGCATTTTCTTCCCCACCTCGGAGCCACCCCGGAGCCAGCCGAGCAGAGTGCCGTACTGCGGGCGATCGCCGATCTCGGCTGGCACGCCGAGATCCACGTCCAGGGCTCGGGTGTGACCGACCACCAGCAGATGATCGCGGCGATCCCCGGGCCGGTCGTCATCGACCACATGGCACGCGTGGACCTGCGGCACGGCCTCGACGGTCCCGCTGTGCGCAGCCTGATGGACCTTCTCGACCGCGGGAACGTCTGGGTCAAGGTCAGCGGAGCGGACCGGGTGTCGGCCCAGGGCGCGCCGTACGCCGACGCGATCGCGCTGGCAGCCCTCCTCGTGGAGCGCTTCCCCGAGCGCGTCATGTGGGGCACGGACTTTCCGCACCCGAACATCCTCGGCACGGCACCCGACGACGGCCTTCTCGTCGACCTCATCGAGCTCATGGCGCCGACGCAGGCTCTCCGCGAGGCGCTTCTCGTCACGAACCCGGCCGGGTTCTTCGGCTTCTGACGCCCCGTAGCAACGCCACAAAACGCGATGCTGCCGGTCGGACCGAGGTCCGACCGGCAGCAAGTGCGGTTCCGTCAGGGCATCATGGGGTGACCGTGATCGCGCCCGTGTACGTGGTGCCCGGGGCCGGCGTCACTGCCGTGCCGTCGACCGTGACGGTGGCCGCTCCTCCCTCGGCGCTTACGACCTTCGAGCCGAAGCCCACGGTGAGCGAGCTGAGGTACGACGTACCGCTCACCTCCCATGTCGACGTCCCTTGCAGGCTGACGATCACACCGTTGTTCACCACGGGAGCAGGCGTGTTGGTGACCACGCCGAGCTCCTCGTAGTTGGAGAAGTCGATCGTCGAGACCCGGTGCTTCGCGGTGCTGGCGGAGATGGTGCCTTTGACGACTACGCGGTCGAAGTCCAGAACCAGGTTCTTGCCCTGGAGGTTGGCGTTGCCCCCACCGAGCACGGAGTTGTAGAAGTCGCCCTCGAGCCGGATGTTCGAGAAGACTCCTCGCGCATCGGTGCTGTTGTCGGCCGTCGGGTCCCATGTGGTCGACTTCGTGGCCGGCGCGGTCGGCTCGACGTACGGCTTCGTGTAGACGGCCGACCACGGCTTGTCGGTGACGTTCACACGACCCGGGTTGTCGTTGTCCATGAGCTGGTAGAGGACGCCGTTGGCGGGCGTGACGGTCGCGCCCCCGGATCCGTCCACGGCCACGCTGGACTGCGCCGCCTTAGACAGGAACATCGTCTGCTCCGAGGTGGCGGTCGTGCCCCCGTCGATGACGACGGGCCCGACGGCCTGCCACATCCACCCGAACTTCCTGGAGTGCAGGTAGGACCGCTGCGGGACGACGGAGCGGATGTCCGCCTCGCTCAGCCCGAGTCCGTACTGCTCGTTCAGCTCGCGGACGGCGGCGCTGCTGCTGTCTCCGTAGTGGGTCCCGGCGGCTCCGAAGTTGATCATGATGTAGGAGCCGACGTTGACGCGGTTGCCGAGGAAGTGCTCGGTGACGTTGCCGATGCCGTAGCTGCCGTACCCGTCGGTGCCGGTGCTGCGCAGCACCGAGTTGATGGCGGTCAGCACGCAGTTCCGGCCCGCGTCGACCGACAGCACCCCCCAGTTCTCGACGAGCACGGCGGAGTTGAGGTACGTCGCCTTGGTGCCCTGTCCAAGCAGATTGGTGGTCCGCACATTGCCGTACATGCCGAGCAGCCACGGGCACGTCATCATGAATGTGGTGTCACCGGTGTTCTCGTACCCCTCGGGCAGGATGCCGTCCTCACATGACAGCGTGGAGTCCTTCACCACGACGGTGCTCGAGCCGTCGGCGACAACCGCAGTGCGTACGACGCCCTTGTTGCGGATGTCGGCACCGTCGACGCGGAGCGCGGTGCCGGCACCCGTCGCGTAGACGGCGGCACCGTAGCCGCAGAAGTCGTTGCGGCCGTTGCCGACGAACCTGATGCTGGGTGACGTCAGCGTGTAGGCACCTCCGGCCACGTAGAAGCCGTTGAACGCCTCCCCCCGGGACGTCAACGACACATTGCGGGCGAAAGTGTCACGCAGTTGGCCGCCGCGAACGGCCGCGAGGACGGACTTGCCGGCGTCCACCCCGTCGGCGTCGACGAAGACGGCCTGGCGGAACGGCCAGCTGCGGCTGTTATAGGTGACCGTGTTGGCTGACGCGACAGTGATGACGACGTCGCCGCTGTAGGTGCCCGCGGCGATGTAGGTCGGGATGCCGTCCCGGTCGTACAGGCCCGTGAGCATCGAGCCCACCTCGATGCCGTCGACGGTGACGGTGAGCGAGTAGCCGTCCGGGGCGGCGAGCTGGCCGCCGTCCTCGATGACCAGGGAGGAGACCGACCTGGTCGAGGAGATCGTCAGGGTCTCGCCCGACCCCACGTGGATGGTGCGTACGTCCCCACCGGTCGCGGCCCGTGCGACGCTCGCGGAGCCGAGCAGGGGCGACATGACCATCGCCGCCGTGGCCACCAGCAGGGCGCGAGGCCGGGCTCGGTAAGAGACCGGCGTTGTCAGAAGTGACGACACTTGCGAGTCTGGCTGCGGTGCGGCGGGGGGACGTTCTGGCATGGAGCACTCCTCATCACAGTGGGGTTTGGGATCCGTGCACAGCCGTGGAGAAGATTGGGTTCACTTCGGCCCGATACCAGCCCGAACCAAGCTCCTGGAGCGACGCAATTCACACTAAAGAGTCGACACTTTTGATGTCAATGGGTTGCAATCACGGTCCAGACGTCGCCTGTGCGCCTACTGTGAGATCGCTCTCGGATCGACTGTCGACATATATCGAAGAGTTCGCCGATCCAGGGCACTGCCGTCGATGTCGCGGCGGGTGCGCATCGTTCGGTCGGCGCAATGTGCCTCGAATGGGCGGTGGGGAGCGAACGAGGTCAGCCGCCGGTCATACGCCGCTCCCGGAGTAGAGCGCAAGCGAAGCGCGCTTCTGTCGACACAGACGGATCAGCGGTTGGACTCACGGCGGGAGCGGGAGAACGCCGTCGTGGACTCCTCGGCCCGCATGTAGGTGTTGAAGAGGCAAGCGGGGTCGTAGCGGTCCCGGATCTCCTCGACGCGGGCCGCCTGGTCAGGCTGGATCCCGTGGTCCCAGCGGTCGGCGACGTTGTTGTCGGAGAACTGGATGCCGCGTGAGTGTTCCTGGATGGCCTCCATGGGGAGGTTCGTCCAGTTCTCCATCGCGAGGTCGTCGGCCGGGTCGGTCCATCCGGCGTTAGGCGAGAGGTAGACCGCGGCCTGAGAGGACCAGCACGCGTTGTCCTGCTCGGGGTAGCCACCCCACACCATCCAGAGCACGAAGTTCATGCCGTGCGGGATGGTGTCGATGACCGGCCGGGCCAGAGCCACGACCTCCACCGCCGTGCCGTCGAGCCACATGCCGTCCAGGGACCACCGCATGCCGGCGGGGTTGAGGGCGTCGGCGAGGTCGTAGAGCTCCGGCATGGTGACCGGCTCCTCGACCATCGCACGCACCGCCCGGGTGCGGAACGGCGCCGACTCCAGGTGTGCCATCGGGCGCTCGGGGGTCTCCTGGCTGCAGAACGCGGTCGCGGTGAGGGAGACCAGGTGGTCGTCACGGCCCGGCGTGAAGCCGACCTTGGCGGAGATCTCGACCTCGCGTGGCAGCACCTTCACCGCCTCGTAGGCGAAGGCCAGCACCTCGTCGCGCAGGTCGATCGGGTACGACTGCACGCTGCGGACGATCCGCACCGGGTGCTGGTAGAGCCTGAGGTAGAACCGGGTGACCACCCCGAAGAAGCCAGGCCCCGAGCCGCGCACCTCGGCGTGCACAAGCGTCCCGTCGGCCAGCACCACGTCGACGGCCTGGATGCTCAGGCAGGCCGGGCCGAGCTTGCGGGAGTTCCAGCCGTAGCCGCCGCCGATGATGAAGCCGCCGATGCCGACGGTCGGCGCGTGCCCGGTCGGGAAGAAGAAGCCGTGCTCGCTGACCGCCGCGTAGATCGCGGGACCCTTTGCGGACGGCTGGACCACAGCGGTCGCACTCTCGACGTCGACCTCGATGTCCTGGAGCGACGAGAGGTCTAGCAGCAGGCCGCCGTCGCGGACCCCATTGCCAACCCAGCTGTGTCCTCCGGAGCGGATGCCGACGTGCAGGCCGCGCTCTTTGGCATACCGCACGGCCGCGACGACGTCCGCTTCGTCCCGGGCCAGCACGATCACGTCCGGATAGCGGTCCGGCTTTCGCTCGTTCCAGACAGCGTCCAGACGCAGCTTCTCGTAGGTGGCGTCGCCACGTCGCACCAGGCGCACCCCGGTGACCAGCTCGATGTCGGTCATGCTCACAGCTTCGATCCTTACGTGTCGGGTGAGGTCAGGCCGCAGTCACACCGCCGTCGATGGAGAAGTTCGCGCCGGTCACCCAGCGTGCCTCGTCGGACGCGAGGTACACCGCGCACCATGCGATGTCGTCGGGGACGCCGAGGCGGCCGACGAGCGTGCGGGCGATGATCGTCTCGGCCTTGGCCCCGCTGGAGGCTCCCGCCGAGGCGGTGGCTGCCGTCTGGACGAGGCCCGGCGCGATGGTGTTGGCCCGGATGCCGTCGGGACCACCCTCCACCGCCAACTGCTTGGTCATCGACAGGACGGCGCCCTTGCCGGCGCAGTGCGCGACCATCGCCATCTGTCGGCTACCGCGGAAAGAGTTCACGGAGGCGAAGTTGATGATCGAGGCATTACCCGCCGCCTGCAGGAGAGGCCAGGCCTCCCGGCAGGCGAGGAACACCAGGTCGACCTCGCCGGCGATGGTCGGGCGCCACTCCTTCTCGTAGTCCATGGTGTCGATGCGAGCCATGTGCGGTGCGATGGCGCCCGCATTGACCAGGATGTCGGCGCGGCCGTGCCGGGTGCGAGCGACGTCGACGTACCGGCGTACGTCGTCGATCGTCGTCAGGTCGATCGGGTCGACCGAGTCGATCGGCGTGCCTGCGGCCTCGGCCTGCGCCACGGTCTCCCGAGCCCGGCTCGAGTCGATGTCGCACCCGATGACCGCGGCCCCCTCGGCGGCAAAGCGCAGGGCGATGCCCTGCCCGATACCCGCGCCGATGCCGGTCACGAGCGCGACCTTGCCCTTGAGTCGATCGACCACGTCCCAGACCTCCATTGCTGTCGACACTAAGTCCGAGATCGACGACACCCACCTGAGATCTGAGCGGCGCCGTTGCTACGAATGTCGACACTCTAGTACGATCTGGGTGTATTCACCATCACGTCCCAGGGCCGAGGAGTACCCGCATGACCCTCACCTCCGCGTCGACGTTCCGGGGTCGGCTGCTCCGACGCCACGACGCCGGCTACGAACAGGCCCGCCTGGACGCGGTCTGGAACGGCCGGAAGACGACGAGGCGCCCCGCGGCCATCCTCCTCGCCGCGGACGAGGCCGACGTGCAGAACGGAGTGCGACTCGCGGCACGGGAGGGATGGAAGGTCGGCATTCGCTCGGGCGGGCACAGCTGGATCGCCAACGGCATCCGCGACGACGCGCTCCTCATCGACCTCTCCGCCATGAACGAGATCGTCCTCGACGTCCCCGGGCGCCGAGCCTCGGTTCAGCCGGCCGCTCAGGGTTCGCGGCTCAACGACCTGCTCGACCAGCATGGGTTGGTCTTCCCGACCGGGCACTGTCCCTCGGTCGGCGTCGGCGGCTACCTTCTCGGCGGCGGGTACGGCTGGAACTCCCGCAAGCTCGGGCCGGCGTGCTTCAGCGTCGAGGCGATCGATGCCGTCCTTGCCGACGGCTCGCTGGTCCACGCCGACGACGAGTCGCAGCCTGACCTGATGTGGGCCGCGCGCGGCGCCGGACCGGGGTTCTTCGGCATCGTCACCCGGTACCACCTGCGGGTCCACCCGGCGTACGACCAGGTCCTGCGCAGTTCAATGGTCTTCCCGGAGGAGATGCGCGACGAAGTGCTCGCCTGGTCCTACGACGTGCTGCCCGCTACCTCGCCGTCGCTGGAGATCGCCGGCAAGACCACGTGGACTCCGGGAATCGATCGGCCCACCACCGTGCTGGTGGGCGTCGGCTTCTGCGCCGACGAGACGGCCGACGAGATCTACTCGCTGTGGGAGACCGCGCCGTTCCGCAGGCACGCCATCAGCACCGTTGACCGGGTCCCGTCCTCGCTCGCCGGCCTGTACGCCGCGTCGGAGGCGTTCATGCCGAAGGGCCGTCGATACGCCGTCGATGGAGCGTGGACCAGCGCCGCCTCCACCGAGATCCTGGCCGCTGGGCGTGAGATCCTCGAGACCGTGCCGACGCCCGAGAGCTTCCTGTTCTGGATGCTGTGGGGCGGCTACCCGACCCAGGACCATGCCTGCTGGTCCACCCAGGGCCAGCTCTACTTCTCTCCCAACTCGGTGTGGACCGATCCCTCCGACGACCTGCGGATGGAGCAGTGGGCACACTCTGCCCTCGACGCCTTCGCCGCCATCGACCTCGGCACCCAGTTCTCCGACGCCAACCCCGCCGACCGGCCGGCCAAGGGCATGGACCCGGCCAACGCCGCCCGGATCGAACAGCTCCGATCGAACTACGACCCCGACGGCCTCATGGTGTCCTACTTGCAGCCCCACGAATCCACAACGGCGCTGGGCCGGCACCTTCAGCAGACGTGACACCGCGACTGGTCCCCCTCCCCGGGGTCGACGTGGCCTGCTGGGACAGCGGCGGCGCGGGCGAGGCCGTTGTCCTGATGCACGCGGCCTGGGGAAGCGGCGAGCACTGGGCACCGCAGCTCCGCAGCCTGGCCGGTGCGGGCTACCGGGTGATCGCCTGGTCACGCCGGGGCCATCACGGGTCGGGGACCGGCAGCTCGAATGATCCCGGCACGATGGGCGGGGACCTCGAGGCGCTGGCCGATGCCCTCGACCTCGGCGCCTTCCATCTGGTCGGAACGGCCTTGGGCGCCTTCGGAGCGATCGACTTTGCACTCGGCCAGCAGGACCGGCTTCTCAGCCTGACGCTGGTCGCCAGCCTGTGCGGGCTCACCGACGCCGACTTCGTGGCCGAGACCCGCCGGCTGGTCCCGCCCAGCTTCGAGCAGTTGCCAATCGAGCTACGCGAACTCTCGGCGGCGTACCGTCTCGCCTCACCGGCGGGTACCCGCCTGTGGCGCCGACTGACCGCGCGCGCAGTGACTGAGCGGGTCCACCAGCCGCCTGAACACGTCATCACCAGAAGCGCACTCTGCGGGCTACGGCTACCGACCCTCTTCCTCACCGGTGACGCAGACCCGTACATGCCTCCGGCGCGGATGCGTACGCTGGCCAACTGCGTCCCCGGCTCGACCTACGCCACGATCAGGGCCGCGGGCCACTCCCCGGCATGGGAGAACCAGGCTGCCTTCGATGCCAACCTGACCGGCTTCCTGGCTGGGTAGACGACCCCTTCCGACGCGGCGTCCATGACGACAGCCACGGTCCGGCACCCTGCCGCCGGCGGATGGCGATGTCCTGCCCGGGCAACGAGCATGGCTTGCCGTTCCCGTCCAAGCTTGGCAACGTGCGTAACCCGAGCAACGCGAACCGTGACATCGTCGCAGCGGTCAGGCGCGCCAACCCCGGCCTGGAGTGGGTCACATCACACACCTTCCGGAAGACGGCGGCGACGAGGCTCGACGAGGCCGGCCTGAGTGCGCGCTATCGCCGACCACCTCGGGCACGCGAAGCCCAGCATGACCCAGGACGTCTACATGGGTCGCGGCGTCGCCTCTGCCGAGGCAGTAGGGATCCTGGGCACGCGGTGAGTCATGTCGTCGTAAAGTGGTCGCGAGACGACGAAGTGCCTGGTCGAGGTGGCTCTGACCAGGCACTTCGTTAGGGGTGGAGGTGGCGGGAATCGAACCCGCGTCCTTCGGCGTCGGTCCGAGACTTCTCCGGGCGCAGTCTGCGATGGCGCTTTTCTCAGCCCCGGCACTCGCGCAGACGCGTTGCCGACAGGCTCAGTCACTGTGAATGTCCCCTACCAACCCCGTGACCGGGCTAGCAGAGCGAGCTTCCTGGATGAGGCCAGGAACCGGGTCGGAAGCAACCCCGGGCTGACCCTTCGTTTACCTCAGGCCGTCAGGCGGCGAGAGCGAAGTTAGTGCGCTTAACCTTGGCACTTATTGGTTTCCAGGGATCGTTGACGAGATGACCCTGGGTCCTCGGCCCGCTTCTCTCGGAACGTACGACCGTAGTCGAAACCGTTCACCCCCTCTTGAGTTGTCAAACCCCGCCTCGGGCGCACGCGCCCTCCGCAGAGGCTCTACGTTACACAATCAACCTGGTCGGCGCCCGGGAGATTCCCGTCGGTGTGCGCCCGGTAGTCCGGCGGCACCCCGCACGCGGTCAGCCAGCCCTGCAGGGTGTACGCGGCGTTCGGGTCCTCGATCGCGCGCGCCACCAGCCGGTCCGGCGCCACCTCCCGGCCGTCCGCGCCGACGAGCTGCCCCGGCCCCGCCCAGTTCAGCTTGTACGACGCCCTGCCGGAGTCCAGCAGCGCGCTGGTCACCAGCCGGGTGAGCAGCCGCTCCGCGAGCGCGAGGCGTTGGTCATGCGTGTCGTCCGGCCCGGCCAGCGGCTCCACCATCGCCTCGACCTCACCGCGTCGGATCGCGTCGAACACCGTGATCAGCGTGGCCGGCCGGGCCACGCCCGAATCCTCCATCGCCAGCGTCAGCCGGGCGGCGTCGCGGCGCGCGACACCGGCCGCGCCGGCCGCGACGATCTCGTCCCACGACGCCGGCACCAGATCGCTGTCCTCGAACATCCAGGTCTCGAGCTCGCCGAGCGCCCGCCGCGGGTCGTCCAGCAGCCCCAGCGCCGGCTCGTAGCCGTCCGCGACCGGCTCCCCGGCGTCCTCCAGGACCGCGATCCGCTCCGCGACCGGCAGCTGCGGGTCGGCACCGGCCTCGCCGTCCGGCGGCGCGGACCGTACCTCGGCCAGCTGGAGCTGCCGGGCCGGCTCGGCGAGGAACCGCTCGAACCCGTCGAACACCGCCATCGGGCGCAGCCGCTCCTCGATGCCGAGGTCGACGTACCGGTCGAGGAAGTAGTGCCAGCCCCGGTCCAGCGCGGCCACCTCGCGCACCGCGGCCAGCGCGGGGGTGCGGCCGGCGAGCTGGGCACTGAGCCGGTCGGCGTCCACGTTCTGCTCGCGGATCACGCCGCGCGCCACCACGTCGTACGGGCGGGTGTAGAGCGCGGTCAGCCGGCCCGCCCAGGAGTCGTTACCGAGGTAGCGGACCAGCCGGCGCAGGCTCTGGCTGGCCCGGAAGACCACACCGCCCGCGCCGCCGTACCGCGCGAGCTCGTGCGCGATCGTCGCTCGCAGCTGCAGCTCGGTGAGGCCCAGGACCAGCGGTACGCCGACGTACAGCCGCCGGCAGCCGGACCGCAGGCCGAGCAGCCGGGCGTTCTCGGACAGCGCGGCCTTGGAGTCCGGCACCAGCCGGATCTCGTCCGGCGTCCGCGTCCCGGCGGCCGCCGCGAGCTCGTCGACCACGGCCCAGAGCCGCGGCTGCGCGGACCGGGTCAGGGCGACCCCGACGGGCGGCTGCGCGCCGTGCCGGCCGACCAGCACGGTGGCCCGGCCGACGCCGACCGCCGCCGCCACGGTCACGACGCCGAGCAGCAGCAGCGCCGGCCAGCCCGCGCCGGACGTGCCGGCCGCCACGAGGGCGGCCATCAGGCCGAGCACCAGCACAGCCGGAACCACGGACAGAACGACCAGTACGGCCAGCGCGGGAAACGCGCGCGGAGACGGTTTCATCGGTCCCTCGGGCGGAGACGTCAGGGTCTCGTCATCCTGCCCGACGTGGTGCCGTCGTGCCAAGCGGGGGTCCGTGCCGGCCCCGGTCCCGCGCCCGGTCAGCGCAGGAGCCGGACCGCGAACGGGTAGCGGAAGTCATTGCCCACCATCGTCGCCAGCCCGGCGATCCCGGTCAGCACGAACCAGGTGATGCCGACCAGCGGGAACAGGAACCAGGTGAACCCGTGCGTCAGCGCGGCGAGGAAGCCGAGCCCCATGAACACGCCGAGCGTGGTCAGCTGGAAGTTCAGCGCCTCGATGGCGTTGCGTCGTACGACGGGGTTGTGCCGTCCCGCGGTGGCGGCGAACACGGCCGGTCCGACCACGAACAGCGGGTAGCCCGACCAGTGCGCCAGCGTGCTCAGCCCGCGGCCGCTGCTCTGGCGCCGCTGCACCGGGCGGCTGAACGCCACCGGCACGTACGTCGGGACCGGGCGGGCCAGCAGGCCGTCGAACGCCGCGTTCAGCTCCGCCCGGGTCGTCGCGCCCAGTGCCTTGCCGAGCCGCTCGTCCAGCTCGAAGTGCGTGAGCCGGCCGTCGGCGTACATCTCCTTGAGGATCTCGACCGCGCGGTCGCGTTGCGCCGGCGTCACCAGAAGCGTCTCAGTGCCCATGAGATCCACTGTCCGCTCCGGACCGGTCCCGCCCCATCGGGTACGACCCCGTCAGACCCCTGACCGCACCCTCACCGGGTCAGCGGTTGCGTTCGGCCAGCGCGCGGCGGGCCTCCCGCTCGGCGTCCCGCTTGGCCAGCGTCTGGCGCTTGTCGTACGCCTTCTTGCCGCGCGCGGTGGCGAGCTCGACCTTCGCGTACCCGTCCTTGAAGTACAGCGACAGCGGCACCAGCGACATGCCCTGCACCTCGACCGCGCGCACCAGCTTGTCGATCTCGCCGCGGTGCAGCAGCAGCTTGCGGGTCCGGCGCGGCTCGTGGTTCGTCCAGGTGCCGTGCTTGTACTCCGGGATGTGCATGCCCTGCAGGAACAGCTCGTGCCCGCGCACGGTCGCGAACGCGTCCACCAGCGACGCCCGGCCGAGCCGCAGCGACTTCACCTCGGTCCCGGTCAGCACCAGCCCGGCCTCCACCACGTCGTCGATGTGGTAGTCGTGCCGCGCCTTCTTGTTCTGCGCGATCAGCTTCCGACCGGTTTCCTTGACCATCCGCCCATTCAATCATCGGGCCCTTGTGACCCGGCGTGTCGCCGTTCATCGGGCCCCTTCCGACCAAGCCGGTACGACGCCGGGCGCGGCACCGGCCACCGGGTTCTGGCGGATCTGCCGGGTTCCATCGGCACTGCCTGGTTGCAACCCGGCTGGCGCGATGCAGGCCGCGGCCCACCACACAAGTTGGCAGCCACGCAAGCCGGGGCACGCGCCAGCCGGTTCCTGTCACAAGGGCCCGACGAACGGCGACACGCCGGGTCACAAGGGCCCGATGATGGGAAGTACCGGGTCAGTACCAGCTCATGGGATTCACCGCGTTGCCGTCCTCGTAGATCATGAAGTGGAGGTGGCAGCCGGTGGAGTAGCCGGTGGTGCCGACGTACCCGATGATCTCGCCGCGGCTGACGTGCTCGCCGATGTGCGCGGAGTAGCGCGACAGGTGGTTGTACGCCGAGATCAGCGAGTGGCCATGCTTGATGCCGTGCGACACGAACAGCCGGTTGCCGTAGCCGCCGTTGTAGTAGCGATCGGTCACGACACCGTCGGCGACGGCGTGGATCGGCGTGCCGCAGCCGGCGCCGAAGTCGGTGCCGTCGTGCAGCTTCCAGTAGTGCAGGATCGGGTGGTACCGCATCCCGTACGGCGACGTGATCGGCGCGCCCGGGATCGGCCAGCCGAGCACCATGCCGTCGTTCGAGTGGTCGGGCACCGCGCGCGGCCGGCGGTGCTCCCGCGCAGCGCGGGCGCGCTCGGCGGCCAGCTCCGCCGCACGGCGCCGGGCCGCCGCGAGCTTCTCGGCCCTGGCCCGGGCGATCAGGATCCGGGTGACCCGGGCTCGTTCCGCGACCAGCGCGGCGTACTGGGCCAGGTCGGCGCGGCGCTGCACGATCACGTCGGAGTACGCCTTCTGCTTGGCCAGCGTCATCACGGTGACCTCGGCCTTCTCCGCCGCCACCTTCGCGTCCAGCTCCCTGACCCGGCGAAGCGTCTCCGCCGCGGCGGCGCGCTGCGCGGCGACGGCCTGCTCGGCCGCGGCGACCTTGGCGCGCTGGCTGACCAGCTGCGCCTGCGCGTCGTTGAGGCGCTGCATCGCGTTGCTCTGCACGTCGAACACGGTGCGCTGGATCTGCATCCCGGTCGCCACGTCGCCGACCGAGGTGCCCTGCAGCACGATCGCGAGGTTGAGCAGCGAGTTCTGCTGCTGGTACGACGATCGCACCGCCTCGCCGACACCGCGCTGCCCGGTGACGATCAGCTGCTCACCGGCGGCCACGTCGGACCGCGCGTCGGCCAGCGCCTTCTCGGCCACCGCGAGCCTGTTCGCCGCCACCAGGTCGGCCGCGCGTGCGGCGGCCAGCTCACCCTGGGTCATGGCATACCGGGCCCGTACGCCGGTGAGCTTGGCCACCGACGCGTCGTACGCCTTGTCGGCCGCGATCAGCGCGGGCTTCGACTCGTGCAGGTCGTCCAGCTGGGACTTGATCCGCTGGTCGAGCTGCTTCTTCTGCGCCCGCGGGTCGGGCGGGTCGGCCTTGACCGTGGCGGTCGCGTGGACCGCGCCGGTCAGGACGCCACACGTCATGGACAGGACAACGCAGCAAGCCGTCACCGCGGGATGGCGCGCCAGACGTGCGCGACGGGAGCGCGCCGCTCCGGCCGTCGTACGTCGTGCTGCCGTCCCGCCGGCGCCGGTGCTGTCGTCTCGCTTGATGCGTTCCCGTCGGAACGGGTTCGCACCGGGGAAGTGCGAAACCACAGTCGGCCCCTTACGGAGGGTTATGTTGTCGTGCGCCTTCGACGGTAGCCCACCCGGGTCAGACTTTGAGGTATTTCCGGGTCGTCAGGAATGTCGGGATCACCGCGAGGATCAGGCCGACGACCACCATGTAGACCGTCACCTCGATCGCGTCACCGAACTGGACCCACTCCCAGACCTGGAACGTCTGCTTCGCGAACCTGTTCACCACTGCGTACGTCGCGGCCCACAGCGTGAGGCAGGCCAGCACCGCGCCGATGAGCGCGGCGAGCACCGCCTCGAGCAGGAACGGCAGCTGGATGTAGAAGCTCGACGCGCCGACCAGCCGCATGATGCCTATCTCGCGCCGGCGGGCGAACGCCGCCAGCCGGATCGTGTTCGCGATCTGCATCAGCGCGGCGACCAGCAGCAGGCCGGCCGCGACGTACGAGCCCCACTCGAGGAAGTTCAGCGCCCGGAACAACGGGTCGAGGAACTTCCGCAGGTCCTGCACCGTGTCCACGCCCGGGAGCCCGGCGACCGCGCTGACCAGGTTCTCGAACCGCTGCGGGTCCTTCAGCTTGACCCGGAACGACTCCTGCATCTGGTCGACAGTCACCGTGCTGACGATGGGCGAGTCCTTGTAGAGGCGCTTGAAGTTGTCGTACGCCTCCTGCTTGGACTCCACGAACAGCCCGTCGGGGGCGGTGTCCGGGTTGGACTCGATGACCTGCTGGATCCGGTTCTTCTGCTGGTCGGTCACCTCGGCGCCGTTGCAGCCGCGGCCGCCGGAGTCCTTGGTACACAGGAAGACCGAGATCTGGATCTTGTCGTACCAGTTGCCCTTCATCAGGTCGACCTGCTTGTGGATCAGCAGGGCGCTGCCGAACAGCGACAGCGAGACCCAGATGGTGACGACGACGGCGATGGTCATCGACAGGTTGCGCCGCAGGCCGATACCGAGGTCGGACAGGATGTAGTTCAAGCGCATCAGCGATCAGTCCTCACTGGTACCCGTAGACGCCGCGGGTCTCGTCGCGGACGACGAGCCCGTTCTCCAGCTCGATCACGCGTTTGCGCATCTGGTCCACGATGGACGCGTCGTGGGTTGCCATCACAACCGTCGTACCGGTGCGGTTGATCCGGTCCAGCAGCTTCATGATCCCGATCGAGGTGGCCGGGTCGAGGTTCCCGGTCGGCTCGTCGGCGATCAGGATCATCGGCCGGTTCACGAACGCACGCGCGATCGCCACCCGCTGCTGCTCACCGCCGGACAGCTCGTCGGGCAGCCGGTCCTCCTTGCCGGCCAGGCCGACCAGCTCCAGCACCTCCGGCACCGTCTTGCGGATGTGGTTGCGCGGCTTGCCGATCACCTGCAGCGCGAACGCGACGTTCTCCTTGACCGTCTTGTTCGGCAGCAGCCGGAAGTCCTGGAACACGGTGCCGATCTGGCGGCGCATCTGCGGAACCCGCCAGCTGGCCAGCCGGTTCAGGTCCTTGCCGGCCACCATCACATGACCGCGCGTCGGCCTGGCCTCACGCAGCACCAGGCGCAGGAACGTCGACTTGCCGGAACCCGAGGTGCCGACCAGGAAGACGAACTCGCCCTTCTCGATCTCGACGTTGACGTTCGAGAGGGCAGCCTTCGACTGACCTTCGTACATCTTGGACACATGTTCGAATCGGATCACGTCAACTTCTCAGCGTGGGTCGGGAACAGGGGGAGACCGCCGCTCAGTCTAGGTGAGTCCCGCCAGGACGCCAGGAAGGCATGTCGCTAGGCGCGGCGCGGCGGCTGGTGTTACCTAGTGGTTGTGGACATCGAGTACGACGTGTTCGTGCAGGGCACGGTGTTCGTGGACATCGTGCTGACGGGTCTGCCGTCCGCGCCGGTGACCGGGAGGGAGATCTTCGCCGAGGGCATGGGGTCGTGCCCTGGCGGGGTGGCGAACTTCGCGATCGCGGCGGCGCGGCTGGGCCTGCGCACCGGGCTTGCCGCGGTGTTCGGCGACGACGCGTACGCCGACTTCTGCTGGCGCACGCTCGCCGACCAGGAGGGCGTCGACCTGTCCCACTCCCGCCGGATCGGCCACTGGCACTCCCCGGTCACGGTGTCGATGTCGATCGACTCCGGCTCCGGCCTGGACCGCGCGATGGTCACCCACGCACACGACGCGCCGGGCGACCCGAACAAGCTGGTCGGGCCGGGACTGCGGACCGAGGCGGCGATCGTGACGGTGACCGACGAGCCGCCGGGCTGGACCGTCGACGCCCGCGAGGCGGGGGCGATGCTGTTCGGCGTCGTCGGCTGGGACCCCAGCGACGCCTGGTCGCCGGCGCTGCTCGACGGCTTGAACGGGTTCCACGCGTTCACGCCGAACGCGGTGGAGGCGATGGCCTACACCCGCACCGACGACCCGCGCGACGCGCTGCACAAGCTGGCCGACCGGGTCCCGCTCGCGGTGGTCACCAACGGCGCCCGGGGCGTGATGGCCGTCGACTCGACCACGGGTGAGGAGGCGGCGGTGCCGGCGCTGCCGGTGCGCGCGTACGACCCGACCGGTGCCGGGGACGTGTTCCTGGCTGCACTTGTCCTGGGCACGCTGCGGGAGTGGCCGCTGCCGCACCGGCTCGCCTTCGGCAACCTGTGCGCGGGGCTGTCCGTGCAGCACTTCGGCGGCTCGCTGGCCGCCCCTGGCTGGGGCGACATCATCGACTGGGTCCGCGACCACAGCCGCTCGCATCCGGGCGACGTGCACCCCGACGTGCTCCGCTACTACGCGTTCGTCGGCGACGTCCTCCCCGAGGGCCCGGTGCCCATCGTCCGCCGCGCCTCCGCCACCATCGCCCGCCTCTCCGACGCCTGATCTCAGGAGAGCCGGAAGGCGAGCTGTGGATAGTCGATGACGAGGCCGTCGGGGTCGACGGTGAGGTCGCTGCGGAACTGGCTGTCGAGCGACTCGTACCGCACGGTGGCGATACCTTCGCGGTCCGGCGGCGCGACCTGGCTGTACCCCTGCCGGCTCGGCAGCACGGCCAGCGACGGCACGTCGACGAAGGCCA
>WNGB01002942.1_pt1 | contig 37042 bp, 37 predicted proteins | sample 5400681 | NCBI WGS metagenome assembly WNGB01 (sample SAMN13153367, study PRJNA577476) | soil metagenome | isolation source: 115 cm soil or saprolite under grassland replicate 2 | place: USA:California | collected 2016-06-15 | reverse complement strand
GCCGAGAGCGTCGTGATCGACAGGATCCTCATCTCGCAGCCGGCCGCCTCGGGCGATCCCTATGATTCCGCCGACGATCTCACCGACGTCGCGACGGCGGTGACACTCGTGCAGCCGAACAGCTCACTCACCCTTCCCGCGGTCGCCTACAACCTCGATCGCACCAAGCCCCTGCTCATCGCCATGGACATCTCGAACAACTCGGGAACCCTTCCTTTCCTTCAAGGGGTGCCCACCACCGACGCGGTCGCGTTTTTCAACCTGGGCGCCGAGGCCGCGGTAAACGATCGGTCACCGTCCTACACGACTCGACCCCGCATCTACCTGGTCGAGAGAATCGACGTGGCCTGACATGGCCAATCTTCTGACCGGAGACTTCGAAGCCGTAGTGCAGATCGCCGTGAGGCAAATCAACGGGCTGCTGGCGACACTGCACCAGCATGGAGCCGACGACGATGCCCCGCTGAAACTGCTGCATAGCGTCGTCATGCGCGTCGGGGACCCGCACCGGAGACCTCCCGACTTCGGCGACTTCGGCGACTGGGTGCTGGAGTTTCAGAAGGCGCGCTCCCGCGGAAGGAAGGATGCCCTTCGCGACGAGCTCGTCGGCATGGCGCCTCCCGGTGCGGCCAAGCTGCTGCTGGACGCGTTCTCGGGGCTCGGTGTATTCCAGATCCCGGAGGATCCGCCCGCGGTGGTGCGCGGCACCGTGAAGCTGCAGCTAGCCTCTCCCACGATCAGCGCGCCGGAGGGCTCGGCATCCCAGGTGACCATCCACTCTTTTGTTCGCGGTCACTACTATCCCGACGCGGGCACCGATGCGATGCCTGAGCCGCTGCACGGCGAAGTACAGGCGACGTTCGTCGTGAGGCAGATCGCCGTCCCGGGGGGCAGGCGCCTCCTGATCCAGCCCTCCTCGCAGGACAGCCAAATCCAGTTCATCCCGGTGCCGGGGACCGGCTTGAGCGCTGCCGACGTCTCCAGGATCTCGACCCAGGTTCGCAAGTCCGTCCGGGAGGACTTCACACTCCTCCCCGTGGACCTGCCTTCGAATTTCGCGTTCGCCGATTTCAAAGGCCTCGGCAGCGGCGCCGGCCAGGCCCTCGCCCTGCCCCTCCGATTGTCACAAGAGGGCCCGCCGAGCGGCAACGTCCAGAGCGTCAGCAATCTGTTCATCGGTCCCGCCGGGTTCGCCGTCGCCGTGAGCAAGGAATTCGTGAAGTCGGTGTTCCAGCCGACGATCGACGGTCTGCTCCAGCTCACGCAGGACTTCACTGTTTCGACGGGTTTCCCCTTCTATCTGCATCCCCACTATCACTTCTCGGTAACCAGCGTCGACCTTGACTTCAAGAGCGGGTCGATCGATTTCACCATCAAGGGCAAAGCCACATCCCCATCCTGGTACGCACCCAACTACAACAACATCGTCGTCACCCAGCGGCTCACTCTGGCGATGTTTCTCAACATGCTGTTCGTCCTGGCTCCGGACGACGAGCTCTCGATCTCCGGGTTGCCAGGCGCTGCGATCGACACCGTAAGACACGCGAGCATCGCCGCGCGCAATCAGGCGCTCCCGCCGGCCCAGCAGGCGCTCAACAATCAGCTGCTCGCCGCCAGGACACGCTTCAACAACGCTTTGGGGACCTTCGATCATTCCGCCTCGACAAGCTTCAGAGCCGGAACTTCTGAGGACCCGGGAGCCGGCGCCTCGGGAGCGATCGCCATCACTCCGGACGGTGTCATCGTTCGCGGAGATATCAGCGGGTCGGCGCGATCCGCTCCCGTCATCGACATCAAGGAAACCGACCAGCGCCAGGCGTTCACCGCCCTGGAAAGCTGGATACCCGGCGGACGCGTAGACCGCCTCACCTGGTCATGGGTGGAGTACGGCCTGCATCCCAGCCCTTGGACGGGCGTCACCAAGTCTTTCACTGATCAGCACCGGTTCATTTTCCCCAAGCCTTCCGGCATCACGCAGCTGAGCAGCATCTGCCTGCGGATCGAGGGCTTCCAGACCTTCGCGAACGGCCAAGGCCTGACCGTCTTCGGCGGGACCACGTGCCAGGTCCCGGAAATTGAAGTCATCATGGACGTGCCCTCATGGTGGGAGCCGGTGACCGTGCCGGTGTGGCTGCCTGATTTGCCGGACGACGTCCTCCTGAAGGACGCCGTTGCCGGCCACATCAGCGTCCAGACGGATACCCCACGGAAGGACGAGCTGACCCAGAACACGCTGGTGTGCTTCGCCGATTGGCGCTCGCCCCATCCCCTCGAGGGACTGGCGGATGCCCTGGCTCGGGTGCAGAGGGACAACGCCTCACTCGGTGTCATCGTCGTCCTGCCGGCGGCCGCTTTCGACAGCCCCCGCAAAGAGCTCGAAGGCAAGCTCGCCTCGATTCGTGAGCGCCTTTCCACGCGATTGCACGTGACCGAGGATGCCGAAGGCGGCTGGACGCGCACGTTCGGGGCGGCGAGGACCCCGTCGCTCTATCTCATCAACGCCCGGCGCCAGTTCGTGTGGAAGCACGAGGGAGCCCTCGACACCGCGGCGCTCGCGGCCGCCCTCGATGAACACCTCCTGCCGGCCCCGGCTCCGCGCGCCCGTCCGCTGCGCCTGGCCGTGTCGCCCCGCGATCGCGCGCCGGATGTCTTCTTCCAGGATGGCGGCAACCACTCCGCGCTCCACCGCCTGCGCGGGCAGCCGGTCGTGCTGAGCTTCTGGCAGTCGTGGTCAGCGCCCTGCCTCAAGGAGCTCCGCCGGCTGCAGGGCCTGCACGAGCAACGGAGCGAGGCGCCCTATATCGTCGCCTTCCATGGCGGCAAAGACGGAAAAGCGCTCGACGCGATTCGCAAGCAGCTTGGACTCTCCTTTCCCCTCGTGCAGGACGTGGACCAGCGAATCGCCAGAACATACGGCGTGCGATGCTGGCCGACCACGATCCGGATCAACGCGGACGGACGCGTGGAACACGCTCAGTTCGGAATTTCGCATGAGCACACACCCCATCCGGGCCGCGGTCAGGCGGAGCTGACGTAGAGAGCCGGACATGCGGGCGTTGATTCTCACGTTGCTTGCCGTTCCGCTCATCGATCTGGCGGTGAAGGCCCTGCTTGGCCGCGTGCTGGGGTCACGGGCGGTGGCCCTCGGGACCCTCGGGAGCGTGCGGATCGTGGCGGCACGAACCTGGCTGGCACACGTCGGGGGGCGCTCGAGCCCCGCGGCACTCTGGACCCTGTGGGCGCTAAGCGCCGGCACCCTGGTCGTCGTGAGCGCCTGGATTCCGTCGTCGCGCCCGTTCGTCGGGTTGCTCCTCGGCGGCTCGCTGAGCAACGCGCTGGAAAGCTCGCTGCGCGGCCGCGTGAGCGACTATGTCTGCCTGAGATTCTGGCCCGCGTTCAACCTGGCAGACGTCGCCCTCACCGCCGGTGTCATCGGGGTGGTGGCCGAGCTCCTGATCGCGGCGCAGGGAACGCTGTCGTGAGATGAGCCCGCCACCGTCCGAGGCGCAGCTGGGCTTCCCGCGTTTCTTCAAGGTCGACGGGGTCTGGATCAACTCCTACAAGGTGCTTCTCTGCGTTGGCATCTATGCGGGGACTCTTGCGACTGGCGCATTGGCGGAGCGGTCCGCCATCTCGCCCCTGCGCATCGGTTTGGGAGCGACGGCCTGCGCGCTGGCGGGGCTGATCGGGGCACGGCTGTATTACGTGCTGGTGCATGCTCCTGTCTATTTCAAGCGGCGTGTCCCGCGTACGCTGTGGGATCCCGAACGCGGAGGATGGAGCGTCTTCGGCGCTCTACTCACCTTCATACCTCTGTCGTTGGTCGTGGCTCGCCTGCTGCATCTCCCCGCCGCAGTCTTCTGGGACCACCTGGGCATAGGCGTACTGGCTGGCGGGTTCTGGATCCGGCTGGGTTGTGTTTTCAACGGCTGTTGCGCGGGGCGGGAAACGCAGAGCTTCGTCGGCGTCCGCCTGCACGATACGCTCGGTGCGGAGAAGCGGCGCATGCCCGTCCAGTTTCTTGAAATGGCCTGGTGGCTCCTGGGCACCTTCGCGTTTCTGTGGCTCTGGCCCAAAGCGTTCCCCCAAGGCAGCTACGCCCTGGGAGTTCTGGGTTGGTATGGAGTGGGGCGGTTCTTCCTGGAACCGCTGCGCGAACAGCCCGATGTCGTATTCGGTGCAGTGCGTATCGACCAAGTGGTGGCCGGGCTACTCGCGCTCGGAGCAGCTGCCGCGCTTCTCTACGGGGTCAGGTCCTGAGATCCGACATTCCGGCCCGGAGAGGTGGCCGATGAGGCGCCATCTCTTGGTCCTGTGGGTCGTGGTGACCGTCACGCTGACGAGCAGCGCGGCGTGGGCAGCGTCCGAAGTCTGGTTGCCGAGCGGGACCGCGCCCGACCCGTTGACGTCCGCACCGCAGAAGCGGCGCCCGGTGCTCTTCGTCCACGGCCACAACCCGGACGACGCGAACGACGCCGACTTCAACTATCGGAAGAACTGGATCCAGGCCGTCAACGGGCTCCCGTCCTTCCAGCAGACCATCGAAGATCCGGCGAACACCGACACGCTCGACATCGAGGCGTACTTCATCCGCTTCGTCGACCAGCATCGGTCCATCGTCGAGGACGCGCGCGACATCGGTGACGCCGTCGAGCGCATCCTGGCGCGGCACGACTCGTCCTACGCCCCGTTCATGGCGAACCCGTCGACCGCGGTGAGGGTGGCGATCATCGCGTTCAGCAAGGGCACGATCAGCGCGCGGCTGTACCTCAAGAGCCTGGAAACGCCGCAGTTCGATCTTCCCGCGCCGCGCGGGAGCTTCAACCCGGTGTCGGAGTTCGTGGCGCTCTCGCCGCCCAACCACGGCATCGCCCTGTCGCCGCTGGTGACGCTCAACCTGGCGGTGCGGCAGCTCAACAACGGCTACACTGACAACTGCCAGCCGTTCGTCGTGGGCGCGACCGGTCACGACTTCATTCAGGACCTCAACGGGCACCCGATCACCGATTCGCAAACGGCTCCGCTCGGGTCGTTCGACAGCGAAGCCCCGCTGAGCCGTCACCCCACCGACGACCCGGTCGGCGTGGGCACGGCGTACGTGACCATCTACGCGGACGGGAACCGGGACGCGGTCGGCGGCGGCACGCCGTCCAGCGACTGCCAGGGGCGGCTGCTCGCGAAGAACCTCGCGCCGCACGCGCGGAACATCGAGGTGCCCGAGATCGCGGACATGCCGCGCACCGCCGTCGGGTTCGGCGTGGATCCCATTCCGCTGTCCGTCCACCGCAACACCCCGCACACGCCGGCGGTGATCTGCCTCGCGCTGGTCACGGTCGTTCACCAGAAAGCGCCGGCGGACGACTTCCGGTGCGCCAGCGCGGGCGCCGTGCCGCGCATACCGCCGCGGGCGGTCGTGGTGCAGGTGCTCGACGTCTCGGGCAGCATGCTCGGTCCCGCGTGCCCGGCCTGCGCATCATCAAAGCTCGACGTCCTGAAGGATTCGGCGGAGCTGTTCATCCAGCTCTGGGGCGTGCTCGCCGGGCCCGGTGATCGGATCGGCGCCACATACTTCGGGAGCCAGGTCAGCTCGTTCTCCACGGGCGGCCAGCAGCTCGTGGACGTGTCATCGGCCAACCTGACGGCGCTCATCGGCGACCTCACCCAGCGCACCGCCGTCCCGGCAAACCGCACGGCGATGGGCGGCGGGATCCAGCGCGCCATCGAGGCGCTCGAGGCCGCCGACGTCGTCGCCATCCCGCAGCGTCACATCATCGTCTTCACGGACGGCATGCAGAACCAGAACCCGAGGGTCGTCCCCGGCGCCACCGGGCTCGAGATCAGGAACGATGGCCCCTTCCCGCCTTCCAACGTGATGCCAGCCCAGCCCCCGCGCGTGTTGAACGCGGCGCTCGGCGTGCGGATCCACACCGTCGGCGTCGGCGCCACGCCCCAGTTCGTCGGGCTCCTGGCCGACATCGCGCAGGGCACGGGCGCCGAGACCTGGATCACCACGGCGCCGGACACCGACCTGCGGCAATTCTTCGTGGAGAGCGTGATCGCGGCGCTCCAGGGGAACACGCCCCAGCTCCTCGACTATCGCCGCGGCACGGTGGTGGGCGCGGGCAGTGAGCGCTTCCGACTCGAGAAGGGCGTCACCCGGGCGGTCTTCACGGTGAGCTGGAAGCGCGGGCAGAAGCTCGACCTCCAAGTCGAGCGGAACGGCGTCGACGTCTCCGCGCGCGGGCGGTTCGTCGCCGGGCCGTTCTACCGACTCTTCGTGGTCGACCATCCCGCCGAGGGCACTTGGACGATGAAGCTGACGGGGCGGCGCGGCGTCGCGTACGAGGCCGCGGCCATCGTGGACGAGCACGCGGTCCGCTCCACGGTCACCCTCGGACGGCCCATCGTCCGGGTCGGCGATCCGCTGCTCATGCGCGTGAAGGTGCTGGTGGGCGGCCGCCCGCTGACGCGCGCGGGCCGCGCGGTCGTCACCGTCCTCAAGCCCGGAGAAAGTGCCGCCAAGAGCGCGCCGAGCGTGCTGCGGCTCGACTACCGGGGAGATGGAGTCTTCGCGGGGACGTTCCGCGATACCAAGGTGCCAGGGCCGTATCGTCTCGTCGTCACGATCGACGGGCGGGACGCGAAGATCGGCGACTTCCGGCGATCGCAGAGCACGACCGCGGTCGTGCGAGGAGGTCAGGTCTTGAAATCCGACACGCCCGTCCGCGTGCCTAGCGGGAGGCCTTGAGCTTCAGATCCTCGTAGGGCGCGGAGTAGGAAAAGCCCTTGATGCGGTCGACGCACGCTTCCTCGACGCGCGGGCCAACGCCCCACAGGAAGGCCAGCTCGTAGATCGGTACGTGCATCACCCGGTCGTGCATGATGTGCTGGATCTGGTACAGCATGGCCTCGCGCTTCTTCCGGTCCAGCTCCCGCGCCTGGCGCTGGTAGAGGTCCTCGATCTCCGGCACCACGCCCGACGCGTAGATGCCGTTCTTGGTCACGTACACCTCGATGCGGGTCGCCGCGTTGCCGGCGGGGGCGCCCAGGCCCATGATCACGCCCTTGATCTTGTGCTCGCGCCACGCGGTGAGGAAAGCGGCGCGCTCCAGCGTGCGCATGCGCGTCCGGATGCCCACCGCCTGGAGGTAGTTGCCGATCGCCTCGGCCAGCGAGAAGAACGGGGGAAACGGCGTGAGGTCGCCGGCGTCGAACCCGTTGGGGTAGCCCGCCTCGGCCAGGAGCTTCTTGGCCTGCGCGGGGTCGTAGGCGGGCGGCTCGTAGGCGCGCGCGAATTCCAGGACCCGCGGGATGAGGCCACCGGTCGCGTGCGAGAGGCCCAGGGTCTCCGCCTGGTTGAGGCCGTTGCGGTCGAGAGCGTGGCTGGCCGCCAGGCGCACGCGCCGGTCATGCCACGGCGATTTCGAATCCCACTGCTCGGGCAGATCGAGGAACACCACGCCGGGCGGCATGGAGGCGGCCAGTCTCAACCCCGGCGTCCGCTTGATCTCCTGGGCCAGCGGCCCGCTCAGGAGATAGACGAGGTCCACGTCGCCCGCCTTGAGGGCGGCGGCGCGCGTGCTCTCGTCGGGCATGCTACGGAACACGAGCCGCTTGACGGCGGGGACCTTTCGCCAATACCCCTCGTACGCCTCCATGACCAGCTCCACCCCCGGCGTGAAGCTCACCACCTTGTACGGGCCCGCGCCGATCGGCGCCTTCTTGAAGCCGTCGTCGCCCACCTTCTCCACGTACTTCTTCGGCACGATCCACGCCGCCCCGGTGGCGGACGTGCCGGTGGCCCGCCGGGACCGCCGGCGGGCCGCCCGGTACACAGGCGAATCAGAACGTGAGCGGATCGGTCACGCGAACCCAGCGCCCGCCCTTGACCACGGCGAGGAAGGAGGAATTCGCGCCCTGGTGCTTCTCGCGGCCGAAGCTCACCTCCGGCCCGTTGAAGATGTCGTGATAGCCCTTGATCGACTCCATCCCCTTGACGAAGTTCTCGAGCGTCAGCTCCGGACCCGCCCTGTCGAGTCCCGTCACGGTCAGGTCCGCGGCGACCTGCCCGTAGACGGCGCCGATATTCGGGTCGACCTTGAACCGCTCCTTGTAGCGGTCGAACCAGGCCTGGGCGGCGGGGCTCAGCGCGTCGCGGTACGGCATGTCGGTGAGGCCCATGGCGTACAGGCCCTCCGTCACGCCTCCCTGCGCGCCGGCGACGAAGAGATCATAGCTGGCCGCCGAGCCGACAAAGTCCACGTCCGCCCAGCCGATCTTCCGCGCCGTCGCGTACGGCACGATCGAATCGCGCACGATCGTGCCGAGCACGACCAGGTCGCAGCCCGCCGCCTTGAGCTTCGTGATCTGCGCCGTGAAGTCCTGGTCGGTCGGCTTGTGCGAGACCGACTCCGCGAGCTTGATCTTCAGCTTGTCCGCCTGCATCTGCACGCCGTCCAGCACTTCTTTCCCGAAGTCGGTGTCCTGGTACATCGCGCACACCGCCTTCTTGCCTTTCTTCGTCACGAAATAGTTGATCCCGGCGCGCACCTGGTCGACGTAGGTGGCGGCGCCGTAGAACTTCAGCTTGTGGAAGGGCTCGAACATCGAGCGCGCGGCCGACAGCGGGAACAGGTTCGGCACGCCCGCGTCGAGCTGGTCCTTGAACAGCGCGTTGTTCATCGGCGTGCCGAGCCCCGCCACCATCGCGAAGATGCGATCGCGGTTGATCAGCTTCGCGCCCGCCTGCACCGCGCGCGGCACCTGGTACTGGGTGTCCTCGACGATGAGCTTGATCTTGCGGCCTCGGACGCCGCCCTTCTCGTTCGCCTCGTCGAACCGCATCTTCACGGCATTCGACGACGAGACGCCGTAGGTCGCGGCCGGTCCGGACAGGTCCGTGTGCATGCCGAGGACGATCTCGGTCTTGGTGACGCCGCGCGTCTCCTTCTGTGCCATGGCCGCGCCGGCCAGCGCCACCGCGCCAACCAGCACCCCTATCCCCAGCAGCTTCTTCATCATTCGCTCCTTTCGTGGTTGCGCGCCATCGGGTCCTGCGGCTGTCAGAGTCCCGCGTACATCCCGTCGATGATCTCTTTATATTTCGCGTTCACGTATGACCGCCGGAGCTTCATGGTCGGCGTCAGCTCCTCGTCCTCGGCCGTCAGAATCTGCTCGATCAGGCTGAACTTCTTGATCGTCTCGACTCTGGCGAGCTGCTTGTTCACCCGCTCGATCTCGCCCCAGATGAGGTCCTGCACCTCCTTCGCGCGGCACAGGGAGGTGAAGTTCGTGAACGGCACGTTGCGCTCCTGCGCGAACTGTGCCACCGTCTCGTGATCGATCATGACGAGACAGGACAGGAACTTCCGGCGGTCGCCGATGACCACCGCGTCGGAGATGTAGGGCGAGAACTTGAGCCGGTTCTCGATCTCGGAGGGCGTGACGTTCTTGCCGCCCGCCGTGATGATGATGTCCTTCATCCGGTCGGTGATCGTGACGAACCCCTCGTCGTCGATCGAGCCGACGTCGCCGGTGTGCAGCCAGCCGTCGACGATCGTCTCCGCCGTCTTCTCCGGATTCTTGTAGTAGCCGAGGAACACGTGCGGCCCCCTCAGCAGGATCTCGCCCTCCGGGGAGAGCCTCACCTCGGTGTCCGGGCGGGCGCGCCCCACCGTTCCGAGCTTGATCCTGTCGCCGGGCATGGCGGTCGCGAGGCCGCAATTCTCCGTCTGGCCGTAGACCTCCCGCATGTCGATGCCGAGCGACAGGAACCACTTGACCAGCTCGGGCGCGATCGGGGCGGCGCCTGTCGCGGCGCCACGGACCCGGTGCATCCCCATCGAGCGTCTGAGGTTGTCGAGCACCAGGACGTTCGCGAGACGGTAGGAGAGCCTCAGCCAGGCCGCCGGTCTCCGGCCGTCGATCTTCGCCTCCGCCATCCGGGCGCCGGTCGAGATCGCCCATCCGTAGGCCAGCCGTCCGACCGCCGTGGCCTCGCGCATGCGCAGCTCGACCCCCGAGTAGAACTTCTCCCAGATCCGGGGCACCGCGAAGAACACCGCCGGCGCCACCTCGCGGACGTTCGCAGGCACGGTGTCGATGCTCTCGGCGAAATTAACCGTCGCCGCCGAGTGCAGCGGATAGAACACGCTGAACGTCCGCTCCGCGATGTGGGCGAGCGGCAGGAAGGACAGCTGCTGGTCGTCCTCGCGGGGCTCGGTGATGAAGTCGGAGAACCCCAGCTGGAACAGGATGTTGCGGTGGCTCAGCATGGCGCCCTTGGGCGGGCCGGTGGTGCCGGAGGTGTAGACGAGGATGGCCAGGTCTCCCGGCTTCGCGATCTCGACCATGGAGTCGAAGGCGCCGGGATGCTCACGGTCGTAGCGCTCGCCGAGATCCAGCAGATCGTCGAACCGGATCACCTGGTCGTCCGTGTACCCGTGCAGCCCCTCCATGTCCAAGACGATGATCTTGACGAGCTGCGGGCAGCGCGCGCGAACCTCCAGGATCTTGTCGAGCTGCTCCTCGTTCTCGGCGAAAAAGAAGCGCGTGCCGCTGTCGTTGACAATGTACTCGATCTGCCTCGCCGAGTCGGTGGTGTAGATGCCGTTGGTGACACCGCCGACCGACATCGTGCCGAGGTCCGTGTACAGCCACTCGGGGCAGTTCTCGGCGATGACCGATACCACGTCCTTTGGCCGGACGCCGAGCGCGACGAGCCCGAGCCCGACGTGCTTCGCGCGTAGGCCGTACTGGCGCCAGCTGATGGAGCGCCAGATGCCGAGCTCCTTCTCGCGCATGGCCACGGCATCGCCGCGGTCCCTGACGACGTGTCTGAACAGCTTGGGCAGGGTGTCCTGGCCATGAATGGTCCAGGCGCGCTCGTCCTGCACGGCTGGTCGCGGCCCGTACGGCGATGGGCATGGTGTCGTTCTCGGGAGGCGTTGCCTCAGCGCCACGTTTTCTTCCTCTTCCAGCGCTTCGTGCCGCGGATACTGCGTTCCTTCACGCCGAGATAGAATTCCTTGATGTCGTCTTTCTCGAGCAGGCGCGCGCAGGCGTCTTCCATCACGATGCGGCCGACTTCCAGGACGTACCCGTAGTCGGCGACGTGCAGCGCCATGTTGGCGTTCTGCTCCACCAGGAGGACGGTCACCCCCCGCTCGCGGTTGATCCGCAGGATGATGTCGAAGATCTCCTTCACGAGCTTGGGCGAGAGGCCCAGCGACGGCTCGTCCAGCAGCATCATCTTCGGCCGCGCCATCAGGGCGCGGCTGATGGACAGCATCTGCTGCTCGCCGCCGGAGAGACTGCCGGCGCGCTGGCCGGCCCGGGCCCGCATGACGGGAAAGTAGTCGTAGACCGTCTCCAGGTCCCGGGCGATGTCGTCGGCGTCGTTCCGGGTGAAGGCGCCCATCCGGAGATTCTCATGGACCGTGAGGAACGGAAAGACCTCGCGCCCCTCCGGCACATGGGTGAGCCCGAGCCGCGTCACCTTGTCCGGGTCCATCCCCTGGATCTCCCGGCCCTCGAGCGCCACCGTCCCCTTCTGCGGATCCATGACGCCCGACACGGTCTTGAGAATCGTCGTCTTGCCCGCGCCGTTCGCGCCCAGAATGGTGACGATGCTCCCCTTCGGCACCGCGAAGCTCACGCCGCGAATGGCCATGATCGGCCCGTAGTACGTCTCGAGGTTGCTGACCGTCAAGAGCGCGTCCGCCATCCGTCAGCCTCCGAGATACGCCTTGACGACTTCGGGATGGTCCTGGACTTCGCGCGCCGTGCCGAGGGCGATGGACCGGCCGTAGTTCAACGCGAGCACGCGCTCGGAGACGGCGCTCACCAGGCTCATGTCGTGCTCGACCATGAGCACGGTGATGCCGAGCACGTTCCTGATGTCCTGGATCCAGAACGCCATGTCGTCCGTCTCCTCGACGCTCAAGCCGGACGACGGCTCGTCGAGGAGCAGGAGCTTCGGCTCGGCGCAGAGGGCCCGCCCCATCTCGACGACCTTGCGCACCCCATAGGGCAGGTTCACGATCAGGCTGTCGCGATAGGGCTGCAGGTCCAGGAAGTCGATCACCTTCTCCGCCGCCTCCCGGTGCTCGACCTCCAGCCTCTCCACGCGGGGCAGGAACAGGAGCTCCTCCACGAAGCCCGAGCGCGTGTGGGCGTGGCGGCCGAGGAGCAGGTTCTGGAGCACGGTCGCGTGCTCGAACAGCTCGATATTCTGGAAGGTCCGGGCGATGCCCCGGCGCACGATCTCGTGCGGCGGCACGCGCGTGATGTCCTCCCCACAGAACGTCAATCGGCCATCGCTCGGGTCGTAGATCCTGGAGATCAGGTTGAAGATGGTCGTTTTCCCTGCTCCGTTGGGGCCGATGATGGTGAAGACCTCGCCCGGGACCACCTCGAAGCTGACGCCGTCGAGGGCCCGGATGCCGCCGAAGTTGATGGCGAGGCCGTCGGCCTTGAAGAACGTCACCGCAGGCGCTCCGATCTCACGTACGACTTCTGGCGCTTGAAGGTCGCGCGCTTGTAGAGCGGGAACGTCGAGAAGTAGAGCCTGATCTTCACCCAACGGCCGTAGATGCCGAGCGGCTCGAAGAGGATGAAGAGCACCAGGATGAGGCCGAAGATGCCCGGCTCGAGTCCTGGCTGCTTGACGAAGCGGTCCACGGCCGAGAACACCGCGTTGCCGGCGTCCTTGCCGAAGAGGGCAAAGACGTGGCCTGCCCACACCGGCACCGCGTCCCGCGACTGGGAGATCAGCACCGGCAGCAGCGCGACGAAGACGGCGCCGAAGACCGCCCCGTGCAGGCTGCCGAGGCCGCCGACCACGACCATGAGGAGGAACTGGATCGAGAACAGCACGCTGAAGATGTCGGGCGCGAGAAAGCCGATCTTGTGGGCGAAGAGCGCGCCGGCCATGCCCATGAGCGCGGCGGAGTAGGCGAACGCCATGGTCTTGTACACGGCGAGGTTGACGCCCATCGACTGCGCGGCGACCTCGCTGTCACGGATGGCGACCCACGCGCGGCCGGTCGGCGACCGCAGCAGGTTGGCGGTGAGCCACAGGCCGGCGATCAGGCAGGCCAGGCAGAGAAAGTAGAAGCGCTCATCGGTGCCCAGCGGCAGGCCGAACGCGACCGCCTTGGCCACCGGCTTGCCCTTGAGCCCGCCCGTGACCGTGTCCCACCGCGTGAAGACCTCCTGGATGATCAGCGCGAAGGCGAGGGTCGCGATGGACAGGTAGACGCCGGTCATCCGCAGCGCGGGCAGGCCCACGAGGACGCCGGCCGCCGCCGTCACCGCCACCGCCAGCGCCACCGCGACGATCGAGGGCATCCCCAGGTCCTGCGCGAGGTACACATATACGTAGGCCCCGATGCCGATGAAGGCGGCGTGCCCCAGGCTGACGAGGCCGGTATAGCCGGTCAGCACCATCAGGGACACCCCGCAAAGGCTGTAGATGAAGACCAGGCTGATGTCGCCGACGTACTCGGGGACCAGGAGCGGAAGCACGAGCAGGACCAGGAAAAGCGCGATGTACGTGTTCCGCTGGACGCCGTCGCGGAAGAGGGCCACGTCCTGGCCGTAGGAGGTCTTGAAGACGAAGCGCACGGCCGGTCAGACCTTCTTCCGGCCGACGGTGCCGAACATGCCCTGCGGCCGCACCGCGAGCACGACGAGGAGCGCGACGTACGCGGCGACGTCCTTGAAGCCCTGCGGCAGGTACGTTCCGGCGAACATCTCGATGAGCCCGATGGTGAGGCCACCGATCAGCGCGCCGAGAATCGAGCCGAACCCGCCGAGGACGGCGGCCGCGAACGCCTTGAGCCCGATGAAGCCCAGGTTGACGTCGATGAGCGACACCGGCGCCAGCAGGACCCCGGCGACGGCGGCCACCCCCGCGGAGATCGCCCAGATGAGTGAGAACATCCGCTTGACCGGAATACCCATGTAGTACGCGGCCAGCTGGTTCTGCGAGGTGGCCTGCATCGCCACGCCGACCTTGGTGTACGTGAAGAACGCGTACAGCACGGCGCACAGCAGGACGGTGCCGACGATGATGGCGACGTACTCGTGGCTGACGCTGACCTTGCCGACCATGGACTGCCGGGCGCTGAAGGGCGTGGGGAGCGTGTAGATCTCCGAGCCCCACGTGATCGACGCAACGCTCCGGAATGTCGCGCCGAGCCCGATGGTCAGCATGACCACGGCGAATTGCGGCTGGCCGATGACGCGGCGGAGGACGGCCGCGTCCAGCGCGGCGCCGAAGAGCGCCACCGCGCCGACGGCGAGGGCGAAGGCCAGCCAGTAGCCGAGGCCGTACCACACGACGAACATGTAGCAGGTGAAGGCGCCCAGCATCAGGAGATCGCCCTGGGCGAAGTTCACCAGCTCGGTCGTCTTGTAGATCAGCACGAAGCCGAGGGCGACCAGGCCGTAGATGCAGCCGACAGCGAGGCCGTTCAGCACCAGCTGGAGGAGGATATCCATGCGGACGGCGATCAGCCGCGCTGACCCGTCACGTGCGCACGCCGTAGCCTATGAACACCGCGAGCCGGTGCAGCCGCTGCGCGAGCCAGGCGAGCGGGCCCTGCTGGACGTGATACGTGAGCATCAGGGAGTTGCGCTCGCCGTCGGCGTCCACCGTCTGCGGGACGCTGTGCCAGCTTCGGTGGCGCACGACCGGAAAGGCGTAGCCCGTCGCGGGACGGAACGCGAGCTTCCTGGTGCGCTGCGCGGCCTCGCCGTTCCGCCCCTCGTGGAAGACGGTCCCGAGCCGCGCCTGGGACTCGTCCCGCGGCAGGTAGAGCTGCACCGTGATGGCCTTGCGCTGCCCGTCGCCGTGGATGCCGATCCGGTAGCCGCGAAGATCGCGGAGGAGCATGGGGACGGGATAGAACGAGAGCCGGTCGATGCTGCATCCGAACCGCTGTTCGAGGGCGACGCGGAACTTGGACTTGAAGGCCTCCTGGAGGGCCCGCGAGCGCAGGACCCGGGACAATTCCCGCCAGAAAGCGCGCTGCCCGGCCGGCAGCCACATGACGTGCTCCGGGAACAGGTAGAACTTGCGTCGCGCGCTGTGCCCGTCCTTCTGCATCGCTTCCCGGTGGCGGAGCTCGCGGTATCGGCGCGTCTCAGGCAGGTGATCGAGCAACCGGCGGTAGTACGCGGGCGGGAACACGTCCTCGAGGTAGACGTGGTCGAAGGGTGTCAGCTCGAGAGCGCTCGACTCGACACGGCCGACGAGATCCGTGCTCGCGTCCGGCGTGCCGGACGACGCGACGTCGGCCTCAGCCCTCATGGGCCTTCCCCCATCCCTGTTTCCCCGTTCCGCTTCAGTCACGGCCCCTTTCGAGTCAATCATCCTATTACGTTCCTCGTCAGGAGGTACAGGAAAAACCAACGTCGCCTACCGCGAAGGGGACACTGCTGCGGCCCTGGTCTCGGAGACGAGCGATCCGCATGCGGCGAATCGTACCGAGGGACGACAGCGAGCTCAAGGATGCGGGTGCCGGACTTTTGCGATAGCTCTTGACCGTGCCTCGACCATCTGAGCAGTATGAGGCCGATGGCCACGGTCCGTTACCACTCGCTCGACGCGCTCCGGGGCACCATGATGCTCCTCGGGATCTACCTCCATGCGGCGGTCGCCTACTCCCGCCATGGCAGCTGGCCCTGGAAGGACGGCTCGACAACGGGGGTCTTCGATCTGACCCTGGGACTCATCCACGTCTTCCGGATGCCCGTCTTCTACTGTCTGGCGGGCTTCTTCGCCGCGTTTCTCCTCGAGCATCGCGGCACCGCGGGCTTCCTCAAGAACCGGATGGTGCGCATCCTCGTCCCATTCGCCGCCGGGTGGGCGGTGCTCTTCCCGCTAGTCGCGGCGCTTACGACCACGGCCATGAACCTGGAGGAGCCCGCGGTCATTCCCGTGAAGTACCTGCAGTTCTTCAGCTCGGGAGAAGTCCTGCGCCATCTCGACCCCATGCACCTCTGGTTCCTCGAGTACCTCCTCATCTTCTATGCGGTCGCGGTCGTCGCGAGTCCCCTCGCGCGACGCCTGCCGTCCGTCGTCGCCGGGCTCGAGCGATCCTTTCGGGTGGTCGTGACCTCACCGCTCGGGCCCCTGGTGCTCGCCGCCGTCACCTTTCCCGCCCTCTGCTTCATGCAGGAGGGCGCGCTCGATGATCCGTCGGGCTTTGTCCCCGAGGCGAGGATCCTCGTCACCTACCTCGTCTTCTTCGCTTCCGGCTGGCTCCTCCACCGGAACGCCGACCTCCTGCAGAGCCTTCCTCGCCTTCGGCGGGCGGCCACCTCCCTCGTTCTCGGGCTCGCCGCGGCATTTCTGGGCTTCTATTTCATCTGGCAGAGCTCGCAGTCGGCCGGGACTCGGGCTTCGGTCTCGTTTTTGGGGAGCGCATGGTTTCTCGGGCTGTCGGTGTGGCTCTTCATCTTCGGCTTCATCGGCATCTTCCTCCGGCTCCTCGAGCGGCCGGTGCCGTGGATCCGCTATCTCTCGGACTCCTCCTACTGGCTCTACCTCGTACACATGCCGGTCATCCTCGTCTTCCAGATCGCGGTGGCCGGGACAGGCTGGCCGCCGGGAGTGAAGGCGCTGGTCGTCCTCGCGGCCTCGGTCCCCACCCTTCTCGCGAGCTATCATCTATTCGTCCGGTTCACGTGGATCGGCGCGATCCTGAATGGCCGGAGGCACCCGATCAAGCGGCGGCCGACGCTGGGCGCCGCCGCCCAGCCCGGCTGGCAGAAATAGCGGAAATAGAAGTCGGCCCAGGAGGCCTGACCAGGGATGAGGGCCGTGCTCGTGCTGCAGCATGTGCCATACGAAGGCCAGGGCTATATTGCCGACTACATGCAGGACCACGCCATCGATTCCGACGTCCTTCGGCTATGGGAGTCCTATGCCTTACCGGACGTCTCGAAGTATTCGGCGCTCATCGTGATGGGCGGTCCAATGGGAGTCTACGAAGACTATCCGGCCAAGAATGACGAGGTGGCGCTCATCAAGAGCGCCATAGGCACCATCCCGGTGCTGGGGGTCTGCCTTGGAAGCCAGCTGATCGCTCATGCGCTCGGCGCACGCGTGTATCCAAACGAACGAGACGCGAAGCCCGCGAAGGAGATTGGCTATTCCACCGTGCATCTGACCCCGGAAGGCTCGGCGAATCGCCTCTTCAAAGGCTTTCCTCCGGATGTGCGCGTCCTGCAATGGCATGGCGATACTTTTGACCTGCCGGCTGGCGCCTCCCTACTGGCGACGTCTCCAGTGTGCCGGCATCAGGCCTTTGCATTCCAGAGTGGCTATGGTCTTCTTTTCCACTTGGAGTTCACACCCGACATGGTCCGGGGACTCGCAGAGGCCAATCGCGAATGGGCGCGCGAGGATTTCAATCTCGACGAAGACCAGCTCAATCGGGAAGCCCGGGAGCTCGCGCCACTCCTGAGAGCACAATGCTACAGACTTCTGGACAACTTCTTCAGCTGATCCACGCTGTCCAGCGATCATGACCGACCGGACACGGCGCAAACACTTCTCGATGGTCCGCAGCTTTCACCTGGCCGATCTCTTCACGATCGCCAACGGCTTCTGCGGCGTCGGCGCGATCTTCGAGGCGATGACGTATCTCGGCACGCGCGAGACACGACATCTCTATCTGGCGGCACTGCTGGTGCCGGTGGCGCTGGTCTTCGACGTGCTCGATGGGCGAATCGCGCGGTGGCGGCATGCGGCGTCGCCCATGGGACGCGAGCTGGACTCCCTGGCCGATGTGATCTCGTTCGGCGTGGCGCCGGCGGCGATCGCCTTTGCCGCGGGAGTCAACAGCCGGCTGGATCAGGTGATCCTGCTCTTCTTCACCGGGTGCGGCGTGAGCCGGCTGGCGCGTTACAACGTCACGGCGGAGAGCCTGTCAGGTGAGACGGGCAAGGTGACGTACTTCGAGGGCACTCCGATTCCGACGACGATCGTGCCGCTCGGAGTGTTGATGCTGGCGTTCTACCGCGGCAACCTGTATCGAATGGAGCTGCTCGGCGTCACATTGCACGCGCTCGCGCTGCTCTTCCTCGTGTCCGGCGCGCTCATGATCAGCAAGACGCTCCGGATTCCGAAGCCGTAACGTCACAACAGCTCCGCAAAGCTGATCACGACTCCGTTCGGGTCCAAGATTTCGAAGTAGCGTTCTCCCCATTCGGCGTCCTTGGGTCCGGCCGGCGCCAGTCCTTTCGCGACAAGATCCCGGTGGAGGGCGTCTACGCCGCGCACGCGCAGAATGACGCGATTCCAAGGATGACCCGCGCCGCTCGGCGCCTGGCGAAGGTTGATGAAGCTCTGGCCGACGCGCATCGTCGTAAACGGAGCATCGGGTCCGCCGTACCGGACCTCGAGCCCCAGCTTTGCATAGAACGCCACCGATTCAGCCATATCGCGCACGGCCAGAGTCACCGCACTGATATGATCGATCGACCACGATGACATGGAGTTACGTGTTCAGGCGCCCACCGCGGGCTTTCCGGTGCGCCGTCTTCACGCGGTGGCGCGCGTCCGCCTCCTCGACGGAATGTGAGTCGGTGAGGCTGCTGTCCCGCTTGGCAATCGTGACCAGCCTCTGGTAGTGGGCGTGCAGCACCCGGATCTCCGCCTCCGTCAGGTCCTCCACGTTGATCAGCCGGTTACTCGCGCCCTCGAGGGCCGCCACGATCTCGTTGAGCTTCAGGTGGAGCGCGCGGGAGTCCTTGTTCTGCGAGCGCTGGAGGAGGAAGACCATCAGGAAGGTGACGATGGTCGTCCCGGTGTTGATGACGAGCTGCCACGTATTCGAGAAGCCGAAGATCGGCCCCGTCAGCCCCCACACGACGATGGTCGCGAGGGCGGCACCGAACGCCCACGAGCCACCTGTCCACTCGGTGACCCGGTGGGCCAGCCACTCCAGCGCGTTGCCGAGCCGGTGCCTATGTCGATGGGTCCCCACGTGTGCGGCCATTTTCGGACCTCCTTCCCGCTTGCGCGCGCCCTGAATCTAACCGACGCCAACCGGCCGGTCTAGTGGCCCGTAGCTTCACCGGGCCGGACGCGACCCTTCCATCGCCGGCGTGTGGACCCTCGTGCGCGTGAATCTCACCGATGACGTCACCGCCGGAGTCGGGGATCCGGATGGAGCTGGGTCCCGTGCGGGCACGCCCAGCGGTCGCGCTACCCTGCGAGCTCCGGCAGCACCTCGGCGGTGAAGCGCTCGAACTGCTGAAACTGATCGTCGCCCACGAAGCGGAGGCAGAGGTCGGTGACACCGGCGTCGGCGTACCGGCGGAGCGCGGCGATCACCGCGTGCGTTGGGCCGAGGCCCATCGTGCCGCGCATGTGCACGCCGCCCCCGTAGTAGGCCGCGAGAAACTCACCGGTTCGGCGCTCGGCCGTGCGGACGTCGTCCTCGAAGCGGACCGTCGTGTAGACACAGAGCGGAAAGCCGGGGAGGCTGCGCCCGCGCCTGGCCAGCGCCTCGTCGGCGCGCTCGCGGACCAGGCGGCAGTCCTCGGCCTCGATGTAGGTCGTGATGATACCGTCGCCCAGCCGGGCGAACCGGTCGAACTGGGCGGGCAGCATCTCGCCGCGATTGGCCGCGGTGATGAGCACGGGCGGGCCCGCCGGATTCCACGGCAGCGGGCCGATCGTGTGCTCGGTGAGCTCGATGTCCTCCCCGCGATGGGTCACGGGCTCGCCGCGCCACAGCATCCGCCAGATCTCGACGTGCTCCTCGAGCCGGCGCACCCGCCGCGTGTGGTCGGCGCCGCACGCCGCCCACTCGCGCTCGGCCGACGGCAGGCTCCAGCCCACGCCGAGCCCGAGCACCACGCGCCCCCGCGAGATGTGATCCACGTTCGCGAGCTCGTTGGCGAGCACGACCGGATGGCGGAGCGCCGGGAGCAGCACGGCCGTGCCCAGCCGCACGCGCTCGGTGATGCCGGCGAGATAGGCGAGCGTCGTCACCACCTCGAGCCGCGGCTTGGCCACGATGCTGTCACCGACCCACACCGCGTCGTAGCCAGCCCGGTCGGCGAGCCGCGCCATGCGCCAGCACAGCTCGACGTCGGGCCGCCGCACCGACTCCATGACCACGCCGCGTGTCGGGATGAGGACGCCAAGACGCATGCGCGTCACCGTTCCGTCCATTCTGAGACTCATGGCGTCATCTCCTTCCTGGGTCGCCGGGACACAGGCGCTCACCTGAGGTAGTGTATGCGACAATCCATCCCGCTACACACGGGAGCGACAATGATGCGATCTCCGATATGCGTGGCCATGCTGTTGGCCTTCGGCTTGGCTCACCCGGTATCGGCGCAGGGCACGGGGGGACCCAAGTTGCGAATCATCGAGACCAACGGGATCAAGATGCGAATCGCGGAGGAGGGCCAGGGCCCCCTCGTCCTCCTTCTGCATGGCTGGCCGGAGTCGTGGTACTCGTGGCGGCACCAGCTCCCCGCCCTCGCGGCGGCCGGCTTCCACGCCGTCGCGCCGGACATGCGCGGTTTCGGCAAGACCGACAAGCCGCCGGCGGTCGGCGACTACGACATCCAGCACCTCACGGCGGACATCGTCGGCATCATCGACGCCCTCGGGGAGAAGACGGCCGTCGTCGTCGGGCACGACTGGGGCGCGATCGTCGCGTGGCACTGCCTGCTGCTACACCCGGGCCGCTTCACCGGGCTCGTGGCGATGAGCGTGCCCTACCGCGGGCGTCCAGCCGAATCGCTCATCGACACCTTGAAGAAGGCCTACGGCGACAATTTCTTCTACATTCTCTACTTCCAGGAACCGGGCGTCGCCGAGAAGGAATTCGACGCCGACCCCCGCGGCATTCTCAGCCGCCTGTATCTCTCGCCGGGTTCCCCGCGGGAGGCGCCGACGGTGACGGATCCGAGGCGCGCGGCCGGCGGCTGGATCCCGCGTCTCGGCGCGCCGAAGGGCCTGCCGGATTGGCTCACGCAGGCCGACCTCGACTATTTCGTGAACGAATTTACCGCGGCCGGCTTTCGCGGCGGCATCAACTACTACCGAAACTTCACGCGCAACTGGGAGACGACGCCGCAGCTCGCCGGCGTGAAGATTTCCCAGCCCGTGCTCTTCCTTGCGGGCGAGAAGGACATCGTCATCCGTGGCGCGAGCGCCGAACAGCTTACGGCCCTGATGAACAATGCCGTGACGGATCTGCGCGGCGTGAAACTCTTCCCGGGCGCGGGCCACTGGATTCAGCAGGAACGCCCGGAAGACACAAACGCGGCCCTGCTCGGGCTCTTGAAAAGTCTAGCCAAACCCTGAGAGCAACCGCCCGCCCGGCGAGCCGGCCCCGACGCCCGCCGGGGAACTAGCCCGCGGCGGCCATCGCCGCGGGCGCACGCTTCGCCGCCGCGGCTGCCTTTGCGAAGTGGGCCTCCGTGAATCCGTAGAGGCCCGCGCCCCCCAGCAGGATCTTGGCCGCAGTCTCGCGCGAGACCGTCCGCATGAGGTTCTCCGACACGTTGGGGAAGTTCGAGTCGAAGTGCGGGTAGTCCGTGGAGACGCACATCCGGTCCGCGCCGATCAGCCCCGCGGTCGCCTCGATCTCGGGCTCGCTGCCCTCGACGGCGGCCCAGCAGTTGCGCCGGAAGTACTCCTTGGGCACGAGCGAGAGATAGGGCGCGTGCGTGTCGCGGTACTGGGGATAGTCCCATTCGATGCGAGAGAGGAGCCCCGGCACCCAGGAGTTTTGCGCCTCGAGGAAGCCCACGCGGAGCGTGGGGTGGAACTCGAACACGCCGCCCACGATCATCGCGATCAGCGCCTGCTGCATCTCGATCCAGTGGCTGGCCACGTGACGGTAGAAGCGGTTCTCCCCGTAGAGCGTATTCATGTGCGAGTACCACGCGCCCGTGCCCTCGTGGAAGCCCCACGTGACGTCGAGCTCCTCGTGCATGCTGTAGAGCGGATCCCAGTAGTTCGAGTGCCAGTAGTGGCCGTTGACCAGGTTGGGCCGCATGAACGACCCGACCGCGCCCAGGTCCTGGACGCAGCGGAGGAGCTCGGCGCACGCCAGGTGCACCTCGTGCGGGGGCAACATCGCCACGAACTTGAGCTGGTCCGGGCTCGCCTGGCAGAACTCGTGGATCCAGTTGTTGTAGGCCTGGCAGAGGGCAAGGGAGAGCTGCGGGTCCATGCCGTCGCGGGCGAGGAGGCTCAGGCCCGTCGTCGGAAAGAGGACGGCGATGTCCACGCCTTCCATCTCCATGCCCATCAGCTGCGCCTGCGGGTCGTAGTCGCGCTGGATGGCGAAGTCGAGGCGCCCCGTGTCGGCCAGGCGCGAGCCCGAGAGCGGCTGCGTGCTGTTCGTGCCGCCGGGCTTGCTCCGCTTGCGGTATTGCTGGAGCTCGGCGTCCATGGTCGTCGGCAGGCCGTCGATCACGATGGTGCCCCGCTTGGGGCGGCCGTCGGCGCCGAGCGGGAGGCTCACGCGGCTCCTGAAGGTGGGATCGAGATACTTCGCGAAGAGGTCCGGCGGCTCCATGATGTGCATGTCGCAGTCGACGAACCTGAGCCCGTCCTTCATGATGCCCTCCTCCAGTCGCGAGCGGCTGCGCGCTCTAAGGTTCCCATCCAGACGGCCAACCCGGCCACGGTGAAAGAGAGTCTAGTCTCGGTGGACGGCCGTGTCAAAAGCCCAGGAAGCGGAGGTGGGATCCATCGCACCTCCTGCTCACTTTTTATCGATTTTCGATATCGACCCGCAGTATATTCCACTACGAAAGTGTACTCGCCGCTGTCAAGGGAGCGTCGATCGAATGGTTCTGTCGGTGCGCGTGCGCGCTCCGCGCCGCCTGCAATGCGTCTCATGCCGCGGAGGCAGGTGCGTTCGTCAGGGTCGGGATCCCCACGATCAAGCAGACACCGCTCGTGAGCACCTGACGCACAACGATATGCTCCGGGAGTTCTTCCTCGGCTTCATCAAGATCCACATCCTCCATCATGCGGGTGAGGAGCCCGTGTACGGATTGGCCCTCATCGGGGAGCTCCGGCGACACGGCTACGAGCTGAGCCCGGGGACGCTCTATCCCGTGCTCCATCAGCTCGAGAAGGAGGGCTACCTGCGTCAGCTCGACCGTGCCGTCAACGGCAAGGTGCGCAAGTATTACGTGCTCACGCGACGCGGCGGGGTCGCGCTAGGCGATGCGCGCGCGAAGGTCGCCGAGCTGGTGGGAGAAGTCCTCGACACCGATGTCGCGAGGAAAGGGATCAAAGCCAGGAAGATCTCGGTGAGGGCGACGCGGACCCGAAGCTAGTGCAAGAGAGGACACGACAACGATGACCCGAGCTCAAGACAACGCGATGAAAGCGCTGAGGGGCGAGCTGAGGCGACTTCGCAAGCGGTTCCAGGTGCTCCATGATCGAACGGGTTATGAGGATCTCGGTCACGGCGTGCTCGCCCTGGAGATCGCCGAACACGCCGTGAATGAAACCCTCGAGCATACGGGTCTGGGCGGAGAGATCCGGAGAACGCCGAACCCGGCGGCCCACCGGCAAGCGCGACGCTGGCACAAGACCGTCAAGGATGTGCGGGCCCAGGGCGGCAGGTTCCTTCGAGCGCATGCGAGCGAGGACCTGGAGACCGCGCTCAAGGCTCTGGACATCGCGGCGGGCTCACTCGAGGAGGTGGCCGAACACTATGAGTGACGGGCCGACGCATGCCACCGCCCTGGTCGGGCAGGCTCGAACAAGAGGCTCCGTGCTCGAAGTCCTCAGGGTCGCGACGAAGCTAGGATTGACCTCGTTCGGCGGGCCGATCGCGCATCTCGGGTACTTCCACGATGAGTACGTGCGCCGGCGGAAGTGGCTGGACGAGGAGAGCTATGCCGATTTGATGGCGCTCTGCCAGTTCGCGCCAGGGCCCACCAGCAGCAAGGTGGGCTTCTCCCTGGGGCTGTTGCGCGCGGGCTACTGGGGTGGACTGGCCGCCTGGGCAGGATTCACGCTGCCGTCGGCACTGGCGCTGCTGCTGTTCGCCTACGGCGCCAGCGCCTTGAGCGGGCCCGTGGGCACGGGGCTGTTGCACGGGCTCAAGCTCGTCGCCGTGGCCATCGTCGCCCAGGCCGTGTGGGGTATGGCGCGAACGCTTTGCCCGGACCGCGAGCGCGCCTCGATCGCTGGCGTGTCGGCCCTGATCGTGCTGCTCAGCACGTCCGCGTTCTCCCAGTTGGCCACCATCCTGTTCGGGGCCGTGGCCGGCGCGTGGCTCTGCCGCCACACCGGTCTGGTCCGTGCGGAACATACGCCCATCAAGGTGTCGCGCCGCGTGGGCGTGGCGGCGCTGGCGGCGTTCTTCGGGCTGCTCTTCGGGCTGCCGCTGCTGCGCGGCCTCACCGAATCCCAGGCAATCGCCACGATGGAGGCATTCTACCGTTCAGGAGCGCTGGTGTTCGGGGGAGGGCATGTGGTCCTGCCGTTGCTGCAGGGGGCGGTGGTGGCGCCCGGGTGGGTGAGTGAAAATGCATTCCTGGCCGGCTACGGGGCGGCGCAGGCCGTACCCGGTCCGCTCTTCACCTTTGCCGCCTACCTGGGCGCGGTGATGGAGCCGGCGCCCAACGGCGTGCTCGGCGGAACCCTGGGTCTGGTGGCGATCTTCCTGCCCGGCCTCTTGCTGCACCTCGGCACGCTGCCGTTCTGGGAGAGCTTCCGCCGGCGCCCGGGGACGCAGGCCATCATGCAGGGGATCAACGCCGCCGTCGTGGGGCTGCTGGGCGCGGCGCTGTACTCGCCCATCTGGACCAGCGCGGTCCAAGGACCGCAAAACTTTGCCGTGGCCCTGGTCGGCTTCATCCTGCTCATGGCGTGGAAGGCGCCACCGGTGGTCGTCGTTGCCGTGAGCGCGCTGGGGGGAGCCGCCTTTGCGCTGCTCTAGACCGACTTACAAATGCTCTTTGGGGTCTTTGCTCTTCATCACCCGTTGCAGCAGTCTCCGAACTCGAGCTTTATCCCAGAGCCTGATGCCGGCATAGACGAGATATAAACACCCCACAACGATGAGAAGAAAGGCCAACACTTCTCCTGCGCCGACGATCAGTTTGATCATGGCTTATTTTCCTTGTTCCAGCCGGATAAAGGGCACACTACCACTCCCAAGATACGCCGGGAGCTTCCCGTCCCATTTCTCAAGCGCCTTCATTTGGAGGACTTCTGGTGAGCTCTTCAGGGAGTCTTGCAACAGTTTATTGGCCTTGGCTTGGCCTTCTGCCAAAGCCAATTGCGTTTGACCTTGCTTCTCCGCTTGCTGGCGAACGAATTCCGCGCGCTGCACATTCTGCTCTTCGACCTGTTTCTGCTCAATGGCACGACTGAAATCGGAAGAGAACGTAATATTGGTGATCGAGACTGCTTGCACGGTGATCGAGTAGGGTGACAAGCGTGCTTTTAATCCGTCTTCGATTTCCTTCTTCAGCTTCGGCCGCTCTTGGATCACCTTTTCGACCGGAAAGAGTGCGGTTGAAGCTTTCGTGACTTCTTCGACCGCGGGAAGGATAATCTGTTGCGCAAAATTGACCCCGACGTTCTTGATGAGCTCATGGCATTTGTTGCCGTCAATGGAGAAGTTCACGACAATCGTGGTATGGACGTTCTGCAAGTCTCGACTTGACGCGTCCGCCTTGACTTCAAACTTCTGAACCTTCACATCGACGTGGAAGACCGAGGTCGTGAACGGATTGTACAGATAAAAGCCCGCGGGGTAGCATTTCATGTCAACATCGCCAAATCGCGAGAAGACCACAGCCTCGCCGGGGGACGTGGAGGTAAACCCGCATCCGGTCACGAGGGATGCGATCATGCCGGTGAGAACGAGCAGCCGTTTCATGAGAGCTCCTTTCCCCTGAGGCGGCAGGTGATGGGGTCGTATCGAGCTCAGGTCAGTTGTGTGAGGCGCTCCTGTCGGAATACAGGGTCGCCATCCCCGCCAACGTCAGCCTCCGCCCGCTATCGGCCGCTGCCACTCTGGGGTCGATAGTGGCCCGATCATGGTCCTTATCTTTCTTGCGTGCAAGCCGGACTTGAGCCCGCGGCTCGCGAAGGCAGGAACGCCGCAACTTTGCGTGCGGATTCGCCCGGCCAGGCTCAATGATGCATGAGTCCCGTCGGCGACACGACTCAAACACGGCGCCCTCAAACATCAAGAACCACACCGTGGTGGCCCCAACGGGATTCGAACCCGTGTTTGGTCCCGGCCACGTTTTCGCCAGGTATCCTGGTCAGTTTTGAGACACGGGAAGTCGCAGGACACGACAGCGATGAAACACGCAGCATGCAGGAAGCGCCGCGCACTTCGAGCGCCGGATCCGAAGCGAGTTTAGCGGTCGAGCAGCGCCAGGAACCCTTCCACGTCCAGCTGGGCATCACGGATCAGCCGGCGCAACAAGCCCGGCTTCAGAGTCTGGTGGTCAGGGATGGTCAAGGGTTGGCTCCGCGGGTCTTGGGCATGCCGCAGGCGGAGATGGCTCCCCTTCTGCCGGACAACTTCATAGCCGAGACGCTCGAAGGCGCGTACAGCTTGGCGCCCCGAGATGACGGGCAGCCGCGGACTCACTGGGTTACGACAACGCTCCCGACCAATACCTGCGAGGGGTCCGGAATCGGTTCTCCCTGGGCCTTCATGTCCTCGAGGACGAGCTCGATAGCTTCCTTGATGTTGACGAGCGCCTCCTGGATCGTGTCGCCCTGGCTGTAACAGCCGCGCAGGGAGGGGCAGCTCACCACGTAGCCGCCGTCGGCCTCAGGCTCCAGGATTACCTTGAAGTCGTATGCTTTCATGACGCCTCCGCGCCTGCGAGCCAACTCCCGAAGTCGCCCACCACCAACGAGATCCCTGCGCTGGTGCCCCCAAGGGGATCTGCATGGTAGTGGGCCACAGCCTCACCTTCGACGTCAAGGGCACTGCCCTCCGGCGTTAGCCACGGTCCAGGGGTCGGGGTTGAACAGGCTGGTGGAATTCCGCCTCGAGGTCACATTGTCGGCGCCGGGTGCGGCGACTCGCTCGTCATCACCCACTACGAGGGCCGGCGTCCCGGCTCGGCTCACCGCGGAGGACGCGCACCTTATCGGCCGCTTCACCCAGCCCTGGGCGAGAGACCGGGCCGCCGGCGCCTTGCCCAAGAATGGGCTCCCCGCCCGCAGCGGTGTGGCCCGTATGCTCCCCAACCCGTCGGGTGTATCCATCCGTCGGCATTGTCCCGGCCCGCGCCGTGCCCTCACCTGCCCGAGCTGCGGCGGTCGCCAGATGACCGAGCGCGCCGCGCACGTGGTGGACGACGTCCTTCCGCCCGTCCCGGTGCGCCAGCGGGTGCTCACGCTCCGTATCGGCTGCGGTACCTGTTGGCGCGGGACCACGATCTCACCCGGGCCGTGCTGGCGGTGTACGCGCGGGCGCTGCTCGAGTACTACCGGCGCCCAGCCTGCGGTCACGTCCTCCCTGGGGGCGACACGGGCACCCTGACGGTGATCCAGCGCTTCGGCAGCGGGCTCAACCTGAGCGTGCACTTCCACACGCTTGTCTTCGACGGCGTGTTGAGCCGGGTTCCGGGGGGCGGGCTCGCGTTCTCTCCTGCAGGACCCCCGAGCGACGCGGAGGTGGCGCAGGTCCTCGACACCATCCGGCGGCGCGTGCGGCGGCTCCTGCGACACCGCGGCTTGGAGCCAAGGGACGAGGGGACCGGGCTCGACGACCCGCTCGCCGAGGCGTCCCCGGCGCTGGCCGGGATCATGGGTGCTTCCGTCCAGGGGCGCGTGGCGCTGGGCGCGCGGGCCGGGGCGCGGGTGCGCCGGTTGGGTGTTGTGCCCCCGGCCGCACCGGGCACGCGGGGACCGCGCCGGGCGCACGTGGAAGGCTTCGACCTCCACGCCAACGTGTGGGTCGGGGCCCACAATCGGGCGCGCCTGGAGCAACTCTGCCGCTATCTCCTCCGCCCACTGCTGGCCGACAAGCGGCTGCGGCTACTCGGCGACGGCCGCGTGCGCGTGCAGCTGAAGCGGGCCTGGAGCGACGGCACGACGCACCTGCTCTTCGAGCCCGTCGAGTTCCTCGAAGGAGACACCGGGGAGGGCCGACGGCGAACGTCCGGGTACCGCCAAGCCCCGCTACTGGACGCGGGCAGCGCTGATGCGCCGGGCTTTTGACCTAGTGTCCTGAGTTAGAGATTCGATGACAGAACCGAGCCACGCTTTCGAGCATTTCGTCGGCCGTCTTCGTCCACACGAACGGCTGGGGCTGTCCGTTGGTGATTTCGATGTACCGGCGGATGGCCGCCTCCAATTCGCGCGTGCTGCGGTGGACGCCGCGCCGCAGTTGTTTCTCGGTCAGGGCGGCGAACCAGCGCTCGACGAGATTGATCAAACATCAAGAACCACACCGTGGTGGCCCCAAGGGGCTTTGCCACCTGGTGGGCCAATTCCTACGGTTCCCTTTGAAAGGCAGTGCCTTCCGGGCTTAAAGGGACCATTTGCAGCGATTCGATTCCGTCCTTGGCCACCATTTAAAACAGCTGCTGAGCAAATTGCCGCATGAGTTGCTGAGCGACCGTTATAGTGATGTTGGAGCGACCCTCGTTCTATTAGTTCCTTCGTCGTCACGAACCGCCACGTCACCCTTGCGGAATCTTGTCCCTTGCGGCAGCCACCAGGTTCTCCCAACGTTTGGTTCTGAGCCTGATGTCCGCTGTGTTGTGGTTATCGAGTGGGTTCATGTGACATACGACATTTCTCGACGGCTTCAGCTCCTTCATGAACTGAATAAACCAGTCCTTGTCGCCGATAATGTCGGGAATAAACTGCTGATGCTTGGCCAGGATGATCGTCTCGAGGTCGCCGATATCTGTGTAGTCGATCGGATGTGCGCCACGCTTCTGGTGCCAAGAATTCTTCTTCTCCGTTGTCATCCTGCCCTCCACGGTACCGTGTATAGTCTTCAGCTTCGACGTGGTCATCTCCGTGTTCCACCAGTCTTCCCCAAACTTGTCCGCCATAACGCGCTTAATGACCTCCCGCATTGAGTTCTCTATTACGTACAGCAGCGGATAGATTGCGGCCATCGCCTTAGCTTCGTTGAGCTTCTCGGTTGGTAGCAACGGATTCGTGACCTTGAACTCATTGGGGAAGCGAATCTCCCGGTTGCCCGCGGACGACGTGGCTGCGCGCCGCTTGGAAGGGGGCGTAGCCTGAGCTGGTGCGGTACCGTTTGCTTGCACGAACTGAGTTTGCAGGTGCCGGACGCTTTGTACCTGCTCGGCGGTCAGATACTTGTCTATTCGTATGCCTGCTTGGAAGGCGATGAGATGTATGGAATCCTCGACGGTCATGGGAAGCTTCTTTCGCATCGCTCCCGCGCGTTTGTAGAGGCCCGCCTCCTTGATATCGAGCTCCTTCAATAGGGCGTTCTTGACGTCGGCGTTGGTTGCCATCGCGTTTTGCATCACTGTTCCGACCTAGGCTCGGCGGCGGACTTCTGCTTGTTCTTGCCCGGAGTTTTCTTCTTCATCCGCGACAAACGAATTGCTATCGCGTTTTCGGTCGTACCAGCTACATGCGCGATCACTTTGGCCCCGAAACCCATGCCTGTCAGCTTCTCGACAAGTGCGGCGGTATCGCTTTCCAACCCTCGGGCGGCCAGGAATGCAATGATGACGTCGAGTTTTCCAGAGATTTCCTGGAACACTTCGCCCTGCGCTTTGGCGTTCAACTCAAGACCCTCCTATAGCTCTTGCCGTCTTTGATCAGCAGGCCGACGTCTTCCCAGTGCTGCCAAGTCCGTGAAATTGTCCCGGTGCTCAGCCCGACTTTTTGGGCGATTTTCGTCACTGGTAGTAAACCGCCCGTGAGTTCGTACAGCTCCTTCTTCTTGGGGTCCGATAACTCTGCCTCAATTACGGCTCTGAGCTGGAGCCTCCCTAGGATCTGCAAAAGATCATTGGTTCTCTGTAGGAGTGCGCCGACGTCAACTTGGCTGCTGATCATCCAAGGTCTCCTTAGATTTCGCCTTGCGGTCCCGCGGCCCTATCTTCCGCTCCTTTCTCAGCCCGGCAAGTGCCACACTGACCGTGTTTGGTGTGGTACCAAGCATCTCTGCAATCTGCTTCGGCGGCAGCCCGGCGGAGTCGAGGATTTGGATCTTCTCTTTCTGGGACTTGTCAGCACAAAGGCCGATTGCCGTAAGGCGAATGAGCACTTCCAGCTTGTCTACAACATCGTCGGCCTTCACGGTGTCTCCTCGGGCGGTACTGCCTTCTTCTTGCGCGCGCCGCCTTTCTTCTGCGAGAGAACGGCCGTGACGTAATTGAGCTTCTTGCCGATGATCTGAGCGATCTCAGGCTGCGAGAACCCCAGTTCCATCAACTTTTCGATCTTCCGCGTCGTGGACCCGGCTCCGCTCGGGCCAGACTCCAGCGCAATGAGGATGAGCGCGTCCAGGCGACGGCAGACCGAAGCGAAGTCGTGTTCAGTGGCCATTCCGTTTTCTCCTTTGTGCAACTAAGAATAGCCGAACCATAACCATTTGTCAAACAAGGCTAAAGTATTGACACGCTTAGGCAATTAGTAGCTGTGCTAACGGTTGGCAACTAAGAACTCGCTTCGGTCTGCCGTCGCCTGGACGCGCTCATCCTCATTGCGCTGGAGTCCGGCCCGAGCGGAGCTTTTTTCAGCGTGCTGCGGCATCGGCTCCCGGAGCGTCTAGCGTCCGAGTCTGGCAGCTTATGTCGCAGGGAGCGGGCCCAGGGGCGGAGCGACCGCTACTGGGGGTCGTTCGTGTTGCTTATCCTCCAGACGCTGTCCACAATCATTTCTTTCTGAGCCGGTATTTTCTGGCTCTGCTACACGTTTAAAAGCATAGTTTTTCGCGGGCCTCCTCAGTGACGTTTCTGATTCGGTCATCGCAGGCTGAGCAAAGTCACTTGTCTGAGGGGAGGGACTGAAACGCGACTTTCAGTCCCCTGCACCGATCGCCAGAGCCGTCCAGCACCGTTGGTTCAATTCAGGGGCTGGATTTGGAACCAGCAACCTTGGGTTAGCAGCCCATTCGGGCTCAATCGGTCTTGGCGGTCGCTCTCGATGCACAGACCCCGCACGACCTGAGACCATCTCAGCCCCACGACGGCCGGCGGCGCCGAAACCACCCAGCGATGCGGCTACTAAACACCCGGACCCCACGTCTGACCCGGTAGATGAGTGACTCGTCACCCTCGAAGAGCAGCTCCCGGGCAGACTCGTCAGCCTCTGGGAGCACGGAGACGACAATCACGAAATCTCTACTTCGAAATCGACGACTAAGGTCCTTCCAATTTTTTGCAAGATACCAGGCAGCGCCGGACGTGCCCCACTCCCCGAGTCCGGCACAAACCAACAAGGCATGCCCTGGGAAATATGGATTCCCGCGCTTAGCGATGATCCCTTTTCGGGATCGGGCCTCCTCTTGCTGTGGAGGGTAGCCCTCAACAGTAAATTGCATGTCATCGTCGCGGAACAGGGTTCGATCGTGCATATGCTTGATATCGTCGGTCTTGATGTTGGAGTACGAACTACCGAGATTTATGAAAGTCGCGTCCCACAAGCCTGCCACTTCGCGATCAGCAACTGTTCTCACCTTGATACCTACACTCGGGACCCGGCTCAGCGCGTCGATCACATATCCGGCGCCTCGGGCGGAGCAATACCCGAGAACTCCTTCCGACGCGCCAGGAAAGCCGGTGAAGTGCCCATTCGGGAACAGTTTGAAATAGAGGGTCCCCCCGACTCCTTGTGGATGCACGGGAGACCCTGCCGGCGCCTCGTTTCCTTCCGACGCCCGCGCTGGAGCATCCGGCCCTTCGCGGTTCACTCTGGCGCCCGATGCTGGTGGGGCGCCCAACTGGCCGGCGATCCTTGGCACAGGTGGCTCCGCGGCGGCGCCGGCCGCGCCACCTCGGGGAGCTGGAGCCGCACTGCGACGAAGTTGGTCTTGGAGCTCGTGTGGCAGCAGGCTGATGTTCTGGTATACGTCCAACGTAATGTAGAGGTAACCATCACGGATCGCGCAGGAGCCGAAGAGACGACGAAACGCAGCCGCATCACGAACCAAGAAGGATCGGATGAGCGGCCATCGCCTCGCCACCAAGACCACCACAATGCTCGTGACGATGCCCGCGACGAAGTTCACAAGGAAATCGCGGCCGACGGTCTTCGGAGACCATTCCGAGAAGGTGTTCGCGAGCGTGCCCCAGTTAGTCATCCCGTCCATGGTGCCTGGCTAGATTCGCCTTCGCCAAAAGTTTGCGCGGGGGCTGACGGAGGGCACGCGTAGTGGTGGCTGGAGCGCCGGGTTCGAGCCACCCCTGTCGTGCTCGAGATCCATCCCCGAGCAGTCTGGGGAGGCCTACGGAGAATCAACGTCTCCAAGGAGATGGCGTAGATTCGACACGAGCATCTCATTGATTCTCTCGCGCGGCAGCGACCAGAGTTGGCTTAATCCGTCAACCGCGAGATCGACCTGCCACGGCAAGACGGCCGTCCCATTGATCTGAGCGAAGGGCCCGTCAGACTCTGTAAGCACCCGCTCCGGTGGCATGCGGGCGGCAAGCGCTCGGCCCCGTTCCCCCTTCAACATCCCCGGCCCAATGCTGAACCAGCAGCCCAACTCGACGGCACGATCCAGATCGCGCTGGCTCCCAGAAAACCAGTGCAAGACAAACGCGCCGGCACCTGGAGATGCCGCCACGCGATCGAGGACCGCCTTACTTGCGCGCCTGCTATGCACGGTCATGATGCGGCCTCCAGCCTCGGAGCATTTCGCCAGGATGTGCTCAAAGACTGCAACCTGCGTGTGCCAGTGCTGGCGAAACTCCGGCGCGCCGTCGAGTCCGATCTCGCCGACATACCTGACCTGCGGCAAGATTTCGTCAAAGAGAGCTAGCTCGCCGCGGCGATCATGCGCAAGCTGGGGATGCAGACCGAGGGCGGTCCGGATACGTGGCGCATCGCCAGCGAGCCCGCTTGTCCCCTTCCAGGCGGTCGGCGTGGTGGTAACAGAGAGCATATAGAGGCCGCGGCGTTTGCAGTCATCGACAACAGCGGACGGCTTGGGATAGAGGTCGAGGTGGCAGTGAAAATCGATCATCTGACCCCCGCCGCGTCGAGGAAGCTGCCCAGCTCCTGAAGCCCTCGCTCAACCGTCTGCCTGTAGGGCGCAACATCGCCAAGCAGCATAGGACTCAGGCTCGTTCCGAGCCAGCCGTCCAGCCCATCGGCGCGAACCTCGGCAACCGCCATGGCGGCCGACCGGACATCGTCGAAGCGGGCATAGTCGGCGCTGTCGCGCGAGAGATCGCGGTAGACGTACACCGTCCTGTCGGTCTCACCCCAAGTCTGGAACGCCGCACGGCGCACGAGACAGGGCACACATCGGCCACAATGCCTGTAGCCATTGCGGGCGAAGCGCCCGCAGCTGGTGGCCTGGCGGGCATAGCGGCGCAGGAAATCCTGATCCGCACAGCGAGTCAGCATCTCGCCTTTGGTGAGGAATTGATAGGGATTCGTGACGGCGATCCGCAGGCCCGCCGCATCGAGCAGCTGCTGGAACAGACTGAGAAACACGGGATGCGTTGTGCGGGTGCTGAGACTTCCAATCCGTCCCGTTGTTAGCGGCGGGTTGATAGAAATGAACCCGTTCTCACAGACATAGAGTGAGACAGACTGCCCGCCTTGATACTGCTTCACCGTAGTCGCGGCGAGCACACCGTAGGCGAGGAAGATGAGCGACCGCGCGCGCTGGGAGCGCTCGTTCTCGCCCGGGCAGTTGGCGTTGTGATTCAGTTGGAGGTGCCTCAGCCCGCCGCCAATCTTGGTCGCGAAGTCGGCCTGAGTCTCCTTGTCGCCCTGCGAGACCTGGCTAACGACAAAGAGCCGTCGCTTCTCCCTAGTGACGAGATCCAGCACGCCCACAAGGCTGTCGAGCCCTCCGGACAGGAGCGCGGCGCAATCCTCCTCCGGTAAAATCGATGATGGCGGCGGGGGCGGCAGCAACCCTCCGTCGCTAAACGCGCAGCACCACACATCATTGGTCAGGAACCGCAGCAGCTGATCTATGAGGGTAACTTGTGACGTCCAGAAAGCGGGATCAGTGACGGCGACGCAAAGTTCAATCTGACGCGTCCAGCCATCAGGACTCTCGTTCCGGCGAACGCCCGTATCCGCTGCGGTCACCGACAGGGCAAGCGAGAGCAAATCCCACGCTCGCGCAGAGGGCCGCAGCTTCAATCGGCGGATGACATCCATGATCCCCGAGCCAGCGCCTCCCCGGGTTTGGCGGTCAGCCTGACTGTAGAGAACGATCTCGAGGTCGCCGGATGCCAGGCGTCCGAAGCCATGCGCCAGCGGGGCGCAGACGACTTTCATTGCAAGTAGTCCTCGAAGACCTGGAACGTTTCGGCCAGGGCCCGGCTCACCAGCAGCGTGATCCGCCGCACATTCAGCGCCTGACCCGCGGCGCGCACGTGCCGGAATGCGGCCGATACGGTTTCCTTGATGTAGTCCTTTACTTCTTTGAATCTGGCCAGCGCCGCGGCGATAGTGGGGGCTTTGTCCTGAATCGCCTTCCCGACGTCGAGGCGGAACCGGTTGAAAACATCGACCGCAACGAACCGCTCGATCGCGAAGACCCTCTGGTCTTCGGAGAGGTTCAGCAGATCAGCGTCCGGGTATCGGTTCAGAAGTTCCGACAGTGCGTCACGGATCGCTTGGCGGCTTGCCTCGGCGTCCTGAGTACCGTCGGTCGGTCGGACCGCCTCGACAGCGGCATCCATGATTTCACGGGCAGTCCGTCCGGCGAGGAGCGCCGGATCGAACGGACTGCCCGGAGCGGCGGCCTGGCCGGACGCCGCGGACGACAGGGCTCCGTAGAGTGTCCCGGCTGTGCGGGCGGTGCCAGCGAAACGGCGGACGGCTGTTCCACTTCCGCCAAGGCCTTTGCCAACGTAGTGGCCAAGGCCGCGCCGCATGTCGTCCGTCGAGCCGGAACGGGCGTAATGACCGAGGCTGGATCGGGAGGGCCCGAACCGGCCCGGCGGCGCGACCGGAGCCGGCTGTGGCGATGCGGCCGGCGCATTGGGAGTGTCAGCCGCCTGCTGGTCCGACGCGTTGTCATCGACGCCGTCCGGGACGTCGTCCGGCGCCGCATCCGGAACCCAGGGTGGCACCATTGGCACGCCCGATGGGGCTCCCCTACTGGACGCGGACGTTCCCATCCTTGCCACGCTGCGTGATGGCTCTCTTCACCGGTACGCTGATGTCCTTTACCGCGTTCCACGCATCAAATATTTCCAGTGCCCATGGCTGGTCGCCGATCTTGGGAACGATCCCCGGTTTGATCTGGCCAGGCGGCCGCTCGCGCAGAAAACCGGCAAGGCGGCGGCCCTGCGCCGGATCGGCCACCGCTACCGCTAGGCAGGCGTCAAGAATCGGCGGAGTTCCCCATTCCCGTTCTTGCCGCGCGCGGTCGAGAAGCCTGTCCATGATGATCGTGGTCTCCGGACGCGAAAGGCGAATGAGGCGGTCGCGCAGTTCGGCAGCCATCTCCGGCTGCTGAACCATGGCAGCGAGCAGCTCAGCGCCTTCAGAGGACAGCCGGTCCTCCGGTGCGATCAGGGGAGCGTGTTCGCGGCTGACGTAGAGAATGCCCCGCAGGTCCCTGTCGGCCAGTCGCGGCGGGATCGTCAGCCATTCGTGAACAAACGGATCGTCCCACGGCGCCTCGAGCGCAAAGGCTTCTCCGGCATTCGCCCTCTCCTCCCACACCCCCAGAAAGCGCGGCTTCCCTTCGTCGTCCTCCACGACGGATTTCGTGAGGGCGGCATAGGCGGCCGGGGCGCTGCAGCGCTCGAACAGTAGCATCTTGACGAGCGCAGCCTCGTCCACACCAACGTCGTGCGCCCGTGAGATCGTCAGGCGAATCGAAAGGGCATTGAGGAATCGCTTGATGAGACGCGGGTTGCCAGCGATCTGCGAGGCACCCGTCATGACGGGCGCAAGTCGGTCGGCCGTGTCGAGTCGCGCAATCAACTCGGCGGGGAGATTGTGACCCAGGCTTTGCATGAACGCGCGATCAACACGCCGACCGCGCCACGTCTGGCCAAGCTGCTCGCACACACGAGTCCGGATCGATTCCTTCACATCGTCGCCGAGAGCGCTGTTCTCGACGAAGAGGAGCATTAGGTAGGCCCGAACTTCTTGGGTGCCCAGGGGCGGGACTCGGATCGGTACCTGGATGAGCTTGTCGAAATAGCTGATAACGAGAGATTCTTCATCGATCCCGGCGAAATGCTGCCGCACAGCGTGTTTGATCATGGCGTCATCAGCGGCGATTACGAATGCCGTGTTCTTGAGGAAGAGGAAGAGCCGGATCGCCTCTAATGTCGAGATGGTCGTCGGCGGCAAGCAGCGGTCGAGATCGTCGATCAGAACGACTAGCTTGATCTTCATCTCAGCGAGCGCCTCTTCAAAGAACTGACGGATCGCCTGAATTTCTTTGGGCGGCGAGGAATCCGGCTTCGCCCTGAGAAGTCCGGCGGCGGTGCTGCCGAGATCAGCCGTCTTGCGCTCCAACAGGGTGATTTCGTCCTGCTCGGCCTTCCCGGCCAGTAGCTTCTTCCCCAGCTCGAAGACTTCGCCCACCAGCCCGATCGGGGGAAGGCCGAAGCCGAGGGCGCCCGCTGAACCTGCCAGTTTCACGGTGCGGAGCCAGTCAACCCGCTTGAGCAGCTCCTGGACCTTGTCGAGTCCGCTTTTCCGTTCCTCCGCCTCTTTCTTGAGCGTCGTGGCAATCACTTCCATGAGCGCGGCGCGAGCATCGTCGTACCCTTGGTACAGCCAGGCGTTGAACTCCACGAAGACAAACTCAGACTGGCCCTCTCCGGCGCGCCTCTCCATAGCGCGGCGGATCAGGTTGATCATGGAAGACTTCCCCACGCCCCAGGCTCCGGAAAC
>WNGB01002766.1_pt1 | contig 37042 bp, 36 predicted proteins | sample 5400681 | NCBI WGS metagenome assembly WNGB01 (sample SAMN13153367, study PRJNA577476) | soil metagenome | isolation source: 115 cm soil or saprolite under grassland replicate 2 | place: USA:California | collected 2016-06-15 | reverse complement strand
TGTGGTGGCTGGAGATCGCCGAGGACACCGCCGCGAGGCTCGAGCGCCTGGCGGCTCCGTTGCGACGGCCCTGAACCGCACGAAGCAGCCGATCCAGGCTTTGTTCGTGCAGGAGGTCGCAGTATGAACGGCGGTCCCCTGCGCGCTGCATCACGGTGACGCTCCCGGTGCGGCCGCCCGGCACGCCGCGCGCGCGGGCACCGCGCGCGTAGACGTCGAGCAGCACGCGTGTGTACACCCGCAGCACCGCGCGGCTCAGCCCGTGATTCCACGCCATCTGATAGCGCAGCCGATACGGCACCGTGAGCACCCACTGCCGCACCGGCACCCACGGCAGCACCGCGTCCATCAGATGGGCGGCGCGCTCCGTCATCCGCCAGCCCCCGCAACTGGGACACCACGCCCGCCCTTTGCAGGAAAACGGCACTAGGTGCTCGCGCCCGCAGCCCTCGCACCGGAACCGCGCCACGCCGTGCTCGAACACGCCGCACGTCAGAAACTCCCGGAACTCGCGCTCGACGAACTGCGGCAGGCCCGCGCCGGCGCCGGCCGCCGCCACCGCACGCAGGAAGACCTCCAGGTGCTCGGCGATGACCTGATGGAGCACGGTGTGCTCGGCGTCTCGCGGACGATACACGGGCGCGACACATCCCATGCCTCTGGGTAGCGCGCCCGCGCCGCCCTGCCCATGCCCAGAGATGGATACGCCGGCTCAGGCCGGCGCCCGCATGATGACGCCCCCGCTCGCAGGTCAGAGTATGCCGCCGCGCCGAGCACGACGGGGAGCCCTGCCAGGGTTGAGCCTCGGGTGCAGATTCCACTCCCGGGTGCGTCATGATCCGCCAGCGGATGTCACGATTCGCCGCGTGGTGCGGGCGAGGCGAGGACGGCGGACCTCGGCAAGGCGATCGCTGAGGCCGTCTAGCAGCCGCTCCTGGCCGGCCGCGGCTCCTACCGCCCGGTGAACTTCGGCGGGCGCTTGTCCTTGAAGGCCTGGACGCCTTCCTTGTGGTCGGCGGTCTGGCGCACCAGCCCCATGTGGGAGGAGACGAGGTCGAGGTGGGTGCGCAGGTCGAGGCGCATGGACTGGTAGACCAGGCGCTTGATCATCCTGATAGGGATCTGCGGGCCGTCGGCGATCTGGCGGGCGAGGGCGTAGGTCTCCTCCGCCAGCTTGTCGGCGGGCACCACGCGGTTGACGATGCCCAGCTCCAGCGCCTTGGGCGCCTCGATGAAGTCGGCAGTCCAGAGCAGCTCGAGCGCCTTGGCCGTGCCGACCAGGCGCGGCAGGAAATAGGTGTCGCCGTCGCCGGGCACGAGGCCCACGCGCACGTAGCCCGTCGAGAAGCGCGCGGTGTCGGCGGCGATGCGCAGGTCGCACATGACGGACATGCCCATGCCCGCGCCGACGGCCACGCCGTTGATCATGGCGATGACGGGCTTGTCCATCTGCTCCAGCGTCTTGGGCACGCGGTGGATGCCTTCCCAGAGCCCGTTCTTGCCGTCCAGCGCCGTGGGCTCGCCCGTCGCCATGCGCGCCACGTCGCCGCCCGCGCAGAAGGCCTTGCCCGAGCCCGTCACCACGACCACGTTGATGTCGGGGTCGTGCTGGGCCTCGTTGAGCGCCCAGGCCCAGCGGTCGATCATGGGCCCCGTGAAGGCATTCATCTTGTCGGGGCGGTTCAGCGTCAGCGTGGCGATCTTGTCCTTGACGTCGTAGAGCAGCTCGTCGGCGTTGGCTGACATCTCTCTCCCTTTCAGTCTTTTGGCAAGCCGAGGACGCGCTCGCCCAGGATATTGCGCAGGATCTCGGACGTGCCGGCGCGGATGCCGCTGCCGCGGGCGAGGAGCGCGTAGAACTCCCACTGGCCGCCGTCGGGGGCGAGCGCGCTGGACGCGGCGATCTGCGAGTACGGCCCGATGACCTCGGTGGCGACGTCGGCCAGCTCCGTGTCCACCTGGCTCCAGAAGAGCTTGGACGTCGAGCCCTCGGGCCCCGGGTGCGCGCCCTGGAGGATCCGGGTGAGGCTGCGATAGCCGTTGAGCTGGAGGCAGCGCTCGCCGACCTGGAGATTGGCGATCTTCTGGCGCAGCACGGGGTCCTTGGACGCGGGCTGGCCGTTCCTCATCGTCCGCTTCGACAATTCGATCAGGCGCTCCAGCGCGATGCGCAGGTTGATGTGGCGGATCATGGTCAGCACGTCGCGCTCGTGGGCGAGCGTCGTGATGGCCACGCCCCACCCCTCGTTGACCTTGCCGACCACGTTCGACGCCGGCACGCGGACGTTCTCGAGGAAGACCTCGTTGAACTCCGCCTCGCCCGTGATCTGTCGGAGTGGCCGGATCGTGATGCCCGGCGACTTCATATCCACGAGGATGAAGGTGATGCCCTTGTGCTTGGCGGCACTGGGATCCGTGCGGACCAGGAAGAAGCCCCACTCGGAGACGTGGGCCATGCTGGTCCAGACCTTCTGGCCGTTGATGACGTAGTGGTCGCCGTCGACGACGGCGCGCGTCTGGAGATTGGCCAGGTCGCTGCCGGCATTGGGCTCGGAGAAGCCCTGGCACCATAGTTCCTCGGCGTTGAGGATCTTGCCGAGGTGGCGCGCCTTCTGCGCGGCCGTGCCGTGCTTCATGATCGTCGGGCCCAGCATCGAGATGCCGCTGCGGTTGACCGGAGGCGGTGCCTCGGCGCGCGACATCTCCTCGTACAGGATGATCTGCTCCATGATGGACATGCCGCGGCCGCCGTACTCGGCCGGCCAGTCGAGGCCGACGTAACCCGCCTTGTGCAGCGTGCGCTGCCACTCGCGGAGGCGGTCCACCTCATGCTTGTCAGCGCGCGAGGCGGCGAAGGCGCGGCCCTTGAGGTCGGCGGGCACATTTTCGGCTAGCCAGGCGCGGGCCTCGGCGCGGAATTTTTGCTGCTCGGGGGTGAAGTCGAAGTCCATTGGAGTCTCCTCACCCTACCCTCTCCCCTGGGGGGAGAGGGGTATTTGGTGTCCCCAGAGGGGAAGTTTTGAAGACCAGGCCGGGGTCGGGCCTGGCTGTGACGCCGTTGATCTTCCACTGGCCGTTTTCGAGGACCAGCTCGTAGATGGCTTCGATGCTGTTGCCGTTGGCGCCGCGGATCTTGATCTGGAGATAGACGTGGCCGTTGGGGGCGACGGTCGAGGCGGCGACGCTTGCGAAGGTCGAGCGGGCGATCTCGGGGTAGCCGTTCTTGACCATGTGCTCGAAGGCGGGGCGGTCGAAGAGCTGCTTGATCTCGGTGGATGCGAACATGTACGCGGTGTCGAAGTCGCCGCGGCGGAAGGCTTCGAGCTGCTTCATGACGGGCTCGCTGGCTTCTTTGGGCGCGGGCGTCTGCGCCTGCGCGGGGAGCGCGGGTGCAAGAAGAAGTAGCGCTAGTCCGATGTAATGCTTCGACTGCATTCAGTCTCCCCCTCACCCTGCCCTCTCCCCTCTGGGGAGAGGGAAAAGAGGCTTGCCCCCTCACCCTGCCCTCTCCCCCGATGGGGGAGAGGGGAATTTGGTGGCCCCGCCCATCGGGCGGGGCGTTACCTAGTGCATTACCGAGCCGCCGTCCACGTTTAACGCCTGGCCGGTTATGTTGCGGGCTTCTTCGGAGGCGAGGAAGGTGGCGGCCCAGCCGATGTCCTCGGGCGTCTGCTCGCGCTTGAGCGGGATGATGTCGCTGACGCGCTTGTCGAAGACCTGCCGCGCGGTCATGCCCTTGAAGGCGGGGTTGGTGTCGGCGATGTACTGGGCCAGCTTCTCCCAGAAGGCCGTCCAGAGGACGCCGGGGCAGATGGCGTTGACGGTGATCCCGTGCGCGGCCAGGTCCTTGGCAAGCACGCGCGTGAAGGTGATGACGCCGCCCTTGGCCACCGAGTAGGGCGGCATGGTCTGGGCCGCCAGGGGGCCGGCGATGGAGGCTATGTTAATGATGCGCCCCGACTTGCGCTCCATCATGTAGGGGGCGATCTCCTTGCACGTGAGGAAGACCGACTTGAGATTGACCGCGTAGGTCTTGTCCCAGTCTTCTTCCGAGTTGTTCGTGAAGGGCATCCCGGGCGCCGAGGCCATGCCGGCGTTGTTCACCAGGATGTCGATCTGGCCCATGTCCTTCTTGATGCGGTCGAAGGCGGCCTTCACGTCCGCGGCCTTGGTGACGTCGCAGCGCATCGAGACGGCCTTGCGCCCGAGCGCCAGCACCTCCTTCACCACCGACTGGGCGTTGGCGTCCTGGATGTCGGGGATGGCGATGTCGGCGCCCTCCTTGGCCATGCACAGCACGATGCCACGCCCGATGCCGGCGCCGCCGCCGGTGACCACCGCCACCTTGCCCTGAAGCCTCATCGCTTTCTCTCTCCTGTCGTGACTGCGTGGCGATCCAGCACGGCGCGGCTCACCTCGAGGCCGAGCCCCGGCCGCTGAGGGACCTCGATGATAGCACCGGCGCGCTTGAGCGGCTCGGCCGCCAGGCCCTCGCGGAAGGGATTGGCGGTCCTGTCCAGCTCGAACCACAGCTCGCCCGGAATGAGCGCGAAGGGATTCGGCGGCAGCGAGGCCGCCCACTGCATGCTCGCGTGCAGCCCCACCGCGCTGCCCCACACGTGCGGGTAGACCGTGACGCCCCAGCTATTGGCCAGCGCGGCGATGCGAAGCGCTTCGGTAAATCCGCCGCAGGCGCAGATGTCGGGCTGGAGGATGTCCACGCAGCGCCGCGCGACTAGCTCGCGGAAGCCGAAGCGCGCGTACTCGGCCTCGCCACCGGAGATCGGCATCGCGAGCGCGTGCTTCACCTGAAGGTAGCCGTCGAGGTCCTCGGGCACCACCGGCTCCTCGAACCACGCGATGTCGAGCGGCTCGATGAGGCGGCCGAGGCGGATCGCCGTCATCGCGTCGTAGGCGTGGTTGGCGTCCACGGCCAGCCGGCACTCGCGGCCGATGGCCTCTCGCACTGCGCGCGCGTTCCGCGCGTCCTCCTCCACGCCGAATCCCACCTTCAGCTTCATCGCGCTGAAGCCGTCAGCCACGTATCCCCTCGCCTCGGCGGCCAGCGCGGCGGCATGATCGGGCACGTCGTGACGGTAGAGCCCCGTCGCGTACGCGGTCAGTTGAGTGCGGAAGGCGCCGCCCAAGAGCTTGGCCACCGGCTGGCCGAGGGCAATGCCCTTGAGGTCCCACAGCGCGATGTCCACGGCCGAGAGCGCCGCCACCGGAAAGCCGCCGCGGCCGTAGTCGCGCGTCGCCGCGTAGAGCTCTTCCCAGATGACGGTCGTGTCCATGGGGTCGCGGCCGATCAGCCGCGGCGCGTACAGCTCGTCGATGATGGTCTTGCTGGGCGCCGGCGGGCCATAGGCCTCGCCCCAGCCCGAGCGGCCGTCGTCGGCCACGATCTCGACCAGCATGGCCGTCCTGAAGCCCACGCGCGCTTGCGAATATGCGAACGCCTCGGCCGGAGTCAGCTCCGCGCGGAGGTGGTAGGTCCGAACCCGCTCGATCTTCATGAGGGCAGCCATTCTATAATGACGCGCATCCCAACCCAATAGAGGAGACGCCTTATGGCAGGCCCGGAGCTTCGCAGCAGGAACTGGTTCGGCAAGAAGGACCTCGACGGCTTCGCCCACCGCTCGTGGCTCAAGGCCGAGGGGTGGAGCGACGTGATGTTCGACGGCCGCCCGGTGATCGGCATTGCCAATTCCTGGTCGGAGCTGACCAACTGCAACGCGCACCTCCGCCAGGTGGCCGAGGCCGTGAAGCGCGGCGTGCTCTCGGCCGGCGGCTTTCCGCTCGAGTTCCCGACCATCTCGCTGGGCGAAGTCCTCATGAAGCCCACGACCATGCTCTTCCGGAATCTCATGGCCATGGACGTGGAGGAGTGCATCCGCGCCTACCCGCTGGACGGCGTCGTCCTCCTGTCGGGCTGCGACAAGACGACGCCCGCGATGCTGATGGGCGCGGCATCAGCCGACGTGCCGGCCATCATGGTGACGGGCGGGCCCATGCTGCGCGGCATGTGGGGGCAGGTCGAGCTCGGCTCGGGCACGGACAACTGGCGCTACTGGGCCGAGCTGCGCGCCGGACGGATCACCGAGGAGGAGTGGTGCGAGATGGAGTCGTGCATGTCGCGCTCGGCGGGGCACTGCATGGTCATGGGCACGGCGTCCACCATGGCCTCGATGGCCGAGGCGCTTGGCATGACGCTGCCCGGCAACGCGGCCATCCCCGCCTCCGACTCGCGGCGCATGGCGCTGGCCGAGATGAGCGGGCGGCGCATCATGGACATGGCGCGCGAAGGGCTCAAGCCCTCGAAGATCCTCACGGCCCAGGCCTTCGACAACGCGATCCGCGCCGACATGGCGATCGGCGGCTCGACCAACGCCATCATCCACCTGGTCGCCCTCGCGGGGCGCGCGGGAGTAGACCTGCCGCTGACGCGCTTCGACGAGCTGTCGCGGGCCACGCCCTTCCTGGTCAACGTGCGCCCCTCGGGCAAGTACCTGATGGAAGACTTCTTCTACGCGGGCGGACTTCCAGTCGTCCTGAAGGAGCTGATGCCGCTGCTCCACCGCGATGCGCCCACCGTCACCGGCAAGAGCATCGCCCTAAACGTGGCGGAGGCCAAGAACCAGAACCCGGACGTGATCCGCTCGCTCGCGATGCCGATCGCAGGCGAAGGCGGCACGGTGATCCTCAAGGGCAATCTGTGCCCCGACGGCGCCGTGCTCAAGCAGTCGGCCGCCTCGCAGCAGCTCCTGACCCACCGCGGCCGCGCCGTTGTCTTCGAAGACCACTCGGACCTGCACGCGCGGATCGACGACCCGGATCTCCAGGTGGACGAGACTTCCGTGCTCGTCCTCAAGCGCGTCGGGCCCAAGGGCGCGCCCGGCATGCCCGAGTGGGGCGCCGCGCCCATTCCGCAGAAGCTCCTCAAGCAGGGCGTCAAGGACATGGTCAGGATCTCCGACGCGCGGATGAGCGGCACGTCGTACGGCACCGTGGTCCTTCACGTCTCGCCGGAGGCCGCGATCGGCGGGCCGCTGGCGCTGGTGGAGAACGGGGACGAGATCGAGCTGGACGTGCCCAACCGCCGCCTGACGCTTCGTGTCTCGGACGAGGAGCTGGCGCGGCGACGGGCGAACTGGACGCCGCGTCCGCCTCACTTCACGCGGGGCTACGGCAAACTGTTCCTCGACCACGTGCTCCAGGCCCACGAGGGAGTGGACTTCGACTTCCTCCGCGGCCGGACGCCGGTCAGGGCGGAGGACACCGCCGGGCCGAGCCACTCGTAGCCCTCTCCCCCTCACCCTGCCCTCCCCCCTGCGGGGGCGAGGGAATCGAAATGGCCTCACCCTGACCCTCTCCCCTCCGGGAGCGAGGGGATCGAAATGGCTCCCTCTCCCTCACTGAGGGAGAGGGCTGGGGTGAGGGTGGGCGCCCCTTCACGCACAATCCGCGCTAGATCTCCGCGGCGCGCCCGAGGAAACCGCCCGCCGCTCGCAGGGCGCGCCGCGCCTCGGCCGCGGTGACGCGGCGCCGCGCCATCACGATAGCAACCTTGGTGCTGCCTCCCGCCTGATCGAGGAGCCGTCGCGCTCTCGCCGCGCTCACTCGCCCCAGCTCGGCGACCAGGTGCTCGGCGCGGGCGCGGAGCTTGGCCGAGCGCGGCTGGAGATCCACCATCCGGTTGCCGTGGACCTTGCCGAGCCGCGTGAAGACGGCGGTGGTCAGCGTGTTGAGCGTGAGCTTGGTCGCGGTCCCGGCCTTGAGACGCGTCGAGCCCGCGAGCACTTCCGGTCCGACGCCGAGCGCGATCACGATGCGCGCCGCTCCGCGAGGCGCCGAAGGATTGCACGTCACGAGCACGGTCAGGGCGCCGCGCCTGCGCGCCTCGACGAGCGCGGCGCGGACGAAGGGCGTGACGCCGCTGGCGGCGATGCCCACCACGGCGTCGCCACGCCGCGCGCGTTGGCGGATCTCACGCGCGCCCGCGCGGGCATCGTCCTCGGCGCCCTCGACCGAGCGGAACACCGCCCGGCGTCCTCCCGCCATCACGGCCTGGACCTGGCCGGGCCGCGTATTAAAGGTAGGGGGGCACTCGGCCGCCTCGATGACTCCCAGCCTGCCGCTGGTGCCGGCGCCCACGAAGATGAGCCTGCCGCCGCTGCCGAGGCGCTCCACGATGGCGCCAACCGCGCGGCCGATGGCCGGCGCCGCGCGTCCGACGGCTCGCAGCGCGTCCAGATCGGCGCGGTTCATCAAGCGCGCGATCGCGCCGGGCTTCAGCCTGTCGAGAGCGCGGCTCCGCGGATTGCTTCGCTCGGTGGGCAGTCGGTCGTAGCGAATCCTCGCCATTCCGGACAGCATACTCCCTGCCGCGTTCTGTGCTCCCCCTCACCCTACCCTCTCCCCCTCCTGGGGAGAGGGGATCGAACTCCCTCTCCCCGGAACGGCTCCCTCTCCCTCAGTGAGGGAGAGGGTTGGGGTGAGGGTGTGCGCCTGTTCGCGCGTGACCCGGGCTACTATAAGGATCCATGGCCGCCGTCCTGTCGGGTCTCGACGTGCTGGTCTCCCGGCTGCCGTCTCTCCTGCGCGGACGCACCGTGGGCCTTCTCTCCCACCAGGCTTCGGTCACGCGCGATCTGACTCATGCGAGGCGCGCCATCGGCGCGATCCGTGGCGTGAAGCTCGGCCGCCTCTTCGCGCCCGAGCACGGCCTCACCGGATCGGCGCAGGACCTCGTGAGCGTCGGCGCCGAGCGCGACGCGCTGACCGGCCTCCCCGTCGTGAGCCTGTACGGGAGGCGCCTCGCCCCCGAGCTGCGCGCGCTCGACGGGCTCGGCGCTCTCGTGGTGGATCTCCAGGACGTGGGTGCGCGCTACTACACCTTCGTCTGGACCATGACGCTGGCGATGCGAGCGGCAGCGCACGTCGGGCTGCCCGTCATCGTGCTGGACCGGCCGAACCCGCTGGGCGGTGAAAAGCTCGAAGGCAATATGCCGGACCCGCGCTTCGCGTCTTTCGTCGGGCTCTATCCCCTGCCGACGCGCCACGGCATGACCATCGGCGAGCTTGCGGGTTATCTCAACGACACCCACGGCCTCGGCTGCGATCTGACGGTGGTGCCGATGCTCGGCTGGAAGCGCGACATGCTCTGGGAGGACACGGGGCTGCCGTGGGTGGCGCCCTCGCCCAATATGCCGACGCCCGACACCGCGCGCGTCTATCCCGGCGGCTGCCTCGTCGAGGGCACCAACCTCTCGGAAGGTCGCGGCACCACGCGGCCCTTCGAGTGGATCGGCGCACCCTTCCTCGATGGCGCGCGACTGGAGCAGGCTCTCACGCGCCGCCGCCTGCCTGGAGCGCGCTTCCGCGCGATCGGCTTCGAGCCCGCCTTCCACAAGTGGAAGGGCGAGCGCTGCGGCGGCGTGCAGATCCACGTGACGGATGGCGATCGCTTCAAGCCCGTTGCGACCTATCTGGCTATCATCGCCGAGGCGCGCCGCCAGTCGCCGCGGCGCTTCAAATGGCGGAAGCCTCCGTACGAGTTCGAGCGGCGCAAGCTCCCCATCGATCTCCTGGGCGGCGGCCCGTCGATCCGCCGCACGATCGAGCGCGGAGCGCCGCTCGCCCGCCTCGAAGCCTCGTGGCGCCGCGACCTCGCCCGCTTCGCGCGCGCGCGCCGGCCGTTTCTCCTCTACAGATGACGCCGCTCCTCCTGCTCTTCACCCTGGCCTTCCTGGTCTCGGTGGACTTGCGCATCATGGCCCCGGTTCTTCCGTCCATCACCGCCTCGCTCGGCGCGACGGCGGGCGCCGCCGGCCTCGCGATGACGAGCTACGCCCTCGCCTACGGCACGGGCCAGCTCGTGTACGGCCCGCTCTCCGACCGCTTCGGCCGGATCGCGGTCGTGCGCGCCGCGGCGCTCGGCTTCAGCGCGTGCAGCGTGCTCTCCGCGCTCTCGCTCACCACCTGGCAGTTCGTGGCGGCGCGGCTCCTGGCCGGGGCTTTCGCGGGCGCCGTCATCCCGCTCACCCTCGTGTACATCGGCGACACGTACGAGTACACGGAGCGCCAGGTCGCCCTCGCCCGCTTCGCCGTCGTGACGTCGGCCGGCCTCGCGTTCTCCGCCTCGATCGGCGGCATGGTCGCCTATCTCGTGTCGTGGCGGGCGATGCTCGCGGGCTATGGCCTCCTCGCGCTCGTGCCGGTGGCTCTCATGTTCTCCCTCGGCGCGGGGCGGCCGCCCCGGCGCGCGGGCGCGGGCGAGCACGTCGTGCGCTACACGGATTTTCTCACCGACCCGCGGGCGCTCCTTGTCTACGTCCTGGTCTTCGTCGAGGGTTTCTTCTGCTGGGGCGCGGTCACGTATCTCGGCGACTTCGCCCACCGCCGCCACGGCCTCGACCAGCTCCAGATCGGGCTCCTCATCGCGCTCTTCGGTGTAGGCACCATGGTGGGAGGCTCGCTGATGGCGCCGTTCCGCCGCAGGCTGTCGGAGAACGCGCTCGCCGGCACGGGCGGCCTGCTCATGTCCGCCGCATTCTTCGTCCTGATCCCGCGCTGGCCGTGGCCCGCCTTCGCCGCATCCATGCTGATGCTGGGGCTGGGCTTCGTGGGGCTGCACTCGACGCTCCAGCTGCGCGGCACCGAGATCAGCGCGACCGCCCGCGGCAAGGCCTTCTCGCTCTTCGCCTTCAACCTCTTCACCGGCATCGCGGTGGGCACCGCCGTGCTCGGGCGGCTCGTGGACGCGGGACGCGACAACGCCATGCTGGCCATCTCGGGCGGCGGGCTCGCCCTCGTGGGAGCGGCGGCGGCGAGTGTGAGACGCGGGAGAGCGACGTGACGCTCGAGGCGCTCGTGGGCCGCCGCCTCATGTTCGGCCTGCCGGAGCCCGATCTTTCCGACGCCGATATCCGGCTCTTCCGCGAGACCCAGGCGGCAGGGCTCATGCTGTACCGGCGCAACTTCGAGACGGCGGAGCGGCTCGCCCGCCTCCTGACAGGCCTCGAGGAGGCGCTCGGCCGGAGGCTGCTGGTCGCCACCGATCACGAGGGCGGCCGCGTCATCATGCTCGGCCGTGCCGTCACGATCTTTCCCGACAACCTGGCCGCGGGCACGGCGGGAGAGGTCCACTTCGTCAAGCGCCAGGGGCTCTTCGAAGGGCGCGAGCTCCGCAGGCTCGGCGTGGACGTGAATTTCTCTCCGGTGCTGGACGTCCTCACCGAGCGCTACAGCCCGAACATCGGCATACGCTCCTACGGCAAGGACCCGGCCCTCGTGGCGCGCTACGGCGCCGCGCGCATTCGCGGGCTCCAGTCCGCCGGCGTCTCGGCGTGCGCCAAGCATTTCCCCGGCAAGGGCCACGCCCCCTTGGACGCCCACCTGGGCTTGCCCGTGATCGCCTCCGAGTGGGCGGACATGCACGCCACGCACCTGCCGCCCTTCTTGGCGGCGATCGAAGCCGGCGTGGACTGCATCATGACCTCGCACCCGCTCTACCCGCGCCTCGACCCCGCGCCGCGCACGCCCGCCACCTTCTCGCGCTTGATCGTCGAAGAATACCTGCGGGGCGAGATCGGCTATCGGGGCGTCATCGTCTCAGACGACCTCGAGATGGGAGCGATCGGCGAGATCTGCCCGGTGGGCGAAGCAACCGTGCGCGCCGCCGCGGCGGGGCACGACCTCCTCCTCGTCTGTCACACGCCGGCGCGCCAGCGCGAAGCCCATGCCGCGCTCCTCGAGGCCTACCGCTCTCGCGCGCTGCCTCTCCGAGAGCTCGAGAAGAGCGCCGCGCGTCTCGATGCGCTCCAGGCCAAGCGCTCCACGCGCTTCGATGGAGGCGCGCCGCGACCCGAAAGGGACGGCGAGCCGCTCGCGAAGGCGCTGGCGACCCGGGCCGCGACGCCGGTGACGCCCCTCAGCGCCGCCTTCAGCCGCGCGCTCAACGGCCGCGTGGTCGCGGTCTTTCCGAAGCTGTCGTCGCTGGCGGACAGGATCACCGTCGAAGAGGCCCTGCTCGACGAGCAACGCTTCGTCACCCGGGCGCTCGCCCCCTACGGCATGGATCCCGTCGTCGAGGTGGTGGACATCGAGCCGGGCGAGGCGGAGATCGCGCGCGCGGCCGAGGCGGCCCGCGGCGCCGACGCGACCATCCTCTTCCTCTACGACGCCCACCTCTACCCGTCCAACCGCGCGCTGCTGGACGCGCTGCAGAAAGCCGCGCCGGCGCTCGGCGTGGTGCTGATGCGCGATCCCTGGGACGCCGAGTACCTCGCCCCCGGCGTCGTCGGTGTCACCGCCTACGGCTGGCGCCGCTGCCAGCTCCACGCCGCCCTCGCCCGCCTCCTCGCCCCCGCGCGCGATGGCGCGTGAGCACCGCCTAGGAGGGAATCAGGACGTCTTGCAGCTTGCCGGCAACTTCAGGAGGTTCGGTCGGCCGCCGGCCAGGTGGTGGGATCGTAGAAGCAGGGACGACCGAGCTGAGGTTCGAGTCTCTCAGCAGGATCTCTCTTAACGGCCCCTCTTGTGATACGTTCGGCCTCGACACAGTCAGCTTCGGCGCGGCGAGTAGGGCGTTCTCGGGCTCGTTTTGTCCGGTCGCGAAGGCGACAAGGGGGGATGCTCATGGCACGGTTGGCGCGGCGAATGCCCTTCGAATCCGCAGGGGCGGCCATCGTGTGCGCGCTTGCCCTGACTCTGCCGGCGAGCCCCGCGGCCGCCTTCACCTTCACCACGATCGACGTCCCGGACGCGCAAGCAACCGAGGCCTTCGGGATCAACAGAGCTGGCCAGATCGTGGGTTTCTATAGTGATGACGCGGGCTCGCACGGCTTCCTCCGGGCGCCCAACGGCACCTTCACGACGATCGACGTCCCAGGCGCCACGGATACCTTCGCACAGGGGATCGACAAGGCCGGCCGGATCGTGGGTTACTACTTCGATGGAACGGCAATCCGCGGGTTCCTGCGGGACGCCAATGGTTCCTTCACCAACATCGACATTCCGGACGCCGAGCTCACCGTGGCTTCCGGGATCAACAGGACCGGCCAGATCGTGGGCGGCTACCGAGACGCCGGCGTGGGCCACGGCTTCCTGCGAGAACCCGACGGCACCTTCACCACGATCGACGTCCCGGGCGCCACGGTAACCTCTGCCTACGGGATCAACAATGCCGGCAAGATCGTGGGTGAATACAGCGATGGCGGGGGACCGCATGGCTTCATCCGGGCGCCCGACGGCACCTTCACGACGATCGATATTGCGAGCGCCTTCTCCACCCAGGCCTTCGGGATCAAAGGCAGGAAGATCGTGGGTCTTTACCACGATGGCACCGGGGTCCACGGTTTCCTCATGGAGGGGCGTGTCTTCACCTCGATCGATGTCCCGGACGCCTCCGACACCCAGGCGTTCGGGATCAGCCGCGGTGGGATCGTGGGCTCTTTCGTCGGCGCCGGGACCCACGGCTTCCTCGCGACGCCGTAGCCGCGACATCCTGAGAGGACGCGCATGAGCATCAAGGGCAAGGCGTACATCGCCGGCGTCTTCGAGCATCCGACGCGAAAGGCCGACGACAAGTCGCTGGCCCAGCTCCACGCCGAGTCTGCACGCGGCGCGCTGGCCGACGCGGGGCTCACGCGCGACGACGTGGACGGCTATTTCTGCGCCGGCGACGCGCCGGGCTTGGGCGGGCTGTCCATGGCGGACTACATGGGGCTCAAGCTCCGGCACATGGATACGACGGAGACGGGCGGATCGTCCTACGTCATTCACGTCGCCCACGCGGCCCAGGCCATCGCCGCGGGAAAGTGCAACGTGGCGCTCATCACGCTGGCCGGCCGGCCGCGGGCCGAGGGCATGGCCACCGGCACGGCGCCGCGCAACTACGGCGCCGCGCCGGACGTCGCCTTCGAGTTTCCGTTCGGGCCCACCGTGGTCAACCAGTACGCGATGGCGGCGATGCGGCACATGCACGAGTTCGGGACCACGAGCACGCAGCTGGCCTGGATCAAGGTCGCCGCCTCGCACCATGCCCAGCACAACCCCCGCGCGTTGCTTCGCGAGGTCGTCACGGTCGAGGACGTCGTCAACTCGCCCATGATCTCCGATCCCCTGCACCGGCTCGATTGCTGCGTCATCACCGACGGCGGCGGCGCCATCGTGGTGGTCAAGCCGGAGATCGCGAAAGGCCTCGCGCGCCCCCGCGTCAGAGTGCTCGGGGCGGGCGAGGCCGCGAAGCACCAGATGGGCGGGCAGATCGACCTGACGCACACGGGCGCCGTCCGGTCCGGCCCGGCGGCCTTCGCCGAGGCCGGCGTCACGCCGGCGGATATCAAGTACGTGTCGATCTACGACAGCTTCACGATCACGGTGCTGATCACGTTGGAGGATCTGGGCTTCTGCGCAAAGGGACAGGGCGGAAAGTTCGCGTCCGACGGCAACCTCATCTCGGGCGTGGGCAGGCTCCCCTTCAATACCGACGGCGGGGGGCTCTGCAACAACCATCCGGCGAACCGCGGCGGGCTGACCAAGGTGATCGAGGCAGTGCGCCAGCTCCGCGGCGAGGCGCAGCCGAACGTGCAGGTGAAGAACTGCGACGTCGCGCTCGCGCACGGCACCGGCGGCTCGCTCGCCACGCGGCACGCCAGCGCCACGCTCATCATGGAGAGGGAGTGACGCGATGGCTGGACAGGAGCGGAAGATCCCGCCACCTGAAGCCAATCCGGAGACGCGGCCGTTCTGGGAAGCGGTCGCGCAGGGGCGACTGCTGATTGGGAAGTGCGCGTCCTGCGGCAAGCCCCACTACTATCCGAGAGCTATCTGCCCGCTCTGCGGGAGCGACGCGACGGAGCTGGTCCAGGCCTCGGGACGCGGCGCGATCTACTCGTACAGCGTCATGCGGCGGGTGCCCGTGCCGTACGCCCTCGCGTACGTGACGCTCGACGAGGGCGTGACGATGATGACCAACATCGTCGACTGCGACCTCGACGCCATCCGCATCGGGCAGCGCGTGCGGGTGGTCTTCAAGCCATCTGAAGGCGGCCCGCCGGTCCCGATGTTCGCGCCTGCTTGAATCGCCGCCTCATTTGGCCCGGCCCTTCGCCTCCTCGAGGACGGCCGCGAAGATCTCGTCCATCCTGCGCTCGAACTCCCGGGCCGCCGCCACCGCCATAGGGCCCGGCGCGTGGCCCGGCAGGCGCTCGAGCGTCCAACCCTGGCGAGCGGAGACGAGAGCCGTGTGGGTCGGATCCACCTCGTAGATCAGCACGCTGCAAAGCTGGAACGCGCCGTAGTCCGGCGAATCGGCATAGATCCGGACGCCGAGCTCCAGGTTGCAGAACTGGTAGATCTTGTAGGGGCGGAAGGTGCCGGCGCGGTTCTCCATCCCCTTCCTGACGTCCAGGACGTTGACGAGGTTGAGGTTCTGCCGCTGGGCCTCGGCCGTGAGGATCAGCTCGGCCTCCTCGAAGGGAAGCCCGACCACGATCTTCCTGATCGGAACGGATTCGGCGCCAGCCAGAGCGGCTCCGAGCGCGAGGGCCGCCAGCAGCACGAGCGCGCACAGCGCCCGACCGCTCGCCCCCGGCACCGCTACGCCACCCGGACGCGCGGCCGCGGGTCGAGCCGGACGCGCTTGAGACCGCGCAAGTGCTCGGCGACGACGTCGTAGGCGGGCGGCCCCGGCGCCTCGGGACCCGAGCTGGCCCATCCAGCGGTGCGGTATCGCCGATCGGGTGACATGGGCCTACCGCCCACGCGAATGTCGCTGATGCGCCGGCCCATGGGCTTGCCGGGCTCGATGGTGTAACTGAGACCGCCCACGCGCACCATGTCGCCGCCCTGGCGCAAGTAGGGATCCGGGTGGAAGAGGTTGTCGGCTACGTCCTCCATCACCTGGCGGATCTCGGCGCCGGTGAGGTCCCGCACGAGGGTGTTCGGATAGGTGAGCGCGGTGTGGGCGTAGACGTCTTCGAGTGTGATCGTTTGCCCCGGGACTATGGTCACGCCCCAGCGGAAGCCGGGCGAGAGCGCCACCTGCGCGTCGAAGCGCTTGAGGAGCGCATCGAGCAGGACCTCGTCGAAGCTGCCGTTGAAGTTCCCGCGCCGGTAGAGCAAGGTCTCCGAGACGGCCAGCCGCTCGGCGAGCTGGGCTTCCCAGGGCGCGCGGATCTCGCGGATGAGCCGCGCCATGTCCGGGTCCTCGGGCACGTGAGTCGAGAGCACCGGGATCAGCTTGTAGCGGTATCCGGTGACCGCGCCCGCCTTCACGTCGAGATCGAGCCGGCTCAGGAACTTGCCGTGGGCGCCCGAGTTGATGACCAGCGTCGTGCCGACCAGGATGGGCCGGGGCAGTCCATCGTGAGTGTGGCCGCCCAGGATCACGTCGATGCCGTGGACACGGCCGGCCATCTTGAGATCGGCAGACACGCCGTTGTGGCTCAGCACCACCACGCAGTCCACCTTCTTGTCCCGGCGCAGCTCGTTCACGAGCCTCTGCGCCTGCGCCTCCTGGATGCCGAAGGTGAGGTTGGGCACGAAGCGCTGCGGGTGGGAGATCGGCACGTAGGGAAAGCCCTGGCCGATGACGCCGACCTTGACTCCACCGACCTCGCGGATCGTATAGGGGTGGAAGACCGGCTCGTCCCAGTTGAGCTCCTTGCAGTTGTGGCAGACGAAGTCGCCCGTGAAGAGCCCGCGGCTCTCGCGGTCCCCGAAGAGCTCCTTGACCCGGTCGATGCCGTGGGTGAACTCCCAGTGCGGCGTGAAGACCTCGACTCCGAGTAAGTTCATCGCCCGGACCATGTCCTCCCCGCGCGTCCAGAGGGCCGTCGCCGAGCCCTGGAGGGTGTCGCCCCCGTCGAGCAAGATGGTCTTGCCGGGCCGCTCCGCCCGGACGCGCATGACGAGCGTCGCCACGTGCGCGTAGCCGCCCATGCGGCCGTAGCGCGCCGCGAGCGCCGCGAAGTCGAGGCAGGTCATGGCGTACGCTTCGGCCGAGCCCCGGGTGAGCCCGTAGGCTTTGAGAAACGCCTCGCCGGTGAGGTACGGCGGGCGGCCGGCCTCGTCGCCGACTCCGATGAGCGTGTCGGGCTCGCGGTAGTAGACGGGCAAGAGCGTCGCGTGGGGGTCGGTCATGTGGAGCAGGGTGACGTTGCCGAGCGGCTCGAATCCGAGAAGGCGGTCGGGCTCGAGGGCGGCCGCGAGGGCGCGGGGGCTCGATGCCCCGAGCGACCCGGCCACGGTGATCAGCGTGAGGAAATCACGGCGCGTGACGTCCACGCCTAGTGCCTGATCCCCGGCACACTCATGGGCTTGCCCCGGTCGAACGACGTGAGGTAGAGCTCGAGCTCGGCGTACTCGACCGCATCCGCCGGCAGCATGTTCATCCCGAGCGGCGTCATGCACCACTGCATGCGCTTGCGCATGTCCCAGACGTCCGACTGACTGGTGCGCCAGGTGGGAAAGTGCCGGGTGAGCCCTACCTGGACGTTGGCGAGGAGCCGGCCGCCCAGAAACTTGTCTGCGCCCCTTCCGGACGTGTGGCAGTCGGCGCAGGCATGGTTCCGCTGGCCCACCCGCTTGTTGAAGCTCGCCATCCCGCGCTCGAGGGCCGCCCGCTGCTCCGGGCTCGACAGCTCCACGGCAACCGGCATGCCATTGGAGGCCATCTTGACGAGCATCGTCATGTCGAGGTTGTCGGCGCTTTCGGCCGGCATGGCGACGCCCGTGGTCTCGGGAGAGTGGACCGTGAGAAAGTCCTCGATGCTCATCACCCGCCCGTATTGGGCGACGTACTTCGGGTAGCGCGTCGCCACGCCCTTCATCGCCTTGAGCGGCCCGCCGGAATGGCATTCCGCGCAGGACTTGCCGGCTGGCCCCTTCCTCGCCCAGCGCGCCTCGGCCGACTCGGTCCGGATCACGGCCGGGTTATTGGTGGGATCCAGATTGTCGCCGAAGCCCACGGGCTTGGCCCGCGTCTCCGGGTTGCGCTCCCGGTCTTTCTCCGGCTTGAGCGGGCCTTTCTGGGTCTGGAGATATGCCACGACGTGGACGATGTCCTCCGGCGTGAACACGCCCGCCGCCCCCCAGGGCGGCATGGTGGTGTTGGGAAAGACGTGGCGCGGATCGTAGATCATGTCGAAGACGTACTGGTCAGGGAGCCGGCGGTCTCCGAACGTCGAGAGGTCGGGCCCGACATTGCCCGCGGGCCAGACGTCGTCACCCTGGACGAGATGGCAGCCGCTGCAGGGCCCGAGATTCCGGGAGAGAAAGAGACTGCGCCCCTTCTTCGGATCTCCCGCCACGGCCGGCATCGCCACCTTCGCGGGCGCAACCTCGGGCCGGCGATCGCCGTAGGCATAGGTGCGGTACGTGCCGAAATCCTCGGTGGTCCACCCCCGGTAACGGATGGCCTGACGCTTGCCGTCGGGGAGCGTCTTGAAGTCACCTCGGGCTTCGGGAACGGCTCGCGTCACCCACGCAGCCGGCGCGGCTCCTGTGGCGCCCCTGGTCTCGGTCTGGGCGCATCCGGCGGCGAGAAGCACCGCGGCCAGCACTGCGAGGAGAGCGCGACGACGTGACCGGCGCATGCGCGGGCTCCCGGTCAGGAGAACTTGATCTCCGTCGTGCCCTCGTACTTCCCGCCGTGCGTGTCGAGGAACGTCACCTTGAGCGTGCCCGGCTCCACGGCCTTGAAGGCGAACGCGAAGAACGGGTTCTCGCTGATGGACTGCGAGGTCTCGAACTGCGCGAGCTCCTTGCCCGCGTAGGTCACGAGCACGCGGTTGATGAAGTAGTAGTTCTTGTCCACCGGCTTGCCATCTTTTCGCTGGACGATTTCCATGGGATGGATGACGAGCACGCGGACCTTGACCACGTCCCCCTGCCTGATGCTCGACGGAATCCTGATCCTGACGCTGCCGATGTCCGCCACGGCGCTAGCCCCCGCACCCGCCGACGGTCACCTTGACCTCCTGCCTGGCCATGAGCAGGGTCCCGTCGCTCAGCTCGGCTACGGCGCGCACGTCCGTCGTCTCTCCCAGGCGCAGGTTCGTGGCGACGAACGCCGGCGCCATGACGGGGCTCAGCGTGAACTTGGCATTGAGCGGGCGGCGGTTCTTGTCGGAGATGATGTAGATGGCCTTGACGTAGCCCTGAGGCGGCAGCTTGGCGGAGACCTCGACCGACACCGGCACCACGGCGCCGTTCTCCGCGATGATCGGCAGCTCGAGCTTGATGGCCGAAGAGCCGTCCTTGATGGCCCGGCCGCCGAAGAGGCGCTTCATCGTGGCGTCCACCGGCTCCTCCGGCCCGAGGCTCGACAGGCTGCCCGGACCCTGGGTCTGGGCATGCGCCGTCCCTGGCGCGCCCAGCACGGGCCCGGCCAGCCGCGAGAGGCCGAGGAGCCCCAGCGCCCGCAGCAGCGCGCGCCTCGTAATACGACCCGTGATGCCTTCCATGCCTGCCTCCTCTCAGATAGTGCGGCTCTCGATCGTGCCAGATCGCCGGGGACAGGTCAATCCGAGGCCTCGAAGAGGGCGGTTGATGATATCCTCCCCCGTCGGAGGCGAGAACAGATGATTCAGATCCGTCGCCTGGGGCCGAAGATCGGCGCCGAGATCCAGGGCGTCGACGTCAAGACGCTCGACGACTCGGGCTTCGCCGTGATCTATCGCGCGTGGCTCGACTGCAACGTCGTCGTGGTGCCTGGCCAGGAGCTCCAGATCGAGGACTTCCTGCGCTACAGCCGGCGCTTCGGGCTCGTGCTGCCGCATCCCTCGAAGATGACGCGCCACCCGGACTATCCCGAGATCACCGTGCTGGGCGTCAACAAGTTCGGGCCGGACGGCGCGCTCGACCTGGCCATCTACCGGCGGGGCGCCGAGGGATGGCATACCGACGGCGCCTACGATCAAGAGCCGTTCAAGGCGACCCAGCTCTACGCGCTGGCGATTCCGAGCACCGGCGGCGACACGTTGTTCGCCAGCATGTACGCGGCGTACGAGGCGCTGCCGCAGCCGCTCCAGCAGCGGCTCGAGGGCCGCCGCGGGGCGTTCACCTACGGCGGCCGCCGGAAGGCGACGGCGCTCCTCAACGAAGAGGACCGCGACTGGACGCCCGTGTTCCATCCGATCATCCGCACGCATCCCGAGACCGGGCGGAAGGGGCTCTTCTTCGACCCCGGCAAGATCCTGCGCATCGAGGGTCTCGACGAGCACGAGAGCGACGACATCATCGAAGAGCTGACCGACCGCATGATCCAGCCCGATGCCCAGTACCGCCACCAATGGCGCAAGGGCGACGTCGTGATCTGGGACAACCGCTGCTCGTACCACAAGGCGGTGGGCGATTACCCGCCCGAGGAAGACCGCATCCACTGGCGCGTGTCGATCAAGGAGCGCGCCGGCGCGGCCGGCTAGCATGCGCGCCATCGACGTGCACGCGCACCTCGTGCCGCAGTCGCTCTGGCGCGCCGCCGACGCGGGCAAGCCGTGGTACGGCTACCGGCACGAGCCGGGCGAGGGCCTCGGCACCGTGGTGGGCGATGGCAAGCGCATCGGCTTCACCTCGCCCAAGGTGCGCTTCACGCCGGAAGAGCGAATGAAGGACATGGACGCGCAGGGCGTGGACGTGCAGGTGATCTCGATTCACACGCCGTTCTTCGGCCATCACCTCGACCCCGCGCAGGGGCGGGAACTCGCGCGCGAGGTCAACGACGAGATCGCGGACCTCGCGCGCCAGTGGCCGCGGCGCTTCGCCGGGCTCGCGACGCTGCCGGTGCAGGACCTCAAGGCGGCGATCGACGAGCTGGAGCGCGCGGTGACCGTCCTCGGGCTCAAGGGCGCCGAGCTCGACACACAGGTGAACGGCCTACAATGGGACGAGCCGAAGTTCCTGCCGCTCTTCAAGGCCGCCGAGGCGATGGGCGCCGTGCTTTTCTTTCACCCGCAGCCGCAGCACAATTTCCTGATGCAGCGCACCCCGCGCGACGGGCTCTTCAACAGCCTCGGCGTGATCCTCGACGACGCGATCGTCGTCGCGATCCTGATCTCGGGCGGCGTGCTGGAAGCATGCCCGGATCTCCGCGTGTGCATCGCCCATGGCGGCGGCCCCGCGTGCTACGCGATGGGACGGCTCGACCGCGGCTGGCAGGGCCGCCCCGGCGCCCGCCGCATCCCGCAGCCGCCGAGCGCGTACCAGCGGCGCCTCTACTACGACTGCGTCACGGGCAGCGAGGCCGCGCTCCGCTTCCTGCTCGACCAGGTGGGAGCCGACCGCGTGGTGCTCGGCAGCGACTGGCCCTTCGTCCCGTGGCACCCGTCGCCCGTCGCCTGGGTGCAGGGGCTCCAGAGCCTCACCCGGGAGGAGAAGGAGCGCATCCTCTGGCGGAACCTGGAGACGCTGCTTGGCCTGTAGCCGCGATCAGGGAGGAGAGACCCCATGGCTGACATGAAAGTGATACGTCTCGCCGAGACCGAGGTCGTCAAGTTCGGCCCGGACGCCGTCTACCAGCTCATCATCGGCGACGACGATGGGACGACGCCGGTACGGACGGGCATCCAGACGTCCCAGCCCGGCTATGTCGCGCCGGTGCATTCGCACCCCTACATGGAAATCCTGCACATCCTCGACGGCACTGCCGAGGCGTGGATCGACGGCCAGGACGAGTCGAAAGTCAGGCTCGAGAAGGGCGACACGATCGCCCTGCCTGCGGACGTCCCGCACAGCTTCCGCGTCGTCGGCGACCAGGTGCTGCGACTCCTCGGCACGCACGTCTCGCCGAAGCGAATCGTGACGTACAAGGACGGCCGCGCGACCGATTCGCGCGGCTACCGGACCACCAGCAGCTAGCCCCTTCCCTCCCGGCGGCGCGAAGCCTACCGGCGCGCGGTCGTCGGCGGCACGATCCCGTTCATCCGCAGATAGACCACGAGCTGGCCGTAGTGGTTGCGGAGCTGGAACAGCGGGCCCTGCCAGAACGTGGCGCGGGTGACCGTGCGGTCGCCGAACGGGAACTTCATCGGCTCACTGAGCTGGGCGTCGGTCAGCGGCGTGATCATGTCTTGCGCGTTCTGGAAGGTCTTCTTCAGCAGGGCGATGATCTCGGCCTTCGTCATCGCGCCGTGATGGGGGGCTTCCGTCTTGGTGCCCTTGGCGGTGTCGATGAAGCGCTGGGTGATGCCGGCGACGTGCACCAGCTGGTCACCGAAGCTCGAGACCTCGGGCGTCGGCTTGTAACCGTACTTGTCAGCGGGCATCACTTCCGCGACGTCGAGGAGCTCGGTAACGGCGCGCTGGAAGGTCGCCGCGAGCTCCTTGGCCTGGCTCGGTGCCGGCGCCTGGGCCGCGACCGGCGAGGGCACGGCGGCCGCGACGGCGGCGAAGAACACCACGCATGCATACGTCAGGGTTTTCATGGTTGCCTCCCGGCAAGCTTCATCCCGCAGCGTTCACTCCTCGTCAAGGCGACCGGCCCAAGCGCGCGTGCGGGGCCGTCACCGGCACAACCGGCGGTAGAGCGCTTCGTAGCGCGGCACGACGACCGCGGCGGAGAACCGCTCGCGCGCGCGCGCCTGCGCCGCGCGCCCGAGGGCGCGGCGCCGCGGCTCGTCGTGGATCAGCGCCTCCAGCGCCTTGGCGAGCGCGGCGGCGTCGCCGGCCGGCACGAGCAGGCCGCTCTCGTTGTCCTCCACCACCTCGGGGATGCCGCCGACGCGGGTGGAGACGCTCGGGCAGCCGAAGCACATGGCTTCGAGGATGCTGAGGCAGAAGCTCTCGGCGTCGGAGGTGTAGAGGCCGACGTCGGCGATTTGAAGATAGTCCTCGATGGCGTTCACTTTCTCTCGGACGATCACGCGGTCGGCCAGGCCGAGGCGCCGCACGTCGCCCGCGAACGGCGCGAACGCCTCCCCGGCGAGGACGAGGAGCTTGAAGGCCTCGCGCGGGCGCACGCGCGAGGCGGTCTCCAGCAGGAGGTCGACGCGCTTGCCGTGGCGCAGGTTGGACGAGTGCACCACGAGGACCTCGTCGCCGAGGCCGAGCTCGCGGCGGACGGCCTCCGGCGGGCGGCTGGGCGGGCGCGGAGCGAAGAAGTTGTGGATGACCTCGATCGGGCCGTCGAAGTCGAGCACGCGCTGGGTCTCCCGCTTGAGCGACTCGGACACGGCGGTGACCGCGTCCGACGAGGTCAGCGCGTGCTTGATGGCGGGCCCGTACCCGGCGTCTTGGCCGAGGAGCGTCGTGTCCGTGCCGTGCAGGGTCGTGACGACGCGGGGCTGCCGGCCGGGTGGCAGCATCGCGCGCGCGAGGATCGCGGCGGTGGCGTGAGGCACGGCATAGTGGACGTGGAGCACGTCGAGGCGATGGTCGCGGCTCACCTCCGCCATGCGCACGGAGAGCGGCAGGGTGTAGTCGGGGAACCGGAACAGCCCGTACTCGTTGATCGCGACGGGATGAAAGTGCAGGCGCGGCGCGTCCGAGGGCAAGCGGAACGGGCGCTCGTAGGCGATGAAGTGCACGTCGTGCCCGCGCGCCGCCAGATCCTCGCCGAGCGCGGTCGCCAGCACGCCGCTCCCGCCGACGGACGGGTAGCAGGTGATGCCGACGCGCAGCGTGTCCGCCGCCATTTCAGAGACCCGGCAGCTCCGTGAACGCTTCATCCTGCCGCTCGATGTCCTCCCGCTGCACGTACGCGATCTCCGGGGCGTCCTCCGACCGAAGATACGCCTGCTCGCCGGCGCCCGTCACGTAGTGCGTGCAGTGGATCACCGACTGCATCCACCTGAGCCGCGTATCCCGCGCCGGGCTGACCTGCTCCTTCCTGAAGCCGGAGGCCGGCGCCGGCAGCGTGACAAACGAATCGCCGCCCTCGTGCAGGTACAGCCCGCCGTCCCGCGCGCGCGCCCGCACGATTTCACCCTCGTACGGCACGTCCACGAAGAAGTCATCCACGTCGCAGGCGCGGCGCCGTGCCTCCGGATCGCTCGAGCGCACGACCTCCACGCCGGCGAGCAGGCCCATGCCGCGGTACATCTCGAGGCAGAAGTCGGCCACCGTCTCCGCCGATGTCTTGCGGAACAGGTCGATGACGGGGTGATCCACGTAGTTCGTGAGCTGTCCCAGCGTCCTGGCGTGCCAGCCCGCGGCGATGCGCTTGGCGTAGAGCGGGGAGAACTTGCGCTGGAGTGGGCTCACGACCGCGAAGTTCAGGTGCGCGGGCTGGCCCGTCGCGCGATGCCGCAGGATCGTGCGCGTCTCGCGCGGGTCGTGGTCGCTGTCGTGGCAGAAGTACACGACGCGGCCGCCGATGTCCGTCCGCAGGCGTCGCGCGGTCCGGATCTTGGCCACGAGGAACCGCCGCGGGAAGAACCCGCAGGGCTGCTGGCCGAACGCGATGACCGGCTCCGCGCTCATCCGGCGCGGCCCTCCCCGGCGGGAGCCCGCGGCGGCAGGACCATTTGCAGGGCGACGCTGAAGGCGATGCAGGCGGCGCAGCCGATGAGGTTGTACCAGAGGTAGCCGATGTCGAGCGAGAAGTACATCACGATCACGAGAGCCTGCGCGGCGACGGCCGCCAGGAACACCGCGCTGCCGCCCACGCGGCGGAGGAAGAAGGCGACCAGGAAAATGCCGAGCAGGACGCCGTAGAAGATCGAGCCGAGGATGTTGATGGCCTCGATGAGGTTCTCGGCGAACCCGGCGAAGAGCGCGAACGCGACCGCGACGGCTCCCCACAGCGCCGTGAACCGCCGCGCCACGCGCACGTTGCGCGCCTCGTCGGCGGCGAGCGGGCGGACGTGACGCCAGAAGTCGATCGTCGTCGTGGTGCCGAGCGCCGCCAACTCGGAGGCGGTCGACGACAGAGCCGCCGAGAACATCACCGCCAGGAGCAGGCCCACCGCGCCGTGCGGCAGCTGCGTCAGGATGAACGTGATGAACACGTAGTCGGAATCCTTGGTCTTGGCCCGGGGGTCGGCACCCGCGAGGGCGGCCTTGGCCTCGGCGCGGATCGAGCGGCTGTGCTGGCTGGCCGCGACCATGGCGGCCCGCGCCCCCGCTTCCCGCGCGGCGTCGGCCGAGGCGCGGGCCTCGAGCCATCCGCGAATCGCGGACTGGCTCTGCGCCACGGCGCTGGCGTGCTCGGCCTCGATGGCGCGGAATCGGCCGTCCTGGGCGTGGAGGCGCCACTCCGCCTGGTTGAAGAACACCGGAGGCGGCACGAACTGGTAGAAGACGAACAGGAACGCGCCCAGCATCAGGATGACGAACTGCATCGGGATCTTCAGCACGGCGTTGAACATCAGGCCCAGGCGGCCGGCGCGCAGCGAGGGGCCCGCGATGTAGCGCTGCACCTGCGACTGGTCTGTGCCGAAATACGAGAGCGAGAGGAACAACCCGCCGAACACGCCGGTCCACACCGTGTAGCGCCGGCTCGGATCGAGCGAGAAGTCCACCGCCTGCAGCTTGCCCAGCGCGCCGGCCACGTGGGCGGCGCCCGTGAGCCCGAGGCCGGCGGGCAGCCGGAGCAGCAGCACCACCATGGCGGTCACCATGCCGGCCCAGATCACGGCCACCTGCCACCTGTGGGTCAGGGCGACGGCCTCGCTGCCGCCGGTCACCGTGTAGACGAGCACGAGCAAGCCGGTGAACACCACGACGAGGTCGAGCCGCCAGCCGAGCACCGTGGAGATGATGATGGCGGGCGCGTAGATCGTCACGCCGGCGGCAAGGCCGCGCTGCACCAGGAAGAGGCCGGCCCCGAGCAGGCGCGTCTTGTCGTCGAAACGCCGGCCGAGGAACTCGTAGGCCGTGTAGACGTTGAGCCGCCGGTACATCGGCAGGAACACGGCGCACACGATGATGAGGGCCAGAGGCAGCCCGAAGTAGTTCTGCACGAAGCCGATGCCGCTCTCGAAGCCCTGGCCCGGGATCGAGAGGAAGGTGATCGCGCTGGCCTGCGTGGCCATCACGCTGAGGCCGATCGTGCCCCAGCCGATGGCCGCATCACCGCGCATGTAGGTATTGAGGCTCCGCACGTGGCGCGTGCGCCAGAAGCCGTACGCGGCGATGCCCACGATGGTGCCGAGCAGCACGGCCCAGTCGGCACCGTTCACGAGAAGATCCGCGTGAACACGGTCAGCAGGACGACCACGAGCACGAACCATCCAAAAACGAACAGGTAGACGCCGCGCCAGGTGCGGAACCCGGGCACGTCGGGCGCCTCCGCCCTGGAGCGCTCGTGGGGGCGTGGCGCGAGCGTCACTTGCCCAGCGAGGCGAGATTCGCGAACAGCCGATACGCCCCGGGGACGGCTTCGGGGAGCTGGCGGAACCACGCCAGGCTCGTGTAGACGAAGTATCCCTTGCCGTGCCGCGCCACGAGCAGGCCGCCCTTGAGCGGCGGCTCGCCGGCGTCGCCGGAGGCGAGGATCGGGGTGAAGCGCTCGTCCCATTGATCGGGGACATAGAGACCGCGCTCCTGCACCCAGCCCTCGAAGTCCGCCGCGGTGATGCGATTCGGCGTCGTCAAGACGGGGTGCTCGGGGGCCAGGATCGTCACCGGCGCGTGCTCGTCGGTGACGCGGTCGCGCGACAGGCGCAGGCGGAACGGCGCGAGCCAGCCTGGGAGCAGGCCGTCCAGCGTGTTGTACTGCGCGACGACCGTGCCGCCCGCCTCGACGTACGCGAACAGCGCGGGCAGGCGCCCGGCGAGATCCGCCCTCACGTTGAAGGCGCGGATGCCGATGACCACCGCGTCGAGGCCGCGCAGCCGCTCCGGCGTGAGGTCGGCGCCGGTCAGCGAGGTGACCTCGTATCCCATCTCCTCGAGTGCGGCGGCCACGTCGTCGCCGGCGCCCGGCAGGTAGCCGACGTGGCGGCCGCGAGTCGCCAGCTCGAGCGACACCGCCTTGGCGCGCGCCGGGGGCTGCAGGAGCTGGAGCGGCAGGTGGTCGTAGCGGACCTCGACGCGCTGCTGGTCGAAGCGCCGCCCGTTCATCTCCACGCTCGCGCCGAGCTGTGCCGTCCCGAGCCGCGTCGGCGCGGTCACGGTGAAGGTGAAGCGCGCGTGCTCGCCGGTGGCGGCGAGTCTGAACCGCTGCGAGGCCGGCGTGACGGTCCAGCCGGCGGGCGCGTCGAGCTGCACGGTCCCGGCGGCGCGCGCGCGGGCCGCCGTGAGCTCCACCGTCACGGGACGCGCGCCGCCGGGCGCGAAGAGCCGCACGCCGGCGGTGAACCGCAGCGAGACCGGCGCGATGACGGTGAGCCGCCGGCGCAGGGCGGGCGCGGCGGGATCCGCGGCCGGCATCGCCTCGTCGGCGATCACCAGGGTCTGGCCGCCGACCTCGAAGACGTACTCGAGCGGGAACACGGGCGGGTTCTCCGGGCGGCCGATGAGCGACGGATCGTCCACGTCGAACAGGCCGGCCGTGCCCTCCGTGCGCAGCCAGTACGGCTGGCTCGGCGGCGTGCCCGCGGGCACGACCTGGGAACCCTCGCGCACGACCGGCTGGTTCGGGCGCAGCTCGACGGCCTTGTGGATCGCGTGGCGAGTGTTCGGGTAACGCACCGCCGTCCAGCGCACGGGGAAGCGCGAGCGCACCACGGCCGTGTGGCGGAGCTTCACGGTCTCGCCGGGCACGACCTCGGCGCGATCCGCCACGGTGTCGACCTCGAGGCCGAGGCAGGCCTGGATGATCCGATCGAGCTCGGCGCGCTTGTCGCTCACGATGGGATCCGCGGGGAGCGCGGCGAGCCGGCGGCGGATGTCGAGCAGCGCGGGCACGCTGGCGGCCGCATCCTGCGCGTTGAACTTCGCGATCACCTCGTCGATCGACCGCACGATCTCGGCGCCGCCCGGCACGCGGTTCCACGTCGTGTCCACGCCGCCGAGGAGATCCCCCGTCGCCGCTTCCCCGGACGGGCGGGCCGCCGATGCCGAAGCCCTGCGTCTTGTGCATGCCCCGGCTGCGGGCGGCGATCGACGCGAACGACTCGCCCGACACCGGATCCCGGCCGCCGACCTCGACCTTCACCACGCCCGGACCATCCGGCACGTCCGCGGGCATGCCCGCGACGGCCATGCCGGCGCCGGGATTCGCCGCGGCGGCGCCCCGGCCGACGTTGTGGACGATGCGCCGCGCCTGCCAGGGCCGGAGCCCGCTGAGCTGGTCGGGAAACGCCGCGGGGTCGGCGGCGAGCCTGAAGGCTTCGACGGCGAGCACCGCGGAGGCGGTGTGATGGCCGTGCGTGGGCGCGGGCTTCGAGGAAAACCGCGTGATGATCACGTCCGGGCGGAACTCGCGGATCACGCGCACCATGTCGCTGAGGACGCCCTGCCGGTCCCAGACGCCGAGCGTCTCCTCGGCGTTCTTCGAGTAGCCGAAGTCCTTCGCGCGGGTGAAGTACTGCCGCCCGCCGTCCAGCCGGCGCGCGGCGAGCAGCTCCTGCGTGCGCGCCACGCCGAGCACCTCGCCGAGCTGGGGGCCGAGCAGGTTCTGCCCGCCGTCACCGCGCGTGAGCGAGAGATAGGCCGTCCGGTATCCGCGGCCGCGAGCCAGGTAGGTGATGGCCTGCGTGTTCTCGTCGTCCGGATGGGCGGCGACGTAGAGTACGCTGCCCATGGTGGCGAAGCTGCGCAGCTGCTGCAGGATCGCGGCTCCAGTCGGTGGCTCGTCGGCGTGGCCGGCGCCGGAGGAGCCCGCCAGCATGGTCACGCCGACGGCGGCCCAGAACGGCAGGTTCCAGAGGGTGTCGCGCACGAGCACGGAGAACCTCATCGGCGGCTCACACGATAGCACAGCATACCCGACCCGTCGTCTACTGGATGACCTGATCCGCCCGCTGCAGCACCGACTGCGGGATGGTCAGGCCGAGCGCCTTTGCGGTCTTCAGGTTGATGACCAGCTCGTACTGTGTCGGCTGCTCCACGGGCAGATCGCTCGGCTTGGCCCCTTTGAGAATCTTGTCCACGTAGGTGGCGGTGCGCCGGATCTGGTCGTAAAAGTTGACCGCGTAGGACATGAGGCCGCCCACCTCGACAAACTCCCGATCGCCCCACATCGCCGGTAGCCGGCGCTTGGCGGCGAGGTCCACGACGTCTCTGCGGTGCTCACTGGTCAGGACGCCCGCGGCGCCGAACAGCGCCTGGGCGCGCTTCCGGGTCATCGCGACGAAGGCGCCCTCGAACTCGCCGGGCTTTCGCACCTCGAGGGGTTGGAGGGTCAGGCCCAGTGCCGGGGCCGACTCCTGCAGCCCCTTCAAGACCAGCACATTGGCCCGGTCGGCCGGATTGTAGAGGACCGCCACGCGGGAGGCCTTGGGGGCAACCTGCTTGAGGAGCTCTAACCGCTTCCCGCCCAGCTCGGCGCTGATGCCCGTCAACCCCGTCATGTTCCCGCCCGGTCGTGCGAGGCTGGCGACGAGTCCGGCGCCAACCGCATCGGCAACGCCCGCGAAGACGATGGGAATCGTGCTGGTCGCCTGCTTGGCGGCCAGAGACGCCGGCGTGCCTGGCGTGACCATGACGTCGGGCTTGCCACGCGCCAGCTCGACCGCAAGCCCGGGCAGTCGCCCTACGTCCCCTCCCGCGTATCGGTACTCGATGGCAATGCTCTGCCCCTCGATGTAGCCGGCCTCGCGCAACCCTCGCCGAAAGGCGTCGAGCTCCGGCGAGGGTCCGGGAGAGCCGTAGAACAGGAACCCGACCCGGTAGACCTTCCCCGCCGGCTGCGCCCAGGCGGCGAGCGGCGCGGCAAGGAGGCCGCTCGCGATCATCGCCAGAAACGCCCGACGCTCCAGCGGGTTCGGGGTGCCGGGATTGGGGTCGGCGGACTCCATGGCGGGGCTAGACGGCAAGCCAGCCCCCGTCGACGCAGAGCTCGGTCCCCGTGATGTACGAGGCCTCGTCGGAGGCCAGGAAGAGCACGGCGTAGGCGACTTCCTCCACGCGGCCCTCGCGCCCCATCGGCACGCCCGCGAGCATCTTTTCACGGAACGCGGGATCGGCCGTGGCCTTGGACGTGCGCATCGCCGGCAGGACGCCCGGATGCACCGAGTTCACGCGGATGCCGCTCCGCGCGTACTGCACCGCGGCCGACTTGGTCATGAGCCGCACGGCGCCCTTCGAGGCGTTGTAGGCCATGTGAATCCCCTGCTGGCCCACGAAGCCCGAGACGGACGAGATGTTCACGATGGCGCCGCCGCCGGCCTGCTCCATCACCGGGATCGCGTGCTTCATGCCGAGAAAGACGCCCTTGGCGTTGACGTCCATCAGCCGGTCCCACGCGGACGTGCTCAAGGTGTCGGGATCGAAGGTCCCGCTGATGCCGGCATTGTTGACGAGGACGTCGAGCGTGCCGAAATGCGAGCGCGTGGCCGCGATCGCCTCCTGCCAGTCCGCCTCGCTCGTGACGTCCAGATGGATGAAGCGTCCCGCTCCGTCCAGGCTCTCCGCGACCCGCCGCCCTTCCGCGTCGAGCACATCGGCCACGACCACCTTCGCGCCTTCCTTGGCGAACATGACGGCCTCGCTCCGTCCCATGCCGCTGGCCCCACCCGTGATCAGCGCGACCTTGCCTTCGAGTCTCATATCGTCTCCTGGGGCGCGACGGGCGGCATGTCCGGCTGGACCGCCTCGTCCAGCGTGAGCGGCGTCACGCGGCGAAACGGCTCGCGGCGGATCGGGCAGGGCTCGAGGTCGCAGGTGGCACAGTAGATCCGGTGGCAGGGGTCGGTGTGGAAGACCATCTCGCCCTCGACGCCGAGATCCTTGATGATGCGCGCCGCCACGTCTTCGGACACGTCGTGCGCCCTCTCCACGCTCCAGAACTCGGGCACCACCAGGTGTGCCTCGAGGTGGTGGAAGCGCCCCGAGCGGATGGCGCGCAGGTGGTGGACGCGGATCACGCCGTGGCCGACGTATTTCTGCAGCGCGTCGAGCACGCGGGCCAGCAGAACCGGATCTTCCTCGTCGAGGAGCCCGCCCGCGGCGTGACGCACAAGCTTGAAGCCCGTCCACATGAGCGACAGCGCGACGAGCAGGGCGACCAGCGGATCGAGCCACACGAGGCCAGTCAGGCGCACCAGGAGCAGGCCCACGACGACGCCCGCGCTCGTCCAGAAGTCGGCGATCACGTGCTTGCCGTCGGCGACGAGGGTCAGGGAGTCGTAGCGCCGGCCGGTGCGCACGAGGTACCAGCCGAGACCCAGGTTGACGAGCGCGGTCCCGAGGACGATCAGGACTCCCGCGCTGATCTGCCTGACCTCGGCCCCTGCGATGAGGATCTGCGCGACCTCGAAGACGATCACGACCGAGGCGAAGGCGATGAGACCACCCTCGAAGGCCGCGGAGAAGAACTCGATCTTGCCGTGTCCCCAGGGGTGATTGCGGTCGGCGGGGCGGCCGGCGAAGACGAGGCCTCCCAGGGCGAAGACGGCGGCGACGACGTTGACGATGGACTCGAGCGCGTCGGAGAGAACCGCCGTCGAGCCCGTCATGCGGTAGGCCTGGTACTTGGCCGCCAGCATGAGGAGGGCGACCACGAGCGAGATCAGCCCCGCACGGAGCCGGATGCTCGCGTCTTCGACGACCGAGGTTTCGGGGTCCACGACTCGATTCTACCGCGCCTCCCGAGGCTCCTCAGGCGGGAGATTGCCTCCCGCGGTCCAGCATCGGGGCGAGCAGCGGGGCCAGCGTCATGGTCCCGGCCGTGCCGAAGATGACGAGCCACGACCACGCCAGCGCGAGCACGCCCGTCTCCGAGAGAACCAGGAGCACGAGGTTGACCAGGCCCATGATGACCATGGCGGCGACATTGGCCCGGTTGGCGCGCACGCGTGTCACCAGACCCAGCAGGAAGACGCCCAGGAGCGAGCCGAACGTGACGCCGGCGATCTTGAAGGCGAGCCAGAGGATTTTGTCGAAAAAGGAAAAGCCCCAGGCCAAGCCCGCCAGCACCAGCCCGAAGGCGACGACGGCGGCGCGCGACATCCAGAGGTAGTGGCGGTCGCTCCGCCCGGGCGCCAGCAGCGGCCGGTAGATGTCGGTGACGAAGGAGGCCGAGAGCGAGCCCAGCGGCGAGTCGATCGAGGCCAGCACGATGGCCGTCAGCATGACGCCGCGCAAGAGCTCGGGCATGGCCGTGCGGATGAAGAACGGGAAGATCTCGTCCGGCCGCGGCAGCGCTCCCGACGGCTGCTGCGCGTAGTACGTGAAGAGGCCGGCGCCGATGGACAGGTAGAGGGAGAGCGTCACGAGGGTGCCGATCGGCGTGAGCGCCAGCGTGCGCTGGCTCTCGCCGCGGGTCTCGACGGTCAGCAGACGCTGCATGAGGTCGTGGTCCGTGCCGAACGCGGCCATCGAGCCGATGAAGCCGTTGAGGACGGCCAGCCAGAAGATGTTCGGGTCCGTCAGCACCCGCCGCCAGAAATCCGGCGCGCCCGGCGCGGGGCCCCAGTTGATGACGCTGAGCCGTCCCGCCTCCGCCGCCGTCCCCAGCATGGCGCCCAGGCCGCCGTCGATCCGCGAGGCAAGGAAGATCACGGTCACGGCGCCACCCACGAGGAAGGTGCACGCCTGGAAGACGTTGGTCCAGACCACAGCCTTCACCCCGCCCAGCGCGATGTAGGCGATGGACACCGCGGTGAAGAGCGCGATCGTCGCCCAGAGCGGCCAGCCGACGAGCAGCGCGACGGCCAGGGCGGCGGCCATGAGCCGCACCCCTGAGCCCAGGAGGCGCGTGATGAAGAAGAAGACCGAGCCGGTCACCTGGCTGGCCTGGCCGAAGCGGTGGAGCAGGAACTCGTAGATCGTCGTGCAGTCGTAGCGGTAGAAGGCCGGGATGAACAGGTACGCGACGGCGAGCTTGGCCAGGCTCGAGCCCACGAAGAACTGCGCGTACTCCCAGTTCTCGCTGTAGGCGGTGGCCGGCACCGAGATGATGGTGACGGCGCTGATCTCGGTGGCGAGAAAGGAGAGGCACGCGGCCCACCAGGGGATGCGGCGGCGCGCGAGGAAGAAGTCCGCGGTGCCGCGCTGCTCGCGGCTGAAGGCGCCGCCGATGACGACGAGGAAGGCCAGCGACGCCGCCACGATGGCGAAGTCGGGCCAGGTGAGCGCGGATCCCGCGGGCTCGGCCATGGGCTCGCGCCATTATGGCTCAAGCCCGTGAAATCGCCGAAGTCTAGGAGCCGGCCTTTTGTCTTAACTGCTTGAGCAGGTCGGCGAAAGAGCCGCGCTGGAGGAGGCGGTTGAACTGAGCCTTGTAGCTGCCCACCAGGCTGAAGCCGTCGACGTAGATGTCATACACGGTCCAGCGACCCTCCGTGCTGCGGTACAGCCGGTATTCGATCGGGACCTCGGAGCCCTTGGGCGTGATCACACGGGACTGCACCCTGGCATCGTCGCCCTCGATCCGCTCGCCGACATACGTGATGGGCTCGCCCGCGTACTGCTCGATCCTGCCCATGTAGGCGTTGGCGATGAGGCTGCCGAAGAGGCGGACGAACTCCTGCTGCTCCGCCGGCGAGGCCTTGGTCCATGCGGCGCCCAGCGAGCGCTGCGACATCTCGTCGAAGTCGAAGAGGCTCGCGGTGACCTTGCGAATCTGGGCCCGCCGCTCGGCCACGGAGCCCGCCTTGACCGCGGGGCCGCCCGGCTCGGAGAAGACCTGCTGCACCGCCGACTTCACCGTCTCCGTTGGGCCGGCCGCCGTCGCGCTGCCCGCCGCCGCCGCCACCAGCACTGCCATCAGGATATTCAGCATCTCGTCTGCACTCCCATGTCGCGAATTCGCCCGCTTCAGTTTCTCACAGGTGGTTGGAGGTCGCGACAACTTGAGAATTCAGTGCCGAAGACCCTGGATGCCGGGGCAAAATGGCCGCCATGACGCGCAATTGGACGGTGGGGGTCGACGGGGGAGGCACCTGGCTGCGCGTGCTCGCTGTCGACGGGCGAGGACGCCGGCGCGTCATGCGGAGGCCCGCGTCCCACGATCTGCCCGCCGCGCTCCGCGCGATCTGGCGGCGCTGGCGGCTCGCGCGCGCCGAGGTCGCGCACCTGGTCGTGGCCACGCGCGGCGTCTGGACCGGATCGGAGCGACGCGCCGCGGCCGGGCGCCTGCGGGGACTCGCGCGGCGGGTGACCGTCATCTCCGATGCCGAGGCCGCGCATCTCGGGGCGCTCGGGGGTCGCCCCGGGCTCCTCGTGCTGGCGGGCACGGGCTCGATCGTGCTCGGCCGCGGCGCGAACGGCCGCTGGGTCAGAGCGGGCGGGCTCGGCCCGCTGTTCGGCGACGGCGGCTCCGCCTTTGCCCTCGGCCGCGACTGGCTCGCTGCCGCCCATCCGTCGCGCGCGCGCCGGCTCGCGCAGGCTCCCGCTGCCCCCGCCCTCATCGCCGCCCTGGCGCCGCGCGTGCTGACGCTCGCCCGCCGCGGCCGCGGCCCGGCGCGTCTCGCGGTGACACGCGGGGCCTTCGCGCTGGCGCTCTTCATGCGCGCCGCCGCCGGAGCCGCGCGTCTGTCGCCGCCGATCAGCGTCAGCTGGGCGGGCAGCCTCCTCGAGAACCGCGCCTACCGCGGGAGGGTCTGGCGCATGGCGCGCGGGCTCGGACTCAGGATTGCCCCCGTCGCTCCCCGCGAGAGCGCGCTCGAAGCCGCGGCGCGCCTCGCCCACAGCCGCGCCCGCTGATCCACCCTATCCGCGCTTCCTCCGCCACAACGCCCATGCTACAGGTCCTGTGAGCGCCGCCAGCACACCGGCAGCGGTGTTGAGCCAGCCCGCCGTGGCCATCGCCAGGAGCGCGGCCGCCGACGGCAGCGCGGCGGTCAGCCAGAGTCCCGCGGCGCCGCCGCCCACGCGCCACGGGCGCGGCAGCTCGGGCTCGCGCAGGCGCAGCGCGACGAACGCGGCCATCTCGAGCAGGAGCGTGAGCGAGTAGAGCCAGACGTTCAGCACGATGAGCTCTTTGAAGGACCAGAGCGCGCAGACGCTGTAGACGGCGCTCGACAGGAGCACCGCGGCCCACGGCTCGCCGGTCCGCGCGTGCGTGGCCGCCAGCCAGCGAGGCAGCTGGCCCTCCCGCGCGAGCGCATACGGCAGCCGCGAGTTGGTCAGCACGAGGGAGAGAAAGAGCCCGGCCGTGGCCGTGACAGCGCCCGCGACGACGACGCCCGCGAGCCGGGGTCCGCCGACCAGGTTGGCGACGACCGGCAAGTGACCCGTCTGCCAGTTCCGCCAGTCTCCCGTCGCGGCCAGTCCCGCGGCGACGGGCACGAGATACGCGAGTGAGATAAGCGGGAGCGCCCACCAGAGCGCGCGGCGATACGAAGTCTCGGGCCGGCGCGTCTCGCCCAGCACCGTGCTCGGCGTGTCCCATCCTGAATAATTCCACATCATGACCGCGATGCCGACGCCGAGCCCGCTCCAGAGCCCCTGCCCCGGCGCGGCGAAAGGCGACCAGGGCAAGTGCTCGGCATGAGCGGCCGCGGCGACGACGAGGACGACGATGGGCGCGAGCGCTCCGGCCGAGAGGGCCACGGCACCCCAGCCGGTGATACGTACGCCGGAAAGGTTCACGCCCGTGAGCAGCCAGACGAAGCCCATCGCCAGCAGCCAGCGCTCGGCAGCCGTCATCTCGGGATGCCAGACGCGCAGGTAGTCGGCGAAGAGCGCGGGATACACGGCCACGTCCACGAAGCTGTTGAGCCAGCTCCACCAGCCGACCTGGAAGCTCCAGAAGGGGCCGAAAGCGCGGCGCACCCAGGCGACGTAGCCGCCTTCCTCGGGCAGCGCGGAGCCCATCTCCGCCATGGCGAGGGCGACGGGGGTGCTGACGAGGAGCGGCGTGAGCGCCAGCAGCAGGAGGGTGAGCCCGGGACCGAAGACCGACACCGCGTCCTCGATGCCGTAGGGGCCCCCGCTGACGTTGAAGAAGACGACGGCCAGCAGCGGGAGGAAGGACAATCGCTGGGCCGCGGCGGCCCTCACGCGGATTGCGCGGCTCGGATCAGATCGGGCAGCCCCCGGAGCCACTCGTCGATGGGCGTCTCTGCGTCCACGATGATCTCGAGCTTGCCGTTGAGCATCCGGCGCACCCGGCCCTTGCCCGTGCCGAGCGGGATGACCACCTGCTCGCGGTGGATGCCCATGGCGTCGAGGACGGCGAAGATCTTGTTGATCTCGTTCATGCCTACCGCGTCGAGCATGGAATGTCTCCCCCGACGGCATCCTAAGTTGTGCTAGCCTCTGCGTCAATGCGCCTGATCGTGGCCGTCGCGCTCCTCCTCGTCTCGGCCGGGCTCTCGGCCGGCAGTCCCGCGGTGGCCGCCGACACGCCGCTCTTCGACGGCCACATCCACTACAGCAGGCCCGACTGGAGCGTCCACTCCCCCGACCAGATCATGGCCATCTTCGACGAGGCCGGGATAGGCCGGGCGCTCGTGTCGAGCACACCCGACGACGGCACGCTCAAGCTGTACGAGCGGGACCCGAAGCGGATCATCCCTATCCTCCGTCCCTACCGCACGCGCGACGACATGGGCACGTGGTGGCGCGACCCCTCGATCATCCCCTACCTCGAGCAGCGGCTGGCCAAAGGGGTCCACAGGGGCATCGGCGAGTTCCACATCCAGGGGAAGGACATCCGGACGCCCGTGCTCAAGCGGATCACCGAGATCGCTGTCCAGCGCAATCTCTACCTCCACGCCCACTCCGACGACACGGCGGTGGCGGCGCTGTTCGCGATAGAGCCGAAATCGAAGATCCTCTGGGCGCACGCGGGCATGTCCTCGAGCGCGCAGGTCGTGGGCACGCTGATGGACACGCACGCGAGCCTCTGGGCCGACCTGTCCTACCGGTACGGGGACGTGGCGCCGGGCGGCACGCTCGATCCGGCCTGGCGCGCGCTCCTGATCCGCCACGCCGATCGCTTCATGCTGGGCAGCGACACCTGGACGACTTCACGGTGGGAGCAGGTGGTCGGCATGGCCGCCGAAGCCCGCCGCTTCCTCCAGCAGCTCCCGCCCGACGTCGC
>WNGB01001680.1_pt1 | contig 37052 bp, 27 predicted proteins | sample 5400681 | NCBI WGS metagenome assembly WNGB01 (sample SAMN13153367, study PRJNA577476) | soil metagenome | isolation source: 115 cm soil or saprolite under grassland replicate 2 | place: USA:California | collected 2016-06-15 | reverse complement strand
TCGACGACCACTACGCCGCCGCCGTTGTCGTTATCGTCATCATGGCTCCCAGGGGGCAGAGGCGGCGGAAGGGGAGGCAGGGGCGGCGACGGCGGCCAGCCGGGGCCCGGACCTCCCGGCGGCGTCGGCGTGGACGGCGGCTTGCGGCAGAGCAGGGCGCTGAGTGCCTGCTCGCTGAGGTTCTTGGCGCCGATCACGGCGATGATCTTGCCCATGGTGGCGGGGTCTCTGACCATGGCGGTCACCATCTTCGGACCCAACTGGACGATCACGTCGGCCAGCATTTCGATGAAGCCCTGGAAGCTGGTCGGGACGTCGACCTCCACCGGATCCGACTCCACGGCAGCCAGGAAGATGCGGTGCCAGTCGCCGGTGAGCGGATTCTTGAGCGACATCGCATAGGACACCCGCGCCCGGAACGCCAGCCTGCCCCCGGATGCGACGGACGGGGTCAAGCCCAGCTTGAACGCGCCGTGCCACAAGGCGTCGAGCTTGACGGACGGGCAGGATCCGACCTTGCCGGAGAGATCCTCGAACATCCCGGCCAGATCCAGAGCCCGGCCGGCGGCCCGCAGAAGGTTCGTGTCGAGCGGCCAATCGCGGATGCGGAACCCGCGATCCTCATCCCAGGTCGCGCTCAAGGTCCAGTCGACGGCGCCGAGCACCGGCAGGTCGCCGGTGTAGCGGATCGAGCCGCCATAGGCCGCGGGATCTGCGCCGCTCGCGGGCGTGTAGCTCAAGGAGCCGTTCTTGAAGACCTGGCCGAAGACGTCCAGACCGAACTTGAAGTCGAGCTTCCTCTGGTCCGGGCTCCCGCCTCTGGTCGTCGACGTGAGGCTGAGGCCTGGTCCGCCCTGGCCGTTGGCGCCGGTCAGCTTCAGGAGGACCGCATCTACCGGATCGGCAAGGGTTCCCGTGATCTCTGCCCCCACTCCATCGGTCAACGATCCGGTCACCAGGAAATCGCACCCGAGAAGCCGCAGCGCGCAACCGGCCTCGAAGCGTCTGGGCTCGGAGCCGCTGGCCGCGCGGTAGGTCAACTGACCCTTGCTCAGGGCGATCTCGGGAAGGCTGGCGGCGCCCCAGTCGGACAGGCCGAGGCAACTGCTGAACAGATCCGCCAGCGAGACGCCGCCCGCGAGCGAGATCGTGATGACCCTGGCCGTTTCGTTCTCGAACAGGACGGCCGCGGCCAGGATCAAACGCCCGATCACGATCTTGCCGGCCAGTCGGATCGTCCGCTGCAGATCGAAGGCCCAGACCATCTTCAGCGTCAGCTCGCTCAGCTTCAGCCGTGGGATCCCCAGGAAATCGCCGCCGTCCTGGGCGTCGGCGATCTTGGCCAGCGAGGCCGTGGCGCCGTCCACCATCTGGCCGGGGCCGGAAGTATCCTTGGTGCCCGGCTTCGGGACCTTGCCGAGGACGATCTGCCCCTCGAACCTCGGCGTGTAGACGCCTGAAGAGGTCGGGATCGAGACCCAGGCCTGATCGATGTCGATCGACAGCCTGGGGCTCGCCACCGGCTGATAGACGATGTGCAGGCCCTGGACGTGGACGGCGCTGACGAGGACCATCTCCGCGGTGTCGTGCGCTTCGAACCGCGCCTTGTCGGCGATCGAGGCGCCGGGCGCGATCTCGGCGGACGCCAGCAGGCGCAGCGGCGCGCCGGCCTTCCGGTCCAGCAGATACCCGACGCCCCTGAAGTCGCTCTGTGCCGGCGTCAGGGCATCGAGGTTCAGAGCCACCGCGCCCTTCAAGGTGGTCTTGAAGTCCTCCCCGGCCGGCGTGATTCGCTCGGAGTCCAGCGCGAGCCCGGTGACGGCCAGCGCGGTGACGTCCAGGCTGGCGCCGGATGCGAGCTCGATCGTGAACCGCGTCAGCCGCGGATCGGGATCGCACGCGAGCTCGATCGACGCCTCCTTGAGCGCCAGGGCGCCGACCACGCTGCGCAGGGCATCCAGCAGCGCGCCGGCCGGCAGGATCTCCGCGAGAAGGTCGCCGGCGGTCGCCGCCGTCTCCGCGTTCAGGCTGCCGGTGAGGGTCTTCCCGGCCTTGTCATACTCCAGGGCGGCGAGGACCGCTCCGTCCCTACCGAGCCTCGCCTGGAGCGAGAAGCCGGTTCCTGGCGGATTGGCCTCGTCCGCCCCGGCGGCCGTGGTGTGGCTGACTTCGAGCACGATGGCCGAAAGGTGCAGCGGCCCCACCTGGAGGTCTTCGACCACCGCGACCACGCGGCCGCCGGTGACCGCAAGGCTTCCCGTCCCACCAGGGGCCGGGGGATAGGCGAGCGCCAGCTCCGCTTCCCGGATGGCGAGGCTGGTCAGGGTTCCGATCACCGGTGTGTCCGACGGATCGGGAAGCCCGATCGCCGTCAGGAAGCCGGCGATGGTCAGATCCTGCGGATTGGCGAAGGCGACGAAGCCCGGCGTGGCCGGCGTCGGCAGGCTGGCGCTGACATCGAACGAGACGCCGGCCCCGGCCAGGTCGAGGCTGGCCGAAGCCCGCGCCGACCAACCCTGGTTGAAATAGTCGAGGTCCAGACGGACCCCCTGCAGCTCCAGCAGGCCCGGAACCAGGGTCACCGTGTCGCAGAGCAGCCCCAGTGAAAATTCGGAGAACGCGCCGGTTTCCAGGGTGAAGCTCGCCTGGTCCAGCCAGGCGTTGCTGAGCACGGACCCCAGGACCGGCGTGGCGGCGATCGCCGAAGCGAGCCGCTCGCTGAGAGACAGCGCGCCGAGGACTTCCGCAAGGTTGGCCGGTGCGGAAAAGTCGGAAGCCACCTCGACCGAATACGCAGAGTCTCCCGGATAGGGCAGGGGGGTGGCGGACAGGGTGACGGCGAGCGGCTTGCCGCCCGCGCTCAGCTCGAACAGCGCGGTCAGCCCCACGCGCCGGGAAGCGGACAGGGGCCGGATCACCTCCAGGAAGACCGAGGTCTTCGCCGGCGGCGTGATCGATGACGGCAGCAGGCTCTTCCAGCCGTCGAACGCGGCCGTCACGAACGCCGAGGCGATCGTGTAGTTGTTGGACCCGGCGCTCGCTTGTTTCAGGTACACGCCCGGCTCCGAAAGCGTCATCGCGGAGAGGAGGCTGCCGGCGGGGGCGCTGAGCGCGCCGAGATCGGGCGCTCCCGGAAGCACCGCCGAGAGGTCCGCCAGGGACGCCTGTTGCGGCAGCTTCAGCACGAGGCCGGCCGACTCCTCCGTCAGGTCGATGATGGCGTCGAGCTTGACGCTGCTCGCGAGGGCCGCCGTTCCTCTCAGCCGCACCTGTTCCTGGACCAGTCGCGCGTCCTCGACATGCAGGACCAGATCGGACAAGGCGAAGGACAAGCCCTCCACACGCAGGGACAGAGCCGCCTCCTGCGGAGGCCGGAGCGCCAGCCGGGCGCTCTTCGCCTCGATGCGGCCGAGGGGGCCGGCGGCGATCTCCACTCTGGACGATGGATCGACCGCCCACAGCGGAGCCTCGGCGAGGAGCAGCGCTCCCGGAAGGTTGGTCATGACCTGCTCGGCCCGGCCCGGGCTGCCGAGCATCACCGCCAGCACCTTGCCGATGGGCAGGCCGCCGGCCTCGGCCTCGGCAACCCCAACGGCGACCAGATACTCGGGCACGCTCACGCTCCTGCTGTAGCGCGCCCCGGGCACCGTGCCGCCGTGCCTGATCTCGACCCCCTGCTCCATCTCCACGTGCCAGGTCACCGTCAGGGCGTCGGTCCAGGTCAGCGTCGCCTCCGCTCCGGTCACCAGGAGCTGGGCGCCCGCGACGTTCCACGCGGTGCCGGCCGGGCGCTTGAGCCGCAGATCAGCCGAGCTGACCGCGAGGAGCGGCTTCTTTTCATAGGCCACCTGCGAGGCGTCGAGATCGACGGGCCAGGCCAGCAACCGCTTGTCGATCGCCAGACCACCGACCTTCTGGAGCACCAGCGCCATCGCCTCGGGTCCGGCCATCGCCGCCAGAGCCGCCTGCGCGGTGACCGTCCCTGTCGCCGGCAGGTCTGCATCCGCGCAGAAGGTCCTGAAGGTCGGAGACGCGCTCGTCTCGAGCACCGCAAGGCTCTCGGCCTGCGGCGCTACGAGCTCGAAGCGGAACCGCGCGAGCCTCGCGTCGTTTAGATCTGCGGTCAGGAATTGGCCTTGGGCGTTGACGGTGGCGGTGACGTAGGCCGGGGCGATCAAGATGACCCCTGGGGGATAGAACCGGAGCGCAAATCGGTTGCCGCCTCTTGGGATGACGGCGAAGGAGGCCGAGCGTCCACTGGCCGGATCCACGATTGTCGAGGTTGATGCGCGTACTGCCCCAATCCCGCACTTCGAGCTGCGTAGGACTGCCGGTGACCACGCTGGGCGTCTCCCCGGCCAGGCTGAGAGAGCTGCCCTGCCCGGTAGTGATCTGATAGCGCGGCCCTGGCCCGACGTTGGGCATCGTGGCCGATCCGTCCTCGAAGGCCTGATGGAGCTGTTGAAAATCGACGCCACCCACCGCAAGGCTGGCCGTCGCGTTCTCCACATCCATGGCGGCTCCGCCGCGCTCAGGATCGAGTTTCGCGCTCGAAGACGTCAGGTAACGGATGGTCAGGTGCTGATTCCAGTCATTCCCGGCCAACGCCCCCAGCTCGGCCAGGTCGACGCTCTGGGCGTCTGTGACGAACAGGTGGGCCGGCTGCCCGTGATGGCGAGCCGCGTCTGCAATGGCCGCTATGGTCACCTCCGCCGGATGCCCGTGTGCTCCGTTAGCCGAGATCACATAGGCTTCGGCCCTGAAGCTGCGGTAGAAGGCTTCGAGTGAATTTCTCGCTATTGGCCTCGCGTAGAAATCCTCCAGATTGCCATTCTTCAGAAGCTCCTGCGCCCACTGTTTTAGTGTTGCTTTAATGTGCGCTGTCCGGCCGACAGGGCGGAGCGAGGAGGGCGAGCGGTTCGTCGGACGATAATGGTTCGTTGGACGTGAGGGGCGCATCCAAACTCTTACCTGGGTGTATTCATAAAATCTATTGACGGGATTGAGGCGTTTGATTTCTTTTTTCAATTTGCCCCAGATCGGCGGCGTTTTAAATTCGTTCGCATCCAATGCCGGTTCCCACGCGGTTGCTTTGTCCTCAAATGCCGCGCCGGCGGTTTTGAGCCGGCGCGAAATCTGATTCCTGAGCTTCTGAGGGTCGATGCTGGCAGCCGTCAGGATCCCAGCCAGTATCGAGCTCGCTGCGCTCTGAAGGCGCGGATCATCCGAGAGCGCGTATGGAAAATCGACCGAGCCGGGGAAACCGAGCACGGCGTGCAGGCCGTAGTCGGCGCGGGCGACGTCGTTGATCTTGGCAGCGATGGGCAGCAACTGCGAATTTCGCAGGCTGCCGTGATGTGGGACCTTGAAGAGGCGAAAGGCGGGTTGCGCCGCGCTTCGGCCGGCGACTTGCAAGAACGGTGTGATAAGAGAGCCTACGCTGTCACCGGTGAAGACCATCCCGGACTCATGCGCAAGCAACAGGCTGTTCTGGTTCTCGGCGGAGCTGTCCACGCTCCAGTCCACTTCGGCCATTGCACTCGTACGCCGGTAGGTCAGGATCTGTTCCGGCCCACCGAAAACGAAGCCGGCGAGCGGCGAGCCGGGCTCGGCTTTGAAGCCGCGCCCGGTCAGCGTCTTGAGCACCTTCTTCGCGTCGCGGTCTGTGGTGGCGGGCGCAAACAATGGACCATTGAAGACCAAGGGGTACTTGTCGGTCGGCTCGTTCGTCGGCTCGGGCGCGAGGAAATCTTCGAAGAGTCTGAGAAGTCCGCCGTAGTGGTCCTCATGCCAATGGGAGATGAAGACCGCCTCGGGCTGGATCGGTAGGCCGGGCCTGACTATCTCGCTGACGCCTTTGATGCTTGCTTTGAGGTACTCATAGTAAGGCGCCTCCGGACCGTTGACGAACTTCTCCATCGGTCCGCCATCGATCAGGTAGAATTTGCTGCCCTCCTCGAGAATGAATGCGTCGCCGCGCCCGGCGTAGAGAACGTGCAGATAGGTCGCCATTGCCGCCTCCTGAGTTGAATGCTCCGTTGTTCTCGCTTTTCGTGGCGCTTGGTCGCCGTGATGTCTGGGCTCGTCTACTTCTTCTTTCCGAACTCGTAAGTCAGCGCGCCGCCCCACCACATCTTGCCGGCGATGCCGTGCTTCGTCGCCGGCTCGAAACGCGCCTGGCGCGCCGCCGCCAGGGCCGCGTTGCGGAACTCGGCGTCCGCGCTGCCGTCGTCCACTCTGGAGACACGGGCATCGGCGACGGCGCCGTTCTCGTCCACCAGCACGTCCAGCACGACTCTTGCGTACTGGCCGCTGGCAACGGACGGCGGATACATGGCTGGCGGCGTGGCGCTGGGCTGCGGCTCCTCGACCCCTGGACCATCCATGATCAGATCTCCCTTCTTCATCGGCTCTTCCTTCTCCCGGCGCCCGCGACCCTCGCCGGCCAGTTGCATCGGAATCACCACCTCCCGGTCTGTGGAGGACGGCAAGGGAGACGGAACCGAAGGCTTGGAAACAGCCGGAGTGGAAGGGGCCGGCGGCGTGGAGCTTGGCGAGGACGGCCTTGGCACCGGCTGCAGGATCGTTGTCTGCTGCGGCATCGCTGTCCGCATCGACACCGGCGTCTGCGGCGGCACGAGCTTCAGGTCGCTGGCCGCGGCGCCGCCCGAGCTCGTGCGCTCGATCGAGCCGGCAGTCCCCTGATACGAATCGGCGCCAGTTCTTTTTTCGCTCGAGTCGGACAAGGAGGACAAAGTGGTATTTCCACTCGGGCTCCGCCGCATCCAGAGGAAAGAGGCCAGCCCGGCTGCCACCAGCACGAGAGCCGCAAGAAAGAGCAGCCGGGCTGGCGAGATCGCGGCCTTTGCCGCGCCCTTCGGTATGACCGGCGTTGGAGGCGCCACGGCCTCTGCCGCGACCTCCGGTATGACCGGCGCTGGAGGTGCCACGGCCTCTGCCTCGACCGCCGGTACGACCCTCGCCGGAGGTGCCACGGTCATCTCCATCGCAGCCGTGAGAGCCAGCGCGGAGGCATCCATTTCTTCCAGGATTTTCTGGATCGTGCGGGCGAGGCGGTCCACATCGTAGGCCCAGCGGGCGTCGCTGAGCTCGATGGCGTTGCGCCGCGCGAGGCGGGAGAGCGAGGGCGGGAGCTCCTCAGTGCGCGGCATCGGTGCGCCTTGCACCAGCACCGGAATGACCCGGATCTTGCGCTCCAGGGCGGTCTCGACCTCCAGGCGGACGAAATCCGCGGGATCGTCGAGGCGCCGCTGCCCGGCCGCGTCCTTGATGGTCAGCCACTCGCGGCCGATGACGACGATCAGCACCTCGCACGAGCCTACCGCCTGCTCGATGGCTTCGGCGAAATCGACTCCGGGCTCGAGGGTGTCGACGTCCATGAACAGCCGGCCGGCGAAATGGCCGCTCAGCGCATCGAACAGCCGGCCCGTGTGGCCGGAGCTGTCCTGCCGCCGGTAGCTGATGAAGATGTTGGATTGTCTCCGCAGTCTGAAAATCTTCGAGCTCATGGCTTCCTCCGGACTCTCGTTGATCACAGGCGCTTTGTTCTTCTTCAGGGCCCATGATCTGTGGTGTCGTCCTGATGTTCAATCTTGGACAAGAGCAAGAGAGGTGCCCGGCAAGGCACAGAGGGGCGAAGAGCTTACGTGCGGTTGTCAGCGACAGCTCCGACTGTCGGGCCGGGCTCTTCAACAACCTCCGACAACCTGCGAGCCCCTGGAGACGAGACGTGTTACTCTTGGCGTACGCCTTGCAAAAGGCCTTGGAGAAAGACGTTCGCAACCAAAAGGAGAACGATCATGTCCGACTATATCTGGGAGTTGGGAATCGATTGGAACGCGATCGAGCCCGAGGGATCGAGTTACCTGCGTCAAGGCCTCGTCAAGCAGGACCCACTCGCGCTGGCCAGTCCGATCATGAAGGAGGACGACACGATCAAGTTCCGGATCTTCGATGTGACCCCGATTGCGCCGCTGGCTGGGCCGCAGGTGACCCAAATCGAGTGTTTCGACATTCAGTCCACGGCGGCGGACAACCAGCAATCGAACCAAAAAGGGTTGAGCTCCCTCCAACCCGCGACCGCGTACTCGGGCGCTCAGATGAGCACAGCTTTCGAAGGGTACTTCCCCTCCTGGACCTCGGACGAGGTCTTGGTGACTGATGATCCGGGGAGGTATCTGCTGACCTTTAAAGTGAGGGTGGATGGGCCTGCGGGCAGCACCCCCCGCTGTTTCTGCCATGATCCCGAAATGGTTGTGGGACCGAACGGGTGATTCCACGCCCTCTTTACGGAGCGGTCGAGGCGGGAGCCAGCCGGACCAGGAGTCTGTGATAGCGCACGTCGCCGCGTAGCGAGAGGAGCTCCGGATCGCGCTGCACTTCGGCAAGGGGACAGCCGTTGTGCAGCGCCTTTTCGAGCACCGCGAGCGCCTGTTCGCGGTGGCCGCAGATCTCGTCGGCGACCACGAGCCGGTACTGGGCTGCGGCGTCTTTCAACGCCAGCCGTTCGATCTCCCCGCCCGCTGCGAGGGAGGGCCCACAGTCCCCGCGCTTGGCCAGGTATTCCACGCGCCGGCTCAGAAGGGTGGCATCCCGCGGCGCGGCGCGAAGCAGGTCTGCCAGGAGCTGAAGAGCCCGCGAGTAGGCCTCGCGGGCCCGGGCGCCGCCCTCGGGCAGAAAGCGACAGGCGTCCCCGAGATTGCCCCAGAGGAGATAGTTGTTGGCTCCTCCCGGCAGCTCGAGCGCCTGCTCGAAAGTCTGGGCCGCCTGCGGATAGAGCCCCTGGGCGAAGTAGAGGGTCCCCAGGTTGGTGTAAACCCCGGGCTGGGGTTGGATTTCCAGCGCCTTCTGAAACTGGGCGGCGGCTTGGGCCAGGTCACCCTGGCGATAGTAGGCGGCTCCCAAGTTGCTGTAGCCCAGAGGGCCGTCGGGGGCCAGGCGGATGCTGCTCTGGAAGGCCGCGATGGCTGGAGCGAGGCGGCCGGTGCGCAGGTAGAGCGCGCCCAGGGCGTCGTAGTACTGGCGGTCGGGGCGCAGGGCGATCGCACGCTGATACGCGGCTTCCGCCAGGTCGAGCTGGGTCTGGGTCTCGTACAGGGTGCCGAGGGCGTACTGGGCATCGGCGTTCCCTGGCTCGAGCTGGATCGCCTTTTCGATCTCCCGGGTGGCCTCGTCCAGACGCCCGAGCGAGGTGTAGACCAGGCCCAAGCTCACCCGGGCCGACGCCAGATTGCCGTCGAGCTCCACGGCGCGCTTTGCCTGCGGCAGGGCTTGGTCCAACCACATTCGGTCCTTGCTCTGACTCACGAACTTGAGCTGGTAGGCGCGCGCCAGGGCGGCGTGGGCCGCCGCGTGGTCAGGCGTGCGGCCGATGATCTGCCGGAAATCCGCGATCGCCTCGTCGAGGTTGCCCGGCTTGTCGTAGCGGCGGAGCGCCGCCGAGCCCTGCTCGTACAGCTCATACGTGCCGGCGGTGCGGTGCGGGGCTGCAAGGCGCCAGCCCTGCCAGCCGAGGGCCAGGGCGAGGAGGAGCCCGCCGGCGAGGAAGACGGCCGAACGCAGGAAGGCCCGGCGGCCACGCGGGAGAGTGGCGCTGGACTGCTCGAAACCCGCGGCCCGCGGCGCTCCCCCGACAATCGTGGTCTCTTCCGGCTGCGGCCTGGGTGCGCCCTGGGGTGGCGTGGCTCCTGCGGGCGGTCGCAGCTCTTCGAGGCGGGCGGCCACCTCGCCGGCATCCCGGGGGCGGGCGTTCGGCTCCTTCTCGAGCAGCCGTTCGACCAGCTCGGAGACCTCGGCGGGGATCTCTGCGCGCAGCTGCCGCGCCGGCAGCGGGCGGTAGCTGCAGACGCGGGCCAGGGTGGCCGCGTCGGAGGAGGCGCGAAACGGCGCCTCTCCGGAGAGCATCTCGTAGAGCAGCGAGCCCAGCGAAAAGAGGTCCGAGCGGGGATCGAGCGGCAGCCCCAAGACCTGCTCGGGCGACATCGCATAGCTCGTGCCCACCACCGTCCCCGTCTGCGAGAGCGTCATCTCCTGGACCGATCCCTCGGGAGACAGCGCCCGTGCAATGCCGAAGTCGAGGACCTTGGCGTGACCCTCCGCGGTGATCATCACGTTGCCCGCCTTGAGATCGCGATGCAGGACGCCCTGCGCATGGGCGGCGGCGAGCCCTCCGGCGATCTCGCAGCCCCACTGCAGAGCGCTTCGCAGGTCGAGCGGACCGGCGGAGAGGAGCTGGCGGAGCGTCTTGCCCACCACCAGCTCCATGACGAGCCAGTCGCCTTCCGGCGATTCCACCAGGTCGTAGATCTGGACCACGGCAGGATGGGTGAGCCGGGCCCCGGCCTCGGCCTCGCGGCGGAAGCGCTCGCGCGCGCCCGGCTGGTCCAGGATCTGCGGCAGGACATGTTTGACCGCCACCGGGCGCTTCAGCCGGCCGTCCCAGGCGCGCCAGACCTCTCCCATGCCGCCGGCGGCGAGCCGCTCGACGAGCCGGTAGGGACCCAACGCTTCGGCCGGCGTCCACTCCCGGCTCATGACGGTTTCGGGGGGACCTGGGGGATTGAGAGCAGGCCGAGCTGTTTCATCCGGCGCCGGATTCCGGCCTCCGAAACCTGCAGGAGCGCCGCCATCTCGCGCAGGCGGCCGCCGCAGCGTTCCCCGGCTTCGGCGATCTCCTCACGGCTCAGGTCCATCGCCTTGCGAGTGCTCGGAAAGGCGTCGAGAAGGAAATAGAGCGACGGGCGCGAGATGCCGAGCTGGTGGGCCGTCGCCCGCGGCTGCCAGCGGTTGGCCGCGAGCGCCGCGAGCAGCTCCTCTTCCGAGACGTCCTGAGGGCTGCGGTAGACCGTCTTCGCCGGCGCTGCGGACGGCGGCCCCGAAGGAGACCTCGGCTCCAGGGGCGGCCTCTCTTCGTACAGCAGGTCCTCGATTGCCGACGGCAGCCGGGTCTCCGCGGCGTCCTTCCCGGTGCCGCGGCTTTCGATGGCCAGCGAGCGGGCGATGTTGCGCAATTGGCGGACGTTTCCGGGCCACGGGGCCGCGGCGAGGCGGGCGATCCATGCCGCGGGAGGCCAGGGCTGCGCACCCGGGCCTGCATCGGTCAGACGGTGTTCCTCTCCCACCGCGGCGAGCTCCTCGCGCAGGAAGTGAAAGAACAGCCGTCCGATGTCGTCGCGCCGCTCGCGCAGAGCAGGGAGGCGGATCGCGTACCCGCCCAGGCGGTGCAAGAGCGGAGCACGGAAGCGCCCGGCGGCGACCGCCTGCTCGAGATCCGCGTCGGTGGCGGCGAGAACGCGCACATCGACGCGCGCCGGCTCTTCACTTCCCAGCGGCTGGACCTCGCCGCTCTCCAGGGCACGCAGCAGCAGCGGCTGCACCTCCTGGGGCGTCTCGCCGATCTCATCGAGGAAGAGCGTGCCGCCGTGAGCGCGGCGGAAGTAACCTCGCCGCGCGTGCTCGGCGCCGGTGTAGGCTCCCCGCGTCGCCCCGAACAGCTCGGCGGCGGCGAGCGACGCAGGCAGCGCGCCCATGTTGAGCGCCAGGAAGGGCCGATCGCGCCGGCTGCTCGCGCTATGGAGAGCCGAGGCCACCAGCTCCTTTCCGGTGCCCGATGCGCCGCGCAACAGCACCGGGACATCGAGGTCGGCAACTCGCGCGATCTGGCGGCAGAGGTCGAGGAGGGAATCGCTCAGGCCCACCAGGCCGTAGCGTGGCAAGCTGTCGGGAAATACCGGACGGAAGCGATGCAGCAGGAGGACCACGTGGCCGGCGAGCAGCAGCACGACGCCGCGGTCCACCTCGGCGGCCGAGAACGATGCCTCGCTGTCGACCGGCTCACTATTGCCGGCGACATTGCCTGCGACATTGGCGGCGAGGGACATGGGCGAGTCGCCCCGGAGCAATTGGACGCCGCCGCCGGCCGTCGATTGGAGGAGCCAGGGACGGCGGCTGAGATAAGGCGCGGCGAGAGGCCGGAACGCCGATTCGCCCGGCGGAGCGAACCCCGGTTCCCCCCGCGACAAGAGCGCTTCCCGTCCCGACGACAGATCGAGCAAAGCCGCCCGCTCGCCGACCCGTTGGATCTGGGGATGGCCGAGGATCGTCAAGCCGGGAACGGTGAGCGAAGGCGGGGGCTTGCCCGTCGGCGTTGACCACGTCTGCGTCTCCAGACGGTTCTCGCTCTTGGGCCCCATCCTTGCGTGATCTCCCCTGATTTCTACTCCGGGTTGGCGTCGACTTTAGCTCCTTCGCAGGCGGGCGGTCAAACGGCGGCCCTCGATCGGCTCGGCCGTCTCCTTTGCCACCGTTCCCGCCCGAGGATAGAATCCCCGTTCCTATGAGCGACCCGATCCCCGTTTCATCCGTCCGCGAGCTGACGCGGAACATCGGCAACAGAGTTGTCCTTTCGGGATGGCTCGACAACAAGCGATCGAGCGGCAAGATCGCGTTCCTCCAGGTGCGCTGCGGCGGCGGTACCGTGCAGGCCGTGGCCGGCCGCAAGGACGTGTCCGACGAGGCCTGGGCCGAGATCGAGAAGGCCACCCAGGAGTCGACGGTCCGCGCGACCGGCACGGTCAAGGAGGACAAGCGCTCGCCGACCGGCGTCGAGATCCAGCTCGAGAGCTTCGAGATCCTCCATCTGACCCAGGACTTCCCGATCACCCCCAAGGAGCACGGCACGGCGTTCCTGATGGAGCACCGCCATCTCTGGCTGCGCTCCAGCCGGCAGCGCTCGGCGCTCAGGGTGCGCAGCGAGGTCGAGCAGGCGATCCGCGACTTCTTCTACGAGCGTGACTTCACCCTCATCGACTCGCCGATCCTTACGCCCGCCGCCTGCGAGGGGACCTCGACGCTCTTCGAGACCGACTACTTCGGCGACAAGGCCTACCTGAGCCAATCCGGACAGCTCTACCTCGAGCCGGCGGCGGCGGCGCTCGGCAAGGTGTACTGCTTCGGCCCCACCTTCCGGGCCGAGAAATCGAAGACCCGGCGCCACCTGATGGAGTTCTGGATGGTCGAGCCCGAGGTCCCCTTCCTGGAGTTCGACGGGCTCTGCAATCTCTCCGAGGAGTTCGTCGTCTACCTGGTGGGGCGCGTCCTCGAGCGCTGCCAGCTTGAGCTCAAGATCCTGGAGCGGGACATCTCCAAGCTGGAGGCCATCAAGCCGCCGTTCCCGCGGATCACCTACTCTGAGGCGGTGGAGATCCTGAACCGCCAAGGCAACCCCATCCAGTGGGGCGATGACTTCGGGGGCGACGAGGAGACGATCCTGGCCAGCCAGTTCGACCGCCCCGTGATGGTCTCGCGCTTCCCGGCGGCGTTCAAGGCCTTCTACATGCAGCCGGACCCGGAAGACCCGCGGATCGTCCTCGGCCTTGACCTGATCGCGCCGGAGGGCTATGGCGAGATCATCGGTGGCAGCCAGCGCATCCACGACCATGACCTGCTGCTCGAGCGGATCAAGTCGCACGACCTGCCGATCGAGGCGTTCCAGTGGTATCTCGACGTCCGCAAGTACGGAGCCTATCCGCACAGCGGCTTCGGCATGGGGATCGAGCGCTTCGTGGCCTGGATGTGCGGCCTGTCGCATCTGCGGGAGACGATCCCCTATCCACGGATGCTCTACAAGATCTATCCGTAGAGGCGCGCGCTGAAGCCGTCGCGCCTCGTCATTTGGGTGTCTCTCGCCACGCTGGTCCTGATCTGGGGGACCACCTGGGCGGCGATCCGCGTCGGGCTCCAGGGCATCCCTCCCCTGACCGGCGTCGCCCTGCGGTTCACCATTGCGGGCACCGTGCTGCTGGCTCTGTCACCGGTCTTCGGGGCGCGGTTCGGGAGCTCCCGGCGCGCGTGGCTGGTCTGGAGCATCAACGCGGTGTTCACATTCATGGTGTCCTACAGCATCCTGTACTGGGCGGAGCAGTGGATCCCGTCCGGCCTCGCCGCCGTCCTTTTCGCCACGTTCCCTCTCCTGGTGGCGCTCCTCGCCCACTTCGTCCTGCCGGGCGAGCGGCTGACGTGGAGGAGCGGCCTCGGCATCCTGGTCGGCTTCGCCGGTGTCGCCGTGATCTTCTCGCAGGACTTCGCGAAGCTCCTGGGCCCCCAGGTCGCCTTTGCCGCGGCGGTCATGCTGCTCTGTCCGGTCTGCTCGGCGATCGGCAGTGTGGCGGTGAAGAAGTGGGGGAGCGGGATCCATCCGCTGTCGACCGCGGCGGTCCCGATGCTGCTCTGCGGTGTGATCCTGGGGCCGATCGCCTGGTTTTCGGAGGCCGGCCGGAGCGTGACCTTCAACCGTCCGTCCATCCTGGCCCTGTTCTACCTGGCGCTGGTCGGCTCGGCGCTCCCCTTCACCCTCTACTTCTGGCTTCTCAAGAGCCTGCCGGCCACCCAGGTCTCCCTGATCAACTACGCGGTCCCGGTCATGGCGGTCATCGTCGGGCACTTCGCCCTGGGCGAGCCGGTGACGCTCCGTGTCCTCGTAGGCGCGGTCCTGGTCATCGCGGGCACTGCCGTGGCTGTGCGGAAATAAAGACGGAGAAGGGGGGTGCGGCAGGGCCGCACCCCTGGACGGTTCAACCCCGCCTCGATCCGGAGGTCTAGTACCGGCGTCCGCCGCCGCCACCGTAGCCGCCGCCACCGCCGCGGCCGCCACCGCCGCCGCCGTAGCCGCCGCCACCACCGCGGCCGCCACCACCGCCGCCGTAGCCACCGCCGCCGCCACCACCACCACGCCGGCCACCGCCACCGCCCTCTTCCTTGGGACGGGCCTCATTGACCGTGAGGGTGCGGCCCTCCATGTCACGGCCGTTCAAGGCCGAGATGGCTTCCTGCGCCTCCTGGTCGTTGCTCATCTCCACGAAGCCGAAGCCCTTGGAGCGGCCGGTGTCACGCTCGATGATCACCTGCGCGGATTGCACGGAGCCGTGCGGTGAGAAGAGATCCTCCAGGTCGCTGTCGCGAACGCTGTAAGGAAGGTTTCCGACATACAACTTCTTGCCCATGTGGGACTCCTCGCTTGGCCTTGTCCGATCCCACAACCCCCGAGGGCAGTGTTGTCAGACGGCGTTGGTCGATGCGGTCGGTAAGCGACCGACTGATGGATCGCGGCTGCAGGCGACTCCCTACCTGCAGGCAGCGGCGGGCGACTCTCTTCAGGCTGGCAGGCACCGACTTCCCCTGGCCTGGTCAAAGAGGCTCACAGAGGAGAAGTCTATGCCCCTGCACCGCGGTGTCAAGTCATCATTCTCGAATCAGCGCCCGAAGATAAGAACTCGTCGGCACCAAAGGCCGCTCCGAGGGCCGCCGGAAGGTGCTCCGGCGGCCCTCGGACGGCCTCAGAGACCCGCCGGCCGCAGCCGCCGCAGCGCGAGGAGCGCGAGGAGCTCACCCAGCGCCAGAAGGCCCCAGGCCCCGAGCGTCCGGGCAGTGCCGCCCCCTGTGTTAGTGTCTGCGGTGTCATGGACCCCCACCGGCTGGCGGAGGAGAGGAGCATCGCGTATCACCGCGTCATCGCGGGGCGCCTGCGCGACCGGCCGGAGATCCTCGACAACGCACGGCGGCGTGTCCAGGAGTGGCTGGCCGCCAGAGACGCCATGACCCGGGAGCAGCTCGAGCACCTCATCCGCGCCGCCGCAGTCATCGCCGCCGATGACTCGATCGTGGTCATCGGCAGCCAAGCGATCCTGGGTCAGTTTCCGGATGCCCCGGAACCCATGCGCCTCTCGGTCGAGGCGGATCTTTAGAGGGCGTTTGCGTGGGGCTGATCGGCGTTCCCGGTCCTGATCGGGGATGTTCCCAGGGCGGAAAAGTGTGGAACGACGGCACGCGGTGTGGTAGGCTGTCGCGCATCGAGAAGACGGCCTCTCATGGAGGAGCCCCCGGATGGACCAGGAGCTGTTCGCCCATCTGGAAGAGTCCCGGCAGGAGATGAAGGAGCAGGTTGGAGGTCTCCGCGGAGAAGTCGGAGGTCTCCGCGAGGAGAGCCGTCAACGCTTCGAACGGATGGAAGGGCAGATCGAGGGTCTCCGAGAGGGGGTCCGCCATACCCAGATCCTGGTCGAGGACATGCGAGGTGAGATCCGTCTGCTCGCCGAGGGGATGATGGGTTTTGACCACACGACCAAGACCTCCCTCATCGAGGTCCATCGAAAGCTCGACGATCTGACGACGCTGGTGACTCCGCTCTACCGGCGCATTGACGAGCGTGTGAGCCACCTGGAGGCACGGGAGGGAGAAAAGGCCCGGGATGTCATGGAGCTGATCCGCGAGCGCTACGGGATGCCCGAAGTCCGGTAGCACCTCCTCGGGCAATCTATCTCTTCCGCCCGCCCGGCTGCTGCTGCGGCGTGACGCCGAGGCGGCCGAGCGCTTCGAGGATGCGCCGGTCGAGATCCTCGTCGCTCAAACCCGGGGTGGCGGGCCGGGCCGGCCTCCTCGGGGCGTTCCGCTCCAGGAGGTCCAGGAGACGCGAGGCCATCTCCGGCTCGTTGCGGGGCCGCTCGTCGTCCGGGAAGGCCTCCGCGAAGAACTGCGACGGCGGGATCCCGATCACTTCCAGGATCAGGAGGATGTGGCGGAGCTTGAGCTCGATCTTGCCGCTGAACAGGCGGTTCACCGTCCCGGCGCCGTAGCCCAGCTTCTCTTCGAGCTGCCGCGCCGACAGCCCATGCATGCGGACCACGGATTCCAGCATCTTGGCGCACCTGCGAATGTCGTCGTCAACGATCATGAAGACAAGTCTACGCCAGGAAAGTGCGCGCAGAAAAGAACTTCGTGGAGCGTCCTTCGCGGATTCAGTCGTAGATGCCGTCCGCGAACCACTCGCCGCTCTCGCGGTCGCGGTACAGGCGGTAGATGCCTCCGGTGGTGAGCTCGACGTCCCAATACTCTCGGTCGGCGCGGTCGGCCGGCGCCTCGGACCACCAGCCGTCCTCCAGTCCCCAGGGGCCGGAGGCCACCCGGACCGCGCCCTCGATCTTTGGCCGCTTCTCGTTCTCCGCCGTGACCACGGGGCGGACCTCGACCGGCGGCTCGTCCTCCGTGGTGCCGGCCGGCTCCCGGGTCAGCACTTCCAGGGCGACCGGCGGACGGAGGACGCGGACCGCCAGCAGGCCGCGGCCGGGGCGCGGCGCGCGCCGGACCTCCGGCGGCGGAGGCGGTGTGAATTCCACCAGGGCGAACCGTTCGGGACGGTGGCCGTCGACCAGGCGGGGCGAGCCGACCCGGCCGGGACCGAGCAGGGCGAACAGCCGGGCCAGGGTGGTGGCCAGCTTGTCCGGCGAGAGGGCCGCCGGGCCGTAGAGCGAGAGCTGGGCCTCGCGCGGGCGGTCCGGGTGGGCCGTGAAGGTGAAGCCCACCACCGGCGCTCCGGGCGGGCGGGCCTCCAGGTCGAGCCGCACCAGCGTGAGCAGCGTCTTGACGTCGCGCGTGGGCGCCGGCAGGTCGAGCGAGCGCGTCTGGTGGCCGTCCGGCTCCAGCCGCAACCCGAGCTCCAGGCGGACGCAGGCGAGCCCGCACGCCTCCAGGCGCTGGCAGAGGCGCTCCAGGGCCGCCCGGCCCACGAACAGGAAGGGCTCGAGCGAGAGGAGCGGCCATTCCAGGTTCATTCCCTCATTGAAGGTCGGAGGCGGCTCGCGGGGGATGATCGGCCGCGGATCGATGCCGCGCGCCGTGGCATGGAGATCGCGGCCGCTCTTCCCCAGACGGCTCGCCACCCGGGACTGCGGCAGCTTCGCGAAATCGCCGATCGAGCGCACCCCCCAGCGCTCCAGGGTCTCGGCGATCTCCACCTCGGGAGAGAGGCGGGCGAGGGGGAGAGGCGCCAGGATCTCCGCCTCCTGGCCCGGAGGGACGACCACCGGCGAATCGGGCAGGCCCGCGGCGATGCGCGCCGCCAGCTTGCTCGACGCGATGCCGAGGCGTGCCGGCAGCCCCTCGGCCTCGGCGGCGGCGATCAGCGACCGCCCGAGATCGAGTTCGGGAGAGTCGCCCTTGAAGTGGTGCTCGATGCCGTTGACATCGAGAAAAGCCGTCCCTTCCCCCGTATCTTCCACGCGGGGAGAGAAGCGCTCGGCGACCTCCAGGAGAGCCTCCTGGGCCGCCCGCTCGCACTCCTCGTCCCGCGACCGGGCCACCAGCTTGGGGCACAGCGCCCGCGCCTGGGGGAGGGTGAGGCCGGCCTTGATCCCCGCCGACCGGGCCAGCCGGTTGCCGGCGACCACGCGCGCCGCGTTGCCATTGCCCTCGACCACCACCAGAGCCTCGCGAGACAGCTCCGGCTCGCTGCGCAACCGCGCCGCCAGCGGGAAGAGCGGAAGGCTGACGCAGGCGATGCGGTCCGGGCTCAAACCCTACCCCCCGCCCACCGCCCGCAGCGGTTCCCAGGTGTGTTCGGCGGCAGGCAATTCCGCCGTCCGGGGAGCCGGCGGAGCCGCCGGTTTCACGACCGGCGGCGCGTCCGCCGCCACCAGATCCAGCCCTTCGCTCTGCCCCGGCAGGCGGCGGCGGTGCTTTTCGACCTCGATCCGCGCCGAGAGGCCGCCGAGCAGCCAGGGAGAGCCCTCGCCGCCCTGCCAGAGCGCGCGCGGCCGGCCCGCCTTCAGCACGGCCGCCGCCACGGTGCCGCTCACCCGGTAGGGGCTCCCCACCAGGAGAGCCGACCCGTGCGCGCGGGCGGAGCGCGCCAGGCGCAACCAGCCGGCTTCGACGCCGCGACCGCCGCGCACCGGCGGAGCCCCCAGATCGAGCACCACCAGGGCGAAGCCGGCGCCGATCAGCATCTCGGTGCCGGCCAGAGCTTCCTTGAGATCGGTAGGGCGGACCCAGAGCAGGCGCTCCAGATCGACTCCCAGGGCCACGGCCGCCGCCGGATCGAGCGCATCCCCGAGATCGACCAGAGCGGCGGATTCGCCGACGCTGGTGGCCGCGGCCAGAGTCGTGAGCAGAGCGGAGAAGCGGCCGCTCGTCCGGCCGCCGACCAGCTCGACCAGATGCCCGCGCGGGAGGCCGCCGTCGAGCAGGCGGTCCAGGGCGGGCACGGCCGTGGCGAGCGGCGGATGCTCCTCCTCCTCGTCGCGCAGCGTGCGGTCGAGCTCGCGGGCGCTCCTCAGGCGGGCCCGCATCTCCTCGGGGAGGGCCGAGCGAACCCGTTGCAGCGCAGCCCCCCCTCTCCCGGAGGGCTGGGAGAGGGGGGGCTCAGCGGGTGCGGGCAGCGACAGCGCCATGCCATGAATCGTAAGCGTAACAAGGGCGTAAGTCAAGATTTTTCAGCGCTCCAGATCAGCGCGCAAAGTCAAGCGGAATCGTGGTTTGGCAGGCGTTTTGATCAATGTGGAAGATCGCTCGGCGCCCGCGTCTCCCACCGGCAGGACAAGTGATCGAGATGCCTCCTCGAAGGAAATCCCGGAGGTGGAAAGGCGCAACCGGGTCCGCAGGACGGCGAGCATGGATAGAATGGGGCCGAGAGGAAGGAGGAGACCATGAGCCTGACCCTGACGTCCCCTGCGTTCCAGCATGGCGGGGAGATTCCGGTCCAATACACCTGCGAGGGAGACGACATCTCGCCGGCCCTCCACTGGGCGGAAGTGCCCGCCGGCGCCGCGAGCCTGGCGCTGATCTTCGACGATCCGGACGCGCCCGATCCCAAAGCTCCCAAAACCACCTGGGTCCATTGGGTGCTCTACAACATCCCGGCCTCCGCCACCGGGCTCGCGGAGGGGATCTCGCCGGAGGACCTGCCGTCCGGCACCCTGGAGGGGCTGAACGACTGGAAGCGGACCGGCTGCGGAGGCCCCTGCCCTCCCAAGGGGCGCCACCGCTACTTCTTCAAGCTGTACGCGCTCGACACCGTCCTGCCGGACCTCCACCGTCCCACCAAAGCCAAGCTGGAGGCGGAGATGGACGGCCACATCGTGGCCAAGGCCGAGCTGGTGGGCACCTATGAGAAGGCCAAGAAGGGCTTCGTCGACTCCCTCTTCGGCCGCTGAGACCGGCCCTGCCCATGAGCCTCTCGCACGTCCGCCGGGAATACGCACGGGCCGGCCTCCGGAAGGAGGACCTGGCCGCGAGCCCCATCGAGCAGCTGAAGCGCTGGCTGGACGATGCCGCCGCCGCCCATCCGGACGACTACACGTCCATGACCCTGGCCACGGCCGACCCCGAGGGGAGGCCGGCGGCGAGGATCGTCCTGCTCAAGGGGTGCGACGAGCGGGGCCTCGTCTTCTATACCAACTACGAGAGCCGGAAAGGGAGGGAGCTGGCGGAGAACCCCCGCGCCGCGCTGGTCCTCTACTGGCAGGACCTCGACCGGCAGGTGCGGGTCGAAGGCCGGGTGGAGAAGACCTCGCGCGAGGAGTCGGAAGCCTACTTCCATACCCGTCCCCTCGGCTCGCGGATCGGCGCCTCGATCTCGCGCCAGAGCGCAGTGATCGCGGATCGCGACGAGCTCGAACAGGCCGGCCGCGAGATCGCCGACCGCTTCGGAGACGCCCCGCCGCTCCCCGAATTCTGGGGAGGCTACCGCGTCGTCCCCGAAGAGATCGAGTTCTGGCAGGGCCGCCCCGACCGCCTGCACGACCGTCTGCGCTACCGGCGGGAGGAGGGGAGCGGAGCCTGGGTGATCGAGAGGCTGTCGCCGTAGGTCTTTCTCCTGATCCTGGGCAGAGTAGACTTTCCAAGGAGAAGTGACCATGACTCACTTGGAGATCTCTGACGACCAACTGGCGAGGTTCTGCCGGAAACAGCACATCCGGCGCTTGTCCCTGTTCGGCTCGACGCTCGCGGGTACTGCCCGGCCCGACAGCGACATCGACCTCCTGGTGGAGTTCGATCCCGGCTGTGAGCCGGGTTTCCTCGGACTCGCCATGATGGAGGCCGAGCTGGCCGAGATGATGGGCGGAAAAAGGGTCGACCTGCGCACACCGCAGGATCTCAGCCGGTATTTTCGCGACCAGGTGATGCGGACGGCCGAGGTCCGATATGCGGGATGAAGATCGCGTCCGCATCCTCCACATGATTGACGCCGCCGATGCGGGGGCGCAGTTCGTGGCAGGGCGTAGCCGCGCCGACCTCGAGCAAGACCGGATGCTGGCGCAACCGGCTGATCCACGGCTACTTCGACATCAACACGACGATTGTCTGGAAGACGGCGACGGTGGAAGTCCCCGAGCTGGTCCCTCTGCTACGAGCACTGGCCGGTACTACCACCTGAGGCTGATGTCAGGCGGTTCCCGGTCGTTTCCTGCCACTGGAGTTAGGCGGCTACCGCGTCGTCCCCGAAGAGATCGAATTCTGGCAGGGCCGCCCCGACCGGCTCAACGACCGCCTGCGCTACCCGTGGGCGGGGGTGGGTGGGTGATCGAGCGGCTGTCGCCGTGAGGAGCCGCTGCCTTCACGGCCCGTAGGATCGCATCCCAATCTACGGGCGTCGCCTCCTGACGAATGCGCTGGTGGTTCAAAAGATACTTAGGAATCATCAGGAAGGGGAGAACGAGCGTACCCAGAGCCCATTCCCACGGCGCTTCATCGAGTCTCGGGTGCCCTGGGATCTTTCGCGCACCGATCTTTCGTGCATCCCACCAGACGAGAGCAGAGATCCCGACCGCGAGAACCAGGAGGATCTTCGTCGGTAGACTGACAGCGATAATCGCCAGGCAAAATGCGACGGTCAGGGCTTGCAGGGATCTGAGTATAAAATATCGGACTTGGTCCCCTCGCCCCCCAGGTTGCTCACCCGCTCGCAACAGGAGCTTCCGCGCCCGTTGGCGGATCAGGTTATCCATCTCACCGTTCTTCCAGACTTCCCAGAGCAGATCCTTAACCTCTTGGCGCTCGTTGCGCAGCCGATTCGCGCGCGCGACCAAAGCGTCTAGCGCTGCCAAAGACAGACAGTTGTTGAGCTTCAAGAGCTCCGCGAAGAGGGGAACGGCAAAAGGCGTGTCCAGATGTCCGATCAATTGTGTCATTGTATAGGGTGAATGGCTAGTACGAAGCCACTTGATCAGATCCTCGCCATTGACGGCGTCCATCCTGGAGACCCCCTGAGCGAGGGCTCGGATATCTCGGCGAATCAGTCTCAATTGGCTGATTTCCTGGGCTAAGGCACCGAATGCCTTGTGTAGAGTGGGGTCACGGATCTCAAGGATCCTCCCTAATATGGACTCGAGCTTCTCGAGGGGGCGGCGGCGCCAGGTATCCAGGAGCAGGAAGCACTCGGCCGCAAAGCCCCAAGGCAGAAGAAGACGGGCGGCGAATTTCGCTTCGACTCCCATGAAGACTAGCACGGACTGCAGAGAGACGAGCAGGGGAAACATTAACAGGAAAGAGCAAACGAGCCCGAGATTCACGAGAATTTCTCCGCGACCTTTCCCAAACCACGAGTATTGGCAAGCGGCGAGAGCGAAACGATGGACTCTTGCGGTAAAACGTTCCGTGGCCTGTACAGCTCGCCCTTCCAGGCTCAGATCGTCAGCCCAGGAAATCGCCAGCGCCGGGTTTCCCCGCAGCCCGCTGCGCAGGGCACCCTCAACCTCTCCGTCGCCAAGGTGAGCCACCATAAAGCTGAGAGCCTCTTCCTCCTCGGGCCTAACGGCAAGCCGGCGCAGCCAGCGGGGCATTCGGCCAATCCGTTTTTTCGATCCTCTCCAGCGACGCACGATACTGCCGGCATAAAAATATTCCTGGATCGTCTGGTGCCAGAACCGCAGATTCTGACCATCTGTGGTTAGGAACCCCCGTTCGCAGAGGTCGCCGAGGATCTGTTGTGCTTCTGCCGGTTGGCAGGAAGTGTCGATTTCTACAGCGTGCCGCGCCTCCGACAACGATAACACCTGGCCTGTGGCTTGTGTGGCTTGCGCCAGTCGGTCGAGGGCGGTGCGCAACCGGTCCAGAGAAAGGACACTCTCCGAGGAAGAGAGACCTCGAAACAGGAGAGACTTCACGTAAGCTTTCACCAGCCCAGATCGGCTTCGTAGGAGTCGCTGATCTACGGGGTGGGGGCTGCTTCCCATCTTGAGAGCGAGGTCCAAGAACAACGGAATCCTGAGTAGTGGGTTGTGAGCGACGACCTCAAGAATGGTCTCCCTCACTTCGTTCCGGGAGTAGCGTTCCGCGAACTCACAGATCTGCTTGTCTTCTAGCTCTCGGAGGAGAACGACTTCCCATCCCTGTGGCGGAGAAAACCCATGCGATCGGGAGCTCAGGACAACCCGGCTGTCGGGATTCAGTTTCTCAAGATCCTCGATGGCTGCGAGGCAGGAGGCTCGAAGCTCGGATCTGATCTCATTGAGCGCATCCAGAAGGAACAGGACTCGATGAGTCGTCAGAAGCTGAAAGGCCGCTTGGCGAGCAGTCTCTTCTGGGAGGGGCTTTCCCAGAGCCAGAGTCTCTGCGATCAATAGGAGAAGGTTGCCTAAGGGAGAGGTAGAGGCGTAGTCGCGGAACCGGCCCAGCCCGATGTAGATCGGGATGAAATCCTGCAGCCTCCCGGCCAGGGCTCCTCCTGGCAGGACCGACGCCACCAGATAAAGCATTGAGGTCGTCTTGCCGGCGCCCGCTCCCCCCACGACGATCAGCCGCTTGTGGCGGATGAACGCCTCGGTCAGTGCGAGCCGGGAGTCGGGGACGGGCCGAAGATCTTGGCCTGCCAGAGCCACGGCCGGATCGACGTCCAGACGGGTGTACTGCCGCTCCCAGATAGCGAGCTGTGAGCGCTGGTGCTCGCTGTAGGCGTCGAAATCGAGAGAGAGCTCGGTTTGGGGCGTAGGGATACCTATGTTGATGATCCCGTAGTTCTCGCCCACCTGCATCGCGCCATCACCCCCCGTCTGGTGGATCGAGCGCTGACCAGGCTCCGCCTTCGCCATCCTGGTCTCAGTCCTTTCCAAAGCTGACGTTGCCGAAGGCCTGCCCGATTTGGTTCGAGTTGGCTCCCGCCTTCTGGTGGATCACGACCGCCGGCCCTCTCTGATCGCGCATCTCCGCCAGCAGCTCTTGAAGTTGCTGAAGAGCCGCGGAATCTTCCGCCAGCAGCTCCTGAACGTGCTCCTGCACGGCCTGTTGCCGTGCGGGGTCCTTGGGTGTTTTCTCCAACGCGCCGAGGGCTTCGGCCGCGGCAGGCTTTTTCTTGAAGCGGGAGCGCAAGAATTCGAACATCTTCTCTCCGGCCTTCTCGGAAAAAGCCTCTCCTGCCTTACCCAGAAAGGGAAGGACCAGGCTGACGGCCGTGGTGGCGAGGGCACCGAGCGCAGTAGGGTCCATCGATCCTCCTTGTTCCTTTAAAGCTTAGCATGGATGGGCCCGGCCGCTCCTTGCGCTGTCTGTCCTGATCCCAGAGGGCTGGCGCCGCCCTCCAGGAGCGGAACGCTTATTCTTACAGGGCGCTGGCCGCCCTTCAGGTGCGGACGGCTCATTCCGAAAGGGCGCTGAGAGCCCCCTGGGAATGGATGATCTGTTCCCAGAGGGGGATGGGCGCCCTCCGGGAATGGACGGCCCGTTCGGAGGGGGCGCTCTGCGCCCTTCAGGAGCGGATGCCTCGACCGCGGGGGGCGCTCTGCGCCCTCCAGGATTGGCTGGCCCGCCGAGAGGGGGTGGCCGCAGCCCTCCGGGAGCGCGCGGTGTGGAATGCGATTCGGTGGTCCTGGCGAGGGAGACCGTCCGAGGCGCTACAATCTGCCGCCATGAAAGCCGACGTTGCCGTCGTCGGGGGCGGACTCGTGGGGCTCGCCACCGCCCTCGCCCTGGCCGAGGGGCACGGCCGCAGTGTGGCCGTCCTGGAGGCCGAAGACCGCCTGGCGGCCCACCAGAGCGGGCACAACAGCGGCGTCATCCACTCCGGCCTCTATTACAAGCCGGGCTCGCTCAAGGCGAAGCTCTGCGTCGAAGGAGCGCGCTCTCTCTACCGGTTCTGTGAAGAGGAAGGGATCGCCCACGAGCGCTGCGGCAAGCTCGTGGTCGCCACCCGCGAGGATGAGCTGCCGCAGCTCGATGAGCTCGCGCGGCGCGGCCAGGCCAACGGCCTCACCGGATTGCAGCGCCTGAAGAAGGAAGAGATCCGGGAGCACGAGCCGCACGCCGCGGGGATCGCGGCTCTCTGGGTGCCCGAGACCGGGATCATCGACTATCCGGCCGTGGCACAGGCGTACGGCCGCCGGATCGAGGCGCGCGGCGGGACGGTCTGGACCGGTGCCCGCCTGCTCGGCGTACGGCGCAACGGCTCGGGCCTGGTCGCCGAGACCGCGCGCGGCGAGGTGGAGTGCAAGAGCCTGGTCAACTGCGCAGGCCTCCAGTCCGACCGGGTGGCGCGGCTCTGCGGTGCCCCGGTCGACGTGCGGATCATTCCGTTCCGCGGCGAGTACTATGAGCTGGTGCCGGAGCGGCGGAGCCTCGTGCGCGGCCTGATCTATCCGGTGGCGGACCCGCGCTTCCCCTTCCTCGGCGTCCACTTGACACGAATGGTCTCCGGAGGCGTCGAAGCCGGACCGAATGCCGTGCTCGCCCTGAAGCGCGAAGGCTACCGCTGGACCGACGTCGGACTGCGCGATGTCGTGGCGAGCGCCACCTGGCCCGGCCTGTGGCGCCTGGCGGCACGCTTCTGGCGGACCGCCGCCTTCGAAGTCTGGCGCTCGCTCGTCAAATCAGCCTTCGTCCGCGACCTGCAGCGTCTGGTCCCCGAGATCCGGGACGAGGACCTCTACCGTTCCGGAGCCGGCGTGCGCGCCCAGGCCATGGAGCGCAATGGCGCCCTGGTCGACGACTTCCGGATCGTCCATAGCGAGAACGCCATTCACGTGCTGAACGCCCCCTCACCCGCCGCCACGGCGTCTCTGGCCATCGGCCGCACGATTGCCGCGATGGCGATGGAGAGTTGAAATTTGAAGATCCTCGACCTCAACAAGAGAAAAGCCGCCAGGCTTCATGCGCAAGGGGAGAAGCTCTCGGAAGAAGGGAAGACCTCCGCGGCGATCGAAAAGTATCTGGAGGCCATTGCCTGCGACCCCGAGAGTGCCGAGAGCTATTACAACGTCGGCCTGATCTACAAGTATCGAGGGGAGTGGGAAAGGTCTTTCGCGCTCAATCAGAAGGCGAACGAGCTCGATCCGGAGGACGAAGCGGCACGGTGGAATCTCGCGATTGCCGCGACGGCCTTGAGAAACTGGGATGTCGCGAGGAAGAAATGGAAAGAGCACGGGATGTCACTCGAGGGTACAAGTGGACCGATCGAGATGGATTTCGGAATCACGCCCGTGCGCTTGAACCCGGACGACAACGGAGAAGTCGTCTGGGCCACCCGCATCGATCCTGCGAGAGCGAGAATCGAGAGCATCCCCTTCCCTGAATCGGGCTTTCGGCATGGGGACGTCGTTCTGAACGATGGAGCGGCCGTCGGTTACCGGCAGGTCGGAGACCAGGAGTATCCGGTGCTCAACGTCCTGGAGCTGTTCGAGCGCTCCGTGTTCGAAACGCGCGTCGCCTGCGTGTCGGTTGAAGATCCGTCGGACCTGGAGTCCTTGGATCGCATCTTCTCGGAGTCTCGAAGCTGCGTGGAGGACTGGACCGTCAACGTGAGAACGATTTGCCGGCAGTGCAGTGAAGGCAGGCCGCACGAGCATCACGATCATGAGCTCGAGGCGGAATGGCCGACGGAGCGCCGGCTCGGAATCGCCGCCCATCCGACGGATGACGTACGGGAGTTGTTGGACAGGTGGCAGGATGAATCGAAGGGCAGGGTGCTGTCGATCGAGTCATGATTTGCCGAGCGGCTGCACACCGCTCAAGCCATGAGTTGCCGGATATAGGAGCAGATCGCAAGCAACTGCGGCGCATCCATGCGACCGATGATGCTGCGGGTCATGGGGGCCATGATCTTCAGTGCGCCTGCCATGCCGAGGCTCGCTGTCTGCTGAACCAAGAAGCCTGCCTCGGCCAACCGCAGCGGCTCGAGGAAGAAGTAGTCGATACCGCTGTGGGTCAATTCCACGACGAGGTCCCCCAACGCCGCCCGACCTTGTCTCGGATCATCTGCTTGCTCAACCCTCGCGAGCACTGCGAGGGTCTTGGCGCGCAGCTCGTCGGAATGATAGAAGCGGAGGAATGGCCGAGGAGACGGCTCGGAGGGCTCTGCCATGTGTGGGATCATAGCACCGCGTAGCGCGTGTCTCGCGAACACAGCCGGCAAGCACCGTCTAGAGAGATGGTAGACCGGCTTTTGAACGGAGGTGACCCGATGCGTAAGAAGATGTTGCTCCTGGCTCTGGTGCTGACCTCGGTCGCGGCTGTGTCGAGCCCGCGCGCCGAGGCCGGAGGCAACCACGCCTGCCCCATCTGCACGACCTACCCGGATGGCTCGACCTGCTGCGTCAGCTGCTTGTGCGACGCGTCCGGGCATATCATCGCCTGTACGGATCACTTCTGTCCCGAGCCCTAGAGAGGCCGCATGCCACAGCTCATCGAAGGACCGACGATCATCCAGGCGGCGGGGGAGCCGCCGAAGCGGATCGAGGAGTATGCCGGCCGGGTGAACACCGGCCACTCCGGAGTGAGCGTCGCCCGGATGATCTCGCCCGCCGGATGGAGCGAGCCCGGGCAGCGGCCGGAGTTCGAAGAGATCACCGTCGTGCTCCGCGGCATGGTGCGCGTGGAGCACGATGGTGGAGCTCTCGAGGTCCGGGCCGGACAGGCGGTGGTGTCCAAGCCGGGCGAGTGGATCCGCTACAGCAGCCCCGAGCCAGGCGGCGCCGAGTACGTGGCCATCTGCCTTCCCGCCTTTGGACCCGACATCGTCCATCGCGACCCGGAGTCATGAGCGCCGACGACCGCACCTACGACGACGCCTGCGCCGAGGTCTACGACCAGTGGTTCGGCGCCTGCGAGGAGGCGGCGATCGATCGCCTGGCGGAGCTGGCCGGGTCGGGCCGCGTCCTGGAGCTTGGCATCGGCTCGGGGCTCCTCGCGCTGCCCCTGGCGGCCCGCGGCATCGACCTGCACGGCATCGACCTCTCGCCGGCCATGGTCGCCAAGTTGCGCGCCAAGCCTGGGGGCGATGCGATTCCGGTCACGATGGGGAGCTTCGCCGAGGTGGCGGTCGAGGGCGAGCACTCCCTGATCTTCGTGGCCTACAACACCTTCTTCGCGCTCCAGACCCAGGACGAGCAGGTGCGCTGCTTTGAGAACGTCGCCGCGCATCTCGCGCCGGGCGGAGCCTTCGTGCTGGAAGCCTTCGTGCCCCAGAGCGCCAACTTCACCGGCGGGTTGAAAGTCACGGCGGTGACGGACGAGCGGATCGGCCTGAAGGTATCCGAGCACGATCCCGTGCGCCAGCGGCTGAAAAGCCAGCACGTCGTGATCCGGAACGGGGAGATCCGGCTCTACCCGGTCGAGGTGCGCTATGCCTGGCCGGCGGAGCTCGATCTGATGGCGCGGCTCGCCGGCCTCCGGCTCCGGCACCGGTGGAGCGACTGGAACCGCGCCGAAATCGGGCCGAACAGCGCGCGACACATCTCCGTCTACGAGAAGACCGGCTCCTGATCGAGGTCCGGCGGCTCAGCCCCTGCAATCGTCCAAGCCAAGACGGTCGTTCGCGGCCACCTCTGATTTCGGCTAAAATAGATGTTTCTCAAGAGGTTGCCCAGTCATGGCCTACGTACCAGGGTTCCGGCACGACATCTTCATCAGCTACGCCCATGTGGACGACGAGCCGCTCTTCGAGGAGGAGCATGGCTGGATCTCCTCGTTCCATCGGGAGCTGGCGGTGGTCTTGGCCCGCAAGCTCGGCCGCCCCGATTCGTTCTCCATCTGGCGGGATCCGAAGGTCCAGGGCAATGACGAGTTCGACGATACGATCGACGCGGCCTACCGCCACAGCGCCGTGGCGATCTTCGTGCTCTCACCCGGCTTCATCGCCTCCAAGTGGTGCTGCTGCGAGCTGACCCAGTTCTCCTCCTGCCTGGATGCCGGGCTGGACGAGCAGCTGGAAGGCAGGTCGCGCGTTTTCAAGGTGCTCCTCTCGCACGTTCCGGAGGAGGAGATCCCGCCGCCCGTGCGCGAGATCCTGAACCAGACGACCGGCTATTCCTTCTTCCAGCTCGATCCGGATTCAGGGCGCGAGGAAGCATTCCGGAGGACCAAGGAGCAGGACGAGGACCGGCGCTACTGGTCGGCTCTCGACGATCTCGCCCGCAACCTGGCGGACCTGCTCAAGGCGATGCGGCGGCTCGGCGGCGCGGCCGACAGCGGTCCCGAGAATGGAGTGGCGGAGCCCGGACCACGGCCGGCGGCGGTGCCGCGGGAATCGCCGGCCGCCCCCGAGGCTGCCGGCCCGGCCGTCTATCTGGCCGAGGTGACGGACGACCTGGAGCCGGACCGGGAGGACCTCCGGCGCACCCTCACGCAGCGCGGAATCCGGGTCCTGCCGGACCGGCCCCTGCCCACGGCCGGCGCGGAGCTGGCCGAGCAGGTGCGGGAGGACCTCCGGAAGGCGGCCCTCTCGATCCACCTGGTCGGCTCGTTCTACGGCAAGAAGCCCATGGGTGAGGACCGCTCGTATACGCACGTGCAGCTCGCCCTCGCGGCCGAGGAGGCCCTGGGGCGCACGGGCGCGCAGAAGGAGCTGCCGCGGTTCGTCTGGCTCCCCCGGAGCCTCAACCATGCGGCACTGCGCGAGGAGCAGCGGGAGCTCGTGCGGTCCGTCGAGGAGGAGCCCGACTCGGCATCGCCGGCCGAGGTGCTCAAGGTCGGCCTGGAGGTGCTCAAGGAGACGGTGATCGACAAGCTGGCGGAGCTGTTTCCGCCGCCTCCCGAGCCGGTCGTCGAGGAGGTGGCGGGCGCCGTGGTCTACGTCTCCTGCCAGCCGGAGGACGATCCGGAAGCCGAGGAGATCTGCAGCGTGCTCCGCGCCGCGCACCACGACGTCGTCCTGCCAATCCGGACGGGGGACGCCGCCGAGCTCGACCGGCACTACCGCACCAACCTCCAGTACTGCGACGCCCTGATGGTCCTCTACGCCAGGTCTCCGCTCCTCTGGGTGCGCGAGGAGGTCCTCAAGGTTCGCCGGCTGCTCGCCGGCCGGCGGGACTTCGTCATGTCGATCTACGACGGGCCGCCGCCGGACAAGGAGGAGATCGGGCTCTCCTTCCAGAACCTGCTGCTAATCGAATGCCGGGACGGCCAGCGGGCGGAGCGGCTCCGGCCGTTCCTGGCCCGGCTCGGAGGCCGCGGATGAGCGAGCCGGCGGTTGCAGAGGAGCGGCCCGCGGGTCTGCCGCCCAATCCGTTCCCCGGCCTGCGGCCGTTCGAGACGGACGAGTCCGACCTCTTCTTCGGCCGGCGCGACCAGGTGCGCGACCTCCTCGGGCAGATGCGGCGCAACCGGTTTCTCGCCGTGGTCGGCTCGTCCGGCTGCGGCAAGTCGTCGCTCATCCGGGCGGGCCTGCTCGCGGCCCTGCGCGACGGCTACCTCGTGGAAGCCGGCGCCGAGTGGCGGATCGCCACCATGCGCCCGGGCAGCACGCCGGTCCATTGCCTGGCCCAGGCGCTCCAGGCCCCCGAAGCCCTCGGGGATCTCTACCCGGACCCGGTGGACCTGTCGGCGCTGGAGGCGACGCTGCGCCGCGGCTCCCTCGGTCTCGTCGAAGCCGTACGGGAGGCGCCGCTGCCGCCCAGGGTCCGCCTGTTCGTCCTCGTCGACCAGTTCGAGGAGCTGTTCCGCTTCGGCTCCGACCCGGAGCGCCTGCAGCGCGAGGCCCGTGCGTTCGCGAAGCTCCTGCTGGAAGCCGCGGCCCAGCGCGAATGGCCCGTCTATCTCGGGATCACGATGCGTTCCGACTTCCTGGGGAACTGCGCGGGTCTGCCCGGGCTCCCGGATGCGATCAACCAGGGTCTCTATCTGGTGCCCCAGATGGGCCGGGCCCAGCTGCGCGAGGCCGTGCGGGGACCGGTGGAGCTCTACGGGGCGCGGATCACGGAGCGCCTGGTCAACCGCCTGCTCAACGACCTGGGCGACGAGCCCGACCAGCTTCCGATCCTCCAGCACGCGATGATGCGCCTCTGGGCGCAGTGGAGCGAAGGGCCGCGCGATGCGCCGCTCGACCTGGAGCAGTACGGACCGATCGGCGGCATCGCGGAGTCGCTCTCCAAGCACATCGGGCAGGTCTACGACGATCTCGGCCCGGAGGACCAGCGGATCGCCCAGTGGCTGTTCCGCAAGCTGACGCAGACCACCCGGGAGCGCCAGGTGGTGCGCCAGTCCGCCGCGCTGCAGCTCATCGCGCGGGAAGCCGGGGTCACGTGGGAGCAGGTGGCGGCGGTCGTCGAGCGGTTCCGCGAGCCGGGACGGTCGTTCCTGATGCCGCCGTCCGACGTCCCGCTCACCGCCGAAACGATGATCGACATCTCGCACGAGAGCCTGATCCGGCAGTGGAAGAAGCTGGGCGAATGGGCCGTGGTGGAAGCCCGCGACTCCCGCCTCGCCCGGGAGATCCGCGATGGAGCCGCGCTCTGGGACGAGAAGGGGCGCGAGGCGAGCTTCCTCTGGCAGGGCCGGCGCCTGGCCGAGGCCGAGGAGTGGAGGAGAGCGCATCCGGGCGGCCTGGAGGAACGCGACGAGGCGTTCGTCGCCGAAGGCATCCGGCTGCGCGACAACCAGATCATCGCGCAGCGCGAGAGCTCTCTGCCGCAGAAAGCCATCGAGGAGGCGGCCGCCCGTAAAAACGCCATCCTCAACAAGACGGCCTACATCTATATCTCCGCGGCCACGCAGGACGCCCCTTTCGTGGCCGAGCTCCGCAAGTCGCTAACCGGCGCGAGCCTCGAGAGCTGGGCGCCCGATCCCGACCTGGCGGCGAGCGGGCCGGGCCTGGAGCAGGCGATGGCGAGCATCGACGGAGCCGACGCCGTGCTCTGCGTGCTCAGCCCGGACGCTGCCGCCTCCGCGTTCTGCCGCGAGGAGATCGACCGCGCTGTCAAGCAGAGCAAGCGGCTGATCCCGGTCCTCTACCGGGAGTGCCCGCCGTCGCAGGCCCACCCGGCGCTGGCTCCGCTCGAATGGGTGGACGTCCGCGGCGGGCAGATCTCGGAGGACGCCTTCAACCGCGTGCTCACGCTCATCGGCACCGACTTCGAATGGGTCCGCGCCCACACCCGCCTCCTGCTCCGGGTCGCCGAATGGCAGCAGAGCGGACGCGACCGGAACCTGTTGCTGCGCGGCAACGAGCTGAAAGAGGCGGAGGAATGGCTGGCGTCCAACAGCGCGCACCGGCTGCCCAAGGTCACGGAGGAGCAGACGGCCTACGTCATGGCCAGCCGGAAGAACACCTCGCGCCTGATGAGCCGCATCCTGGGGGTCATGACGATCCTCCTCCTGGGGGCGCTCTCGCTCTCTCTCTTCGCCTACCTCCAGTGGCGCCAGGCCGACGAGCAGCGCGAGCTGGCGGAGCGCGAGCAGTCGCTCCGCGTCGGGTGGACGACGACCACGAAGCCGAAGCCGACGATCGTCTTCGGATGGTGGGGCCCGGCCTTCGCGGGAGACCCCAGCCAGAGCCAGAGTCAGAGCTACGCCGCCAACCGGGCGCTCAAGGCTCCCGAGTCGGACGTCGCGGCGCGGCGCGGGCAAATCCTGGTCCGATATTTTCCCAGTGCGGGCGCGGACTCCGACCCTCTCGCGGTCGGCGCCCTCAACACCACGCTCACCGGTCTCGGCTTCAACCTGGAGCGGCAGACGCCCGTTGCGAGCGGACCGACTAATGCTCTGTGGCTCGGCAGCGGCGTCGAGAAGGACGACGTGCAGCAGATCGCCTATGCGCTGATCCGGGCCGGGATCGACCTCCAGTACATCGGGTGTTTCCAGGCCATGAGAGGCCGCGAGCAGGTCGTCCGGATCGGATCGCGGGGCCAATCCGTCAGCGCCCCTGTCCTGACCGTTGAGCAGATCGCCGAGGGGAATGTCATCCCGAGTTGCGTCCCCTTCCCGGCGGCGGCCCGGTGATCCCCGGCTGTCGCCCTAGTCGCATGCGATCGATGAGAGGGCTCGTCCGAACCGTCGGTTTCGCCGGCCTCCTGCTCTCCACGGTGGGTGCCGCTGCGCCGGGTCCGGAGCCGCTTCTCGGGTTTTCCCGGGAGAGCGCGGCCCGGGAGCGGACGCTGGAAGCCGGGCTCGACGCGCTGGGCCGGGCCGAGAACCTCCGCCTCTGGATGGAGAAGCTGGCCGGCGGGCCTCATCACGTGGGCTCGCCTCGCGACAAAGAGAACGCCGAGTACATGGCCGGGCTGTTCCGGTCGTGGGGTTACGCCACTCGGATCGACGTCTTCCAGATTCTCTTTCCGACACCCCGCGAGCGGCATCTGGAGCTCCTCTCTCCGCAGCCCTACACCGCGCAACTGGAGGAGCCGCGGCTGGGGCTGCCATGGCCGGCGAGCGAGGAGCTGCCGCCGTACAACGCCTACTCCGTCGACGGGGAGGTCACCGGCGAGCTCGTGTACGTCAACTATGGGTTGCCGGACGATTATGAGGAGCTGCGGCGGCGTGGCGTCAGCGTCGAGGGGCGGATCGTCATCGTCCGCTATGGCCAGGCGTGGCGCGGCATCAAGCCCAAGCTGGCCGCGGAGCACGGCGCCATCGGCTGCATCCTCTACTCCGATCCGCAGCTCGACGGCTATTCCCAGGGCGACGTCTATCCGCTGGGAGCCTACCGGCCTGACCAGGGGGTGCAGCGCGGCTCGGTCCTGGATCTTTCCACCTATCCGGGCGATCCGCTGACCCCGTCGGCCGGATCGACGGCAGGCGCACAGCGGCTGCGGCGGGAGGAAGCGCGCTCGCTCACCCGCATCCCCGTGCTGCCAATCTCCTATGGCGACGCGCTGCCGTTCCTCCAGGCGCTCGCGGGACCCGTGGCGCCGGAGGCCTGGCGGGGAGCGCTTCCCGTGACCTATCACCTCGGACCGGGCCCGGCGCGGGTGCGGCTCCAGGTGGCGTTCGACTGGAACCTGGTGCCGGCGTACGACGTCGTCGCGACGATCACCGGGGCCGAGCGGCCGGACCAATGGATCCTCCGCGGCAACCACCACGACGCCTGGGTGGCCGGAGCGACCGATCCGGTGGCCGGCCTGGTGGCGATGCTGGAAGAGGCGCGCGCGATCGGCGAGCTGGTCCGGGAGGGCTACCGGCCGCGGCGGACCGTGGTCTACGCCGCCTGGGATGCCGAGGAGCCGGGCTTCATCGGCTCGACGGAGTGGGCGGAGACCAACGCCGAGGAGCTGCGCGGGAAGGCCGCGGTCTACATCAACGGCGACAGCAATGCCCGCGGCTTCCTCGTGATGAGCGGCTCCTTCACGCTCGAACGGCTGATGAACGAGGTGGCGCGCGACGTGACCGGTCCCCAGGCCGGGGTCAGTGTCCTGGCGCGCGGCCTGGCCAGGATCCGCGTCGAGGGTGCGCCGCCTGGCGAGCCGACCATTTCGCGCGCGACCGGCCCGACAGCGGACAACGCGACGACCTTGCCCCTGGAACCTCTCGGCTCGGGGTCGGATTTCACGGCCTTCCTGGACCATCTGGGCATTGCTTCGCTCGACTTCAGCTACTGCTGCGAGTCCGATTACGGCGTCTACCATTCGGCGTACGACTCGGTCGAGCATTTCCAGCGCTTCGTCGACCCGACGTACGAATATGGAATCACCCAGGCACGGACGAGCGGCCGGGCCGTGCTCCGTCTGGCCAACGCCGACGTCCTGCCGTTCGAATTCACGGTCTTCGCCGAGCGGATCGACGCGATCGTCGAAGAGATCGCCCAGCTCACCGACCGGATGCGGCAGGAGACCGATCAGCGGAACGCCTGGCTCGCCGAGGGTCTGTACGCGATCATCGCGGACCGGCGGCACACCTCCGTCCCGCCCGAGCCTCAGCAACCCGTCCCCTCTCTGGATTTCACTCCGCTGCGCAAGGCGGTCGAACGTCTGAAGAGCGCCGCGCGCCGCTACGAGAGCGCATCCGCCAGGCTTTCCGAGCGACGCCTGCCTCTGTCAAGGGACGGTGCAAACCGGGTGGACCAGGCGCTGATCCGGACCGAGAGAGCCCTCACCCGTCCCGAGGGGCTGCCGGGAAGACCCTGGTATCGCCACTTCCTCTATGCCCCGGGCCTCGACACCGGCTACGGAGCGAAGACCCTGCCCGGCGTCCGCGAGGAGGTGGAGCAGAGGCACTTCGCAACCGCAGGCACGCAGATCCGCGTGGCCGCCGATGTCCTCGTCCGCTTCGCTGAGCAGGTCGAGCAGGCGGCGGAGAGGCTGGAGAAGGCTGTGGCGGAATGAGGATCGCTGGCGACGAAGTGAGGCGCCGGGCTCTTTGCCCGGTAAACATAACCGAGGATCTCGTGTCTCTGGAACTGAGGGGGAGGCGACCCATTGGGGAGCGTGCGGATGCGCCGATCGACGGAGGACTGATGAGAAACAGGCGGTATTTCCTTTTGGCTGCTGGCCTTCTCCTGTGGAGTGCTCTGGCCCATGGACAGCTGAGTGAATCTGGCCCCGTGAGGTCGCTCGGCCCGTCCTTGACCAAGTTGATTGAGAACCAGGGACAGCGAGCAGGTTCAGTGCCATTTGGATATATCTTGAACCAGACGGAGACGACAGGGGCATCATCTCGAAACAATGACGCGGTTGGTCAGGTGTTCCGGCCTGTCAACTCTGGACTGCTTCTGTCCGTGACCATGAAGCTCCTTACCCACGAAAGCAACTGCAACACTTTCCATCTTCGGGTTTACGATTGGCTCGGCGGGCCAGCGGACAGCCCCGACGGAGCCCAGGGGGACCTCCTTGCGGAGGCAGGTTCAAGTTTCATCTGCAGCGGTACTTCCTATCCAACGCCAACAGAATTTTCCTGGGGTTTCAGCGGAGTCAACAGAGTTGCCCTGACAACGAATCACTACTACTTCCTCCAGATTACGCATGACGCAGGTAGCGTGCCATCGGTCGACTGGCAGAGCTCGGATAACGACTCCCTCATCGACGGCTCTGGCTGGATCCGTTCAGCAGGCCACTGGATCCCCACCAATACAGATCTCTACCTCGTGATTCAGCCCGACACCGTGCTGCCTGCGCGTTCACTGCAAGTGACCACGATCCTTTCCCAGCCCGCTGACAATGCCTACGACACGCTTCAGCTCGTGGTCACCGACTACTATTCTCACGCCGTTGTGCTGACCTCGACCGAATCCCTTACCCCGAACGACACGACCCTGGGGCGGCACAGCGTCGTGAGATCAATATCGATTCCTCGCTCGGGCTACTTCTCGGCAGTCGCCCAGACCCTTGCTTGCGGAAGCGGGCCATGCGCGGCTGGGCCCGCAAGCCGGCCATCCTGGTTCTCGGAGCTCAGTGAGCCACCGCAGTCCCAGTTTCTCCTCCAGCAGATGGACACAACAGGGGCGTCATCTCGAAACAGTGACGCCGTCGGTCAGGTGTTCCGACCTGTCAATTCTGGTCTGCTTCAATCCGTGACCATGAAGCTCTTCACCCACGAGAACTACTGCAACACCTTTCACCTGCGAATTTACGACTGGCTTGGCGGTCCTGCGGAAAACCCTGACGGCGCACAGGGAGGCCTCCTCGCGGAAGCGGAGCCAAGTTTCATCTGTAATAATACTGCGTATCCAGCACCTATAGAGTTTTCCTGGGGTTTCAGCCCGGTCAATAGAGTGGCCCTAAGGACAGATCACTACTATTTCCTCCAGATTACACACGATGCAGGAAATGTACCATCAATCGACTGGCAAAGCTCGGACAACGATTCTCTCATCGACGGCTCAGGGTGGGTCCGCTCAGCAGGCCACTGGATCCCCACCAATACAGATCTCTACCTCGTGATTCAGCCCGACACCGTCGGCGAGACAGAGATCACCAGCCCCGGATCAGGAGTGCTGCCTGCGCGTTCACTGCAAGTGACCACGATCCTTTCCCAGCCCGCTGACAATGCCTACGACACGCTTCAGCTCGTGGTCACCGACTACTATTCTCACGCCGTTGTGCTGACCTCGACCGAATCCCTTACCCCGA
>WNGB01001605.1_pt1 | contig 37052 bp, 40 predicted proteins | sample 5400681 | NCBI WGS metagenome assembly WNGB01 (sample SAMN13153367, study PRJNA577476) | soil metagenome | isolation source: 115 cm soil or saprolite under grassland replicate 2 | place: USA:California | collected 2016-06-15 | reverse complement strand
TCGCCGCTGCGACTTGGCGTGCCACCCGGTAGACTTTCTGCATCACCGAACTCGTGCCGATGAGGCCTTGCGAGCCCTCCCCGTCCCGCTCCCGTAGTTGCCGGCGCAGGTTCTCCGTTTCGACCCGCAGATCGCGGCGTTCGATCGATCGTTCGATGGCGAGCACGAGCGCATCGAAGTCGATGGGCTTGGTGAGGTAATCCTCTGCTCCGGCGCGCATCGCGCGCACGGCCGAGCCTACGTCGCCAAAGGCGGTAGCCATGATGACCGGCAAGTCTCGGTCCTGCTCGTGCAAACGCGTGAGTAACTCCACGCCATCGATGCCCGGCATTCTCAAGTCGCTGACGACGACGTCGGGAGGCCTCTCTCCGGCGATCTTCAGCGCGGTGGCACCATCCTCCGCCAGATCGACGCGATAACCTTCTTGCTGGAGCAGCTTCTCCAGTCCAGAGCGGGCGCTCGGTTCGTCGTCGACGACGAGAACGCGGCTCTTCGGCCTCGCCTCCGATGCACTCGTCGTGTTGGGGGGGTTGCTGTTGGAACGTGCCATGTGCCTCCGCCTCTCTGGCGACCTGCGGAACGCGGCGCCGCGATGGGGACATCGGACCCTGTGCAACCGTTGGACCAAGTGTGGACGAAAGCCTCGATCGAGCCTTGACGCCCGAAGCGCTTGATTTTCCGCTGAGGCGCCCGCCAATCTTGCGGCCGGGCGCAAAAGCTGCGCGCTCGTTGATGAGGCATCCGGCTCAGCGCCGATTTCGACCGAACGAGAGGACGTGTTCTTCCGCGGCGGGCGCGGCCGTCTCCGGCGCGCCCCCATAGACGAGAATGATCGCCAGGGCGTCGATCAAGGCACCAGCCACCCTCTCCTTCTTGCGTCTGCGATGTTGCTTGCAAAGGAGAAACCAACTCGCGAGCGCGCACCTGTCGCACCTCGCGCGCAAGTCGTGCGGTTCGCCATCGCGCCAAGCGGCCGAGCCATCAGCCAGCAGAGGTCCATGCGTCGGCACGCTCATTGCGGCTATGTCGAGCGATGCTGCGTCGCGCACGAACCTATGGCACGAGATCGCGCCACTCGCGATGGCAAGCGCCTCTGCTCGGAGACCGAGTGGACATTCGCTTGCGAAGGAGAAGAAGCTTGGCCACACCCATACGGCTACACCAGGTCGCCCGAAATCTGCGACATCGACCGCCCATGGAGGGGCTTCGACCAGCGCGCCTTTTGGGACCGATCGAGCCGCGCGGCGATGCTCGAGTTGGATCGCTTATGGCAAGGAGAAGCCTCGGGATCGCGACCCGCATGCCGGAGTCCATTCGGCATCTATGACATGACCGGCAATGTCGACGAATGGACACAGTCCGTATCGACGCAAGGACATTGCTCCATTCTGAAAGGCGGCTATTGGGGCCAAGTGCGTAGTCGCTGCCGCCCTTCCACCCGTGTACACGACGAAGATTTCGCGTTCTATCAACAGGGTTTTCGCTGTTGCGCTGATCTACCGATGAAATAGAGGGTTCCGACCAAGCCGGCGCGCATCTTGCTTGAATCAGAACCGATGAGGAGGCGGCTATGGAAGTCATCATCCTGCTTCTCGGCGTCGGACTGTTGGTAGGGGCGCTGGGGCGTCGGATCGTGCCCTGGAGGGAGCCCGAAAATCCAGGGATTTCAATGGGCGCAGGAGTGACTGGTGCGTTTGCCGGAGCCTTCGTCGCACACCTCATCGGTTACGACGACGGCACGCCACCCAGCTTTGTCGCCGCTTCCGTGGGAGCGATCGTGTTGGTGGCCGTCTACCAAGCCTTGGCGGGACGTCGCAGGACGGCCTGAAACAACTCAGCCGGTGGGCTCATTGCGGACGAGCTCGAGCTTTTGACTTCGCGAGTAACGAGCAAGAACTGCAGCGCATCCCAGCAATACTTGCGTCGATCGCGCGCAGCGCCTGCAAACGGCGCGCGTGTCCACGTTTTGCTATCGCGCAAACACCGATGATGACGGCGTAAATGGAAACGAGCGGCATCGGTACAATTCGTGCACTGCTCGGGCGCTAGCGCCCATGTCCAAATTGTCCGAGCATCGCTCCGAGAAACGACATCCCATCCTGACGGCTCGCGTCACCCGGGCCGACGGAACCCAAGCTCTGGCTCTGCGAGTTTACTGCGGAGCCCGGGGCTGTTCGGTCCCACTCGCTACTTGTCGCAATTGCGACAGGTGCCACGAAGTCCGCGAAGCGGGCGCCGCATCCGAGGGATGCGTGATTTGCTCGCCGCCCATCCGCGCAAGCGCCTACGGCGAACCAGTTCGCGTCGGAGACGTTTTGCACAAGGGCATCGTGGGGGTCGAAGACGATGTCCTCGTCGCCGACGTGGTCAGGCTGTTCGTCGAGCGTAGCCTGCGCGTCGTCGTGGTGACCGACAGGACTGGCAAGTTCATCGGTCTCCTGCGCGAGGCGGACTTGCTGCCTGAGATCATGGGCGCTGCAACGCCACATCGCAGTCTTGCGCCGCGGCTAGGCCGGAGTCGAGTGGTGACCGAACGAGCTGCGGCCCTCACGTCGCCGATTCGCTCCGTTCCGGAAAGCATGTCGCTTCGTGCAGCACTCACCGACATGGCTGCCGCCCGCCACCGGCAAATCTTGGCCGTGGACGGGGAAGGCCTTCCGGTCGGCATGCTCGAGGATTTCGAAGCACTTCACGCGCTCTTCGCACCGCCTCAAGCGTGAGCGCCCGGTCGCGACGACGGGTGTTGCGCCCACTCGCTGCGACTCAACGTGACGCTGCGAAGTCGGAAGGACAACACGAGAAGCGCCGTTCCAAAGAACACCGAGTAGCACCCGAGCAGCGCCACCAGCATGAGCGAACCCGTGTGCGGCCAGGAAAGCACGACGCCGCCGAGCAAAATCGAGGCGGCACCACCGAGCCCGAGAAGCAACTCGCCCGGCAGCTTCTGCCGCAGATGCAGAGCCGCCACGATCTCCAGCGCTCCCGTCAGAATGGCCCATATCGCGACGAGACGCACGAGCATCAGGGCCGTTGCGCCCGTCCACAGAAACGCGGCAAGGCCCGCCAGAACGCCAACGATGCCCTCGACGGCCACGACCCAAACGTGCCGACGCACAGGCCACTGCGCGATCAGAACGAGCGCGAACAGACCGTCGGCGAGTGAGTAGGCGCCGAAAAGCACGGTCAGTGCGGCGAGCGTGATTGCAGGAGAGAGAAAAGCGATCAGCCCGAAGAGGACGCCCGCCAAACCACGCAGCGCGAGCGTCCGCCAGCCGTGACCGTGGATGACTTCCATAGCAGCTCCTCCCGTCGATACTCAGGATAGCACCGTCACCAGCGGTTGTTTGCCGAAGCGCGGGCTCGGGTTCAGCGGACGACTTTGATGTTGAAATCTCCCGTTTTCACGGTTCAAGGGAACTGGGCGCGATATCGCGTGAGCAGATCGGCGATCTCGACGAGCTCGGGGTCGGTGCTGGAGTTGGCCGCTTGTACTTCGGCCAGCGCGGCATCGAGCTTCGCCCGCCCGACGGCGCCGCTCAGATTGGCGGCGTCGCGCAGTGCCTCGGCATAAGCAACGATCGCTTTGCCCTTCCGAAGCTCGGCGGCGGGCGCCTCCAAAAGATCGGCGATGGTGGCCATGCTGCCGTCCTCCCGTGCTTCGTGGGTGATCGGAGTCTCGTAAGTCGCTTTGACGGAGATGCTGTCCGTCGTGCTGAACGCGGAAAGAGCGCAGGCTCCGAACGTCTCGTGAAAGACCATGGCGTCGGCGGGCGCGAGGTGCTGAGGCTCGACGTTGTGTGGATTGGTCGATGATTGCTCGCCAGAAAAGCTCTTCATCGAAAAGTACCACGGTACGGTGAGCTCGAGGCGAACGCTGCGCGCGGCGACTTCCATGGTCTCGTCGAACCGACCGGTCAGCATCTTCGACGCTTCCTCGGACGAGTCGAGGTACACGTAGGCGCCGCGACCTCGGTCGGTGACGACGTTCATCAGCGTATCGTTGATGCCATCGCCGACGCTCACGCCCACCAGATAAATGCCCTCGCTATCCTGGTTGTGGCTCGCCTGCCCGATGATGTTCTCGTCCGTTTGGCCGACATTGGCTTGCCCATCGCTGATGAGAACGACGCGATTCAAGAGCTCCTTGGCGTAGTATCGATTCGCGAGCTGGTAACCTACCGCGAGGCCACCCGACAGATCCGTTCCGCCGCCGGCGGTGAGCGTGTCGGCCGCCGCTACCAACTTCGGATCGCTCGGGCCCTGCACCACATAGCCCTCGAGCAGCACCCGATTCTGCGTATTCCAGGTGACCATCGAAACCCGGTCGCCCTCCTGCATCGCCGCGGCGAGCGCCTTCACCGAGGCAATCTCGATTTGGATCGGCGTCCCTTGCATCGAACCCGACGTATCGAGCACCAGCGTGATGCTCATCGGGCGGCGGGGGGACGCACCCCTCGCCGACTGTATGCCGACCTGAACGATGTACTCGCCTTCGACTTTGCCCGGGCGCATCTGCGGAACGACCCGCACCCGACCCGCTTGGGCCGGCTCGTAGGCGAACCGATAATAATTCATGAACTCGTAGGTGCGGATGATCGAAGGGGGCACACGCTGACCGAGACGGATGAGCCGCCGCGCGATCGCCGGCGAGGCCATCGAGTTCGAGTCGTCGGCCGATTGGTAGAGCGTGATGGGCTTCGTGTTGTCGAGCGCGGCGCAACGATCGGCGTCGGGCGCTTCGGCTTCCGGCGATCCATCCGCTTGGTCTCCGGCATCCGGAAAGGCGGCACCCGCATCCGAGCCGGAAGGCGGGCTTCCCGCACCGCCCCCAGCGGCGGGACCTCCGAGGGATCCCCCACCGCCACCGTAGCTCCCTCCTACGCCCGTCGTACCGACTCCGATCCCGTAGCCACCCGTGGTGGCCGACTCGCCGATAGCGCTCGAGCCTCCCACCGATCCAGCGTTTGCGCCGCCGGGGGTGGAGAGCGCGGAGGAGTCGCCGGTGGAGCTGCAACCCGAAGCGACTGAAACGATCAGAAGAGCAAGACCAAGCGTGCGCATGGGAACCTCGCTGAGGTGAGAGGGACGAGCGCCGCAAAGCAAGACGCGCGCCGTGACGCTGCCTTGTGATGTTTCGCGAGGTTATGACCGCGGACAATTTCCGGAGATCGCGCGAAGCGTGCCTCGCTATGTCGCCGTTGGCACAGGTGGCACAAATCTCCGGAGCGTCTTGACTGACCGGCGGTCAGTGACCTATGGTCGGCGGCATGGACGCTCCGGCTCGTCCCATGCGTGGCGTGCGGCAAAGGCGCGCCGGCGAGACGCGGGCGCGCATCTTCGCGGCGGCGACGGACCTTTTCAGCAAGCGCGGATACCAGGCGACGACGATCGACAGCATCGCCGCCCAAGCCGGCGTCGCCAAAGGCACCTTTTTCGTGCACTTCCCTTCGAAGGACGCGGTCATCACCGCGCTCGTGCGGATTCAGACGACGGCGGCGCGAAAGGCACGCGCACGCGTGCTCGAGCAGGCCAAGGGCCCCATCGAAGCCCTGCGCGCGGCGGTGATGACGCTCGGCGAGCAAGCCGCGCACAATCCCACGCTGAGCCGCGGCGTCCTCACGGCGACGCTGGCGAGCCAGGAGGTCGGGGGAGAGGCGGCGAAACTTTTCGACGAAGTGTTCGCGGAGATGGTGAGCGATGCACGAGCCGCCGCACACGCACGCTTGCTCGCATCTCATGTGAACCCCGACACGCTCGCCGCGTCGCTGATTGCATCCTACCTGGGGGCGCTCCTGCACTTCACCTCCAGCCCGCGCACGCACTCTTTGCTCGATGTTCTCACGCCTCTCGTGGAAGCGAACGTCGCCGGCGCGCTCCGCCGGCCGCCTACAAAAACCCGAACGAGGAGGAAAGGACGATGATCCGTTTCTGGTTTCCCAGCACGCTCATGTTCCTGGTGCTCGGCTGCGGCTCATCGGAGGCACCCGCCGAAACTCTTTTCGGCCAGACCGACGGCGGCGTTTCGTTGGACGCCGGCGTCCCCGCCTGCACCGGAAAGATGGCCCAGCCGACCGACGATACCTGGACCGTCGTCTCCAAGGCAACGGAGCGCACGGCGCGCGTCCACGTGCCTGCGTCGTACGATCCCACCAAACCGACGGCGGTCGTCCTGAACTTTCACGGCTACACGTCGGACACGACGCAGCAGGCAATTCTGTCGCTGATGAATGCGAAAGCGGACACCGAAGGCTTCGTCGTCGTTTATCCTCAGGGACTGAACAACAGCTGGAACGCCGGTGCTTGCTGTGGACAATCGGCGATGTCTGCCGTCGACGATGTGGCGTTCGTGGCGGACTTGCTCGACACGGTCGATGCAAAGCTGTGCCTCGATCGCCGCCGGGTTTTTTCGACCGGCATGTCGAACGGCGGCTTCTTTTCGCACCGACTCGGCTGCGAGCTGGCGACGCGCATCGCTGCCGTCGCGCCGGTCGCGGGCGTTCTGGGCGTGCCCATGTGCGAGCCGGCACGTCCCGTCCCGGTGATGCACTTCCACGGCACGGCCGATCAGCTCGTGCCGTACGAGGGCAACCCGGACCTGATGTTTCCCCCGGTACCGGACACATTTGCCGGTTGGGCGCAGCGCGACACCTGTTCTGGCTCACCGATCGAGACGTTCCGCAACAGCGACAGTCATTGCTCGACCTATCGCAGCTGCGCGGGGGGTGCCGAGGTGACGCTCTGCACCGTCGACGGCGGCGGCCACACCTGGCCGGGTGGTACCCCGATCCCCACCGGATATACGACCCCTTTCCTCTCGGCGACCGACGCCATGTGGACGTTTTTCACGCAGCACCCGCTGCCCGATTGAAGATCTGTCAACGCCAAGATCTGACACAATAAGGCGATGCATCTTTCGCTCGACGGCAGGGTGGCCCTCGTGACCGGTGGGTCGCGCGGGATCGGCGCGGCGACCGTCAGAATGTTCGTACGAGCGGGCGCGCAGGTGTTCTTCAATTACCGAGAGAACCGCCACGAAGCCGAACGGCTGCTGGCCGAGCTCGGCGAGACGAGCTGCGCCGCCGCTGCGTGCGATTTATCGGGAACGCAAACGGCGGAGCGCCTCGTCGCCGCCGCGGTCGAACGCTTCGGACGATTGGACGTTCTCGTGGCCAATCACGGCGTGTGGCCTCCCGAAGACGTGCCCATCGAGCGACTCTCCGACGAGCAGTGGCGGACCACGGTCGCAGTGAACCTCGATAGCGTGTTCGCGCTGGTGAAGCATGCGGTGGGACAAATGAAGAGGCAAAAGCGCGCCGGTGCAGCGCGAGGACACGTGGTGCTCGTGAGCTCCACGGCAGGACAGCGCGGCGAAGCGTTCCATTGCGACTACGCAGCAACCAAGGGGGCACTCATCAGCATGGTCAAAGGACTCTCGACCGAGCTCGCGCCTGAGGCAATCTACGTGAACTGCGTGGCCCCAGGATGGGTCCGCACGAACATGTCTGCCCCCGCCTTGGCCGACCCGTCGCTCGAGGCATCGATTACCAGCAAGATTCCGCTCGGTCGCGTGGGAACACCGGAAGAGATCGCCGCGCCCATTCTCTTTCTTTGCACGCCCCACGCGGGCTTCGTGACCGGCGAGATCCTCAACGTGAACGGCGGCGCCGTTCTGGTCGGGTGACGTCGCTTCTGTCCGCTCGCTCCCGAGTCTTCCGTTCCGAGCGGGCCCCGATGTTGCCCTAACGAAGCGCAGAATCCGAACATGGTTTCCGAAAGCCCCCTGCAGGCGGTAGAGTGGGGCTTGGGAACCACCGATGAGTCCGAAATCTGATCACCCGAGCAGGCGCGCCAACGGATCCTCTCCTCCCGGAAGGATGGGCTCGGGCGCACCTGAGCCTGCATTGTCGGTCCCGCCGTCGACCGACGAGATCGATAATGAGTGGGGATCGCCGAAAACGAACGAGACGCAACCCACGAGTGCGCGTGGGCCGGCGAAGACGGCGAAAGGCACGCTTTCCGGCCTGTCTCCGCTCGAGGGCAAGTCGTCCTCGGCTCCCTCGAAATCCAACGAGCCGGCGCCTTCTCAAGCGCCGCGGGGCGCTTCTGCCCCGTCGAAAGCCGCGCCGGCCGCGGCGGAGACGCGACGCGCCCCAGCGACCGCCGTAGCGGCGCCTTCCGCTCACCGCCCGCGCTCGGGAGCAAGCCTCTATCTGATGGGAGCAGGGGTGATCGCGGCGGTCGGGCTGTGGTTCGCGGTGCGCTCGTCGCGATCGGAGCCTGCGATTCCCGCGGCGCCCGAGCTTCGCCCACCAGAGCCGGTCGTCACCGCGATTCCACCCGCGGAACCGACCGCAGCCGCACCGGCCGAGATCCCGACCCAACCCGAGGCGCCTGCTGCGAGCGCGCTGGCTGCACCCGCCAACCCAGCGGAAAGCGCGGCGGCGCAGCCAAGCGTCGCCGCGTCCGCCGCGGCAGCGGCCGCCGGTGAATCGGAAACGATTGCCATTCTCATCAACATCCGCCCCGACGGCACGCAGCTTTTTTGCAAGGGAAGAGCGATGGGCAAAACGCCTTTGACCGTGGAGGTCCCCCGGGGCGAACGTCGCATCTGCGAAGCGGTGAACCCCGGCTTCGTCACGCGCAAAGTCGTCCTCGATGGCTCGAAATCGGAAATCTCCTTCGCCATGAAGGTCGAAGAACCAGAATGAGGCCCCCGCCGGGGCATCTGCCTTAGAGCCTATCTCGGTAGGCGGCCAGAGCGCGACGGGCGTCGAGATGCCCGAAAGCCCGCGAGAGATCCGCCGTCGGCAACAAGGCCTACCGAGATAGGCTCTCAACATCGATGCGTGCTCGCATCGGCTAAAGTGGTGTCGTGCGCCGATCGTCAGCATCAGGTCCGAGCAAGACACCGCTCGCGGTGTCTTACTCCGCACGTGATTTGTTGCGGGTGCCGGGGTTGCTCAGCCTGACTCGGATTCCGCTGGCAGCTGGGTTTCCTCTCACCATCGAACACCCGCGGTGGAGCATCGCCTTGCTCGTCGTCGCCGGCCTGACCGACGTAGCCGATGGCTGGTACGCCCGGCGCTTCGGCCAAGCGACCCCAACAGGCGCGATTCTGGATGGGGTGATGGACAAGCTCTTCGTCGTGGCGGTCGTCATCACATTGGTCGCTTCGAAAGACCTATCGATCGCCGAGGCGCTCCTTCTCGGTACGCGGGATCTCGGCGAGATCGGAATTGCGTTGGCTTGGATCCGCAAGTCGAGCGAGCCTCATCGCTCGTTCTTGCCGACGGCGAACTGGGCGGGCAAGCTTGCTACGTTCACGCAGTTCGTAGCGGTGGTCGCGGTGCTTCTCGGTACGGCTCATCGAATGACATGGATCGGCGCAGCCGCGGCTTGTGGGGTGTTAGCCGCGATCACTTATGCGGTGCGCGAAAGGGAAAGCGACCGGGATCGAGCGCAAGACGTGCGCGACTCGTAGCGACGAATCGGCACGAATCCTGCGTAAAAAACGTCCATGCACCGGACACAATCGGCGAGTCGCCACGAGAGCCAATCGCGCATACCCCTCCCCGACATCGTACATCGGCTCACGGTGGACGGCTTCGATCCCGCAGACAAAGACGCCTGCGTCCAGATTGCTTCGCACGCAGCCACGTGGATGTTTGCGACGGTCGAATGGATGGCAAGGCGCTTGCGGATCGAAATCATCGGGCTCGAGCACATCCCGCCCGGTGGTGCACTCTTGGTCGCCAACCACGCGTTCGGCTGGGACATCCTCTTCGCCATGAGCGCGATTCGGGCGAAAACCGGGCGCCAGGTTTGGGCGCTCGGGGAACACGCGTGGTGGAAATTCCCCCTGGTGCGGAGGTTGGCCAGCACCTTCGGGACGGTCGATGGTACCCCCGAAAATCTGGACAAATTGCTCGCGCGCGGTGAGCTCGTGTTGGTCATGCCGGGCGGTCTTCGCGAAGCCCTGAAGCCGCGCGAGCTTCGTTATCGCTTGCTGTGGGGCCATCGCTACGGGTTCGTTCGGGCGGCCGTTCGCAATCAAGCGCCGATCGTACCCGTCGCATCCATCGGCGCCGACGAGTTATTCGATCTCGTCGGAAACGCCTTCCGGCGAGGAAGCCGCTGGCTCCGCACAACGGGCATTCCAATCCCCCGGCCCGCGCACCTTCTGCCGATCTTTCATTTCGTTCACATGAAGTACGTGATCGGCGAACCGATTCCGCCATCGGCCAAAGCCGAGGAATCGGGCAACGACGTCCTCGTGAAACGTCTTCGTCGCGAGGTCGAAGGCGAGCTGCACGAGCTCTTCGAGTGCGAGCTGGCAAGCCGCGTCGGCATCGAGATTTCCTGAGTCGTCGCCGAGATCGCGGCAGCGCTCACAAGGCGGTGCCCAAGGCAACGCCGATGTAGGGCACGAGACCTGCGGTGCGAATCCCGAGCAACGTCGTTTCGTTATTGGGGCGCAGCGGGTCCAAGACTCCAGCATACAGACGGCTCAGAAAGCCCTGTGTCGAGCGTGCCTCGAGGTAAACGTCCGCGTACGCACTCGGCACCGCTTCGCGCGTGTAGCACTCCCGCGCTTCGAAACCGCCCGAACAAGACTGCGGAACATGACCGTACGCCAAGCCGACCGCCATGCCCGTCGCCAGGTAATCGCCGAATGTGAGCCTTACGCGGCTGCCGGCTGCCGTCGCGAAACTCGAGCCATTGGTACCGATACCAACCTCGAGCAGCCAAGGCGGCGCAACCGCGTAATTACCGCTCGCACCCGCGAGGCCGAGCGGCGTGAACAGGCCAAGATGCGCCAGAAGCGAGAAGCGACGCGTTTCCCAAGCCGTCTCGGGTGCCATCGGTTCTATGTCCGTGCCCTTTTCCTGTCCTCGCGCCGCGCCGGCCAAGAGAGAAAGCGCGCCGACGATCGCGAATGCCATCGCTTTCATCCTTCGGAATACAGCAAGAGTCGTACCGCTCGCCGATCGCCGCTCGAGCACCGCAGAGGAGCACCTCAACGCAACGAGGCGCGGAATTCCTGCAGCTTCTTCACCGCCTCGGCAACTTTGGCGCGCGACGCCTCCGACACGTTCTCCGCGGCCTTTTCAACATCGATCACGTACGGCTCCAGCTTGTTCCACCGCTCCTTGAGATCCATGCCGGCAAGATGCAATTTCACGCGTACCTCGTCGCGCAGCGTCCGCAGCAGGTCGAGGCCCTTCTTCAATTCTTTCTTCAACTCGGTCGCGTTTGCTTCCATGGTCATCTCCTTCTATCGATGATCACTCGCCCGTCGACGGCTCATCCGCCCCACCGGTCCTGCTGGAGCTTCGGGGAGATCGATCCGCCGTGGCTTCCGTCAAAAGGAGCACCCAAGCGATCATCCCGGGGCGCCGGCATCCTCCAAGGGGAGCTCGCGTAGGAGATCGACATAGCTGACGATCCCGACGAGCTTGCCATCACCATCGATGACCGGAACGGCGCCGATACGATTGTCGAGCATCAGGTCGACGATTTCGGCGGCATCCGCTTCGCTGTCGACGGACAAGACGGCTCCGGTCATGATCGTAGCCACGGTGGCGTCGAGAACCGTCTGGATGTTGCCGGCATGCTCGTCTCCGATCAAGTAGGGTACCGATAGACCCCGAAGATCGCGGTCGCTCAACATTCCAACGAGCGCACCGAGCTCGTCCACGACCGGAAGATGCCGGATGTCGAGATCGTGCAAGATGCGAGCTGCCGCGCGCACCTTCGTCGTCGTGGAGACGGTTACTGGATCGGCCGTCATCAGCTCTTGCGCAGTGATCATGTTGGTGTCCTCGCTCGCCTCGTAGGGGCCGTTCGATTCGTCGTCCAGCCAACTCTGCCTACAGCAAGCCCTGGGCCAATCCGTTGAAAGCACGCACGGCCACCTCGCCGCGGCACCGTGTCCGCAGCGGCGCACGTGCTGCGCTCTCCGCGCAAAGCACGCGCATCGGCGCAAGCATCCACATGGCGCGATAGTTGCCCGTGAAAGAGTTTGAACGGAGGAGGTGAACATGCGGTCCATCAAGAAGATCCTGGTACCGACAGATTTCAGCCAGCCTTCCGAAGCCGCTCTGCAGACAGCGATCGAGCTGGCCAAGAAGTTCGGCGCATCGATCGTGCTTCTGCACGCCTACCAAGTTCCCGTCTACGCCTACCCGACTGCAACGGCACCTCGGAAACGCGTGCGTGAGCGAGATGGTGCCAGCTGGTGAGCCATCGGTCAGCGAGACGCCACCCGAATGTCGTCGCACGTGGACGTCTCACCAGCCGGCTGATTCCATGGTGGCAGGCTGTCTGCCAGACGCTATCTGGATGTTCCTCACAGGGCAGTATCACGTCGCCGTACAATGAGTGGTGCACGCTAGTCTTGCGCGCAAACGCGCAAGCGCTGCGCCGTAGCATTACTGCGTCAGATCTTGGCGATGACAGATCACGATCAGCAATTGCCGCGCGTCGCCCACGGAAATTACGGCGAGGCCGTCGGAAGCCGCGCGTGAGACCGGAATCGCCGCTAGGCCTCGCCTCTTCGGCTTCGCCTACAGCCAGTTCCGCCTGTTCGGTCAGTACTTAACTGGGTCTATGGCTACTCCGATGAGACGATCTGGTAGTGAGGATCTGACGCAGTAATGGTAGGGGCGTCATTCGGCTTCGTCCGTTGGGTTCGGGACTGGACGACCGCGGCACGGCTTCTGCAGTCCAATCGATCGAGCGCCTAGGTGGCGTCACCAAGAAGGAGCCAATGACGATGTCTACCGAAAAAGCGAACCAAGGTTCCATCGTGCTGGTGGCGATCGATTTCTCTTCCTCGTCGCCCGAAGTCTTGCGGACGGCCGCGAGCGTCGCGCAGAGCGGTCATGGCGAACTGCATCTCGTCCACGTCGTTCGGCACCCGCCCAGCGAAAGCACGATCGCCATGTCGGCGGATCGCGAGCTCGACTCCGCCAGCAACACCGATGCCGTCCATACCCAGCTCCAACGAATGGGTGAAAAGATCGCAGGGACCGTCAGTCGGGTCGTACTGCACGTTCGCGTGGGCAAGGCCGACGTCGAAATTGCTCAACTCGCGCACGAGCTCGATGCCGATCTGCTCGTCGTTGGGACACACGGGCGAACCGGCATGGAGCGGCTGATCCTCGGCTCGGTCGCGCAGAGTCTGGTCCGCCATGCCCCCTGCACCGTTCTCACGTGCCGCCCCAAACTCGCGCCGATGTGGGATCAGATCGTTCCTGCGTGCCCCGACTGCCTGACGGTGCAGCGCGAGACGCACCGAGCTCGTCTGTGGTGCGACCGCCATGCAAAGCACCATCCGAGAGGCCACACCTATTCGGAGATCCCGCCGACGTTCGGCATCGGTGCGCAGACGTTCCGGTTCGTGGATTGAGCAGCGGAATGCGCGCGACGGCGTTCGTCGCGTAACAGCACCTTTTTGAACGGATATCGGAAGAGCCGATTCGGAGCGTTCTCGCCCCTTATTTCCTGACGGATCGGGAAGGATTCTGCGCCCATCGCGGATGAAACCCGAACGCGAGGAACCGGGATGGACGACGAGGCGGCGAACGCGCGAGCAGTCGCTGGATGGATAAGTGTTTGGCCGGTGGGGCTCGCCGCGGCGCTCCTCGCTGCGGGTTGCTCAGCGCCTGCCGAAGGCGACGATCCAGCGGCGAGTGCGGCGACGATCGTCGGCGGGCAGGAAACACCGGCTTGCGCCTGGCCGACCACCGTGCACTTCCGGGCAAGCCTTGGGGGCGGAGCCAGCGCTGGCTGCACGGCCACGCTCATCCATCCCAAGATGATCAGCATCGCCGCCCACTGCGTAGAAGAAGGCGGCTCGATGGAGATTGCCTTTGGGGACGACGACGATCACGATAGCCTGTCGCCGAGAAGGGTTCCCATCGAGAGGTGCGTGCCCCGACCGGTCGGCGTCGAAGGGGGCGAGGACTTCGCTTATTGCATCCTCAAGCAAGAAGTGAACGACGTACCGATCATCCCCGTCCTCTTTGGATGCGAGACCAGCATTCTCAAGGCCGGGCTCGATGTCGTGCTGGTCGGCTATGGCAACATCAGCGAGAACACCCCCTCGCCGGGGGGTCACAAGCGCTGGGTTCGTACCAGCGTGAGGCGCGTCCGTACGAAGAGCATCGATATCGGCGACGCAACGCACGGCAACTGTTTCGGGGACTCCGGCGGCCCGGCATTCGTGCAGCTGCCCGACGGTACATGGCGCGTGTTCGGCGCAACGAGCACGACCTCGAGCCCTCCCTGTGCAAGTTATGGAACGTGGTCGCTCATCCATCCCTACGTCGCATGGGTGGAGCAGCAGTCGGGTCTCGATATTACTCCCTGTTACGACTCCGACGGCACCTGGAATCCGGGACCGAAGTGCACCGGTGTCCCACTGAATCCCGAAGTCTCCGGCGGCACGTGGGCGAGGATGTGCACCGAGAACTTGGCGTTGTCCGGTGCTCTCGAGGCATGCGGAGGCCTCTCCGACGCCGGGCGGCCCGATGCGCGAGCCGACGCACGCACCGACGCACGCGCAGAGGGTGGCGATGGATCGGCGCGCGCGGATGGGAGCCGAGACGCCACCGGAATCGATGTTGGGAGCGGCGGGGCCGACGTCGCGGGCACGAGCACCGGCGGCGGCCGTGGAGGATTCGGCGGAACTTCCGGTGGTGCAGGAGGCACCAAAGGGGGCGCCGGTGCCACGAGTGTATCCACCAGCACGCCAGCGACTTCGGACGCGCTCGGCAGTTGCAGCTGTCGACTGAGAGATGAACGAGCCAACGCGGATTCGCCCGGGTGGGGCGGCCGCGTGTTGGCGCTCGGAATGGCTGGACTCCTGGTCGCACGCCGGCGCACGAGGCGCGCGCTCTCGTAGATGAAACGATCTACTCCCGCTCTTGCATGATCACTTTCGTCTTCATGTTTCGCGGGCTCGTTTCACCGGGCGGGGGACTCTCGCTCTCCAGGAGCCGCGCTTCGAACGAGACGATACGGTCCTCGGGGCGCGCCGTGCGAACGTAATAATCGAAAATCCATTCCTTGAGCGCTCGCCAATAGGCTTGGTTCTCCGGAATGCGATTGGTGTAATCGCACCAGAATTCGTCTTGCTCCATATGAGGTGGGATCCGCTCGACAGGTAGAGTGGCGACGCGGCTGCCGGCTTCGTTGAAAGGATCGACGTGGCGACCGGAGACTGTCACCGCATCGAAGTAGAGCATGCGTTCCCCTGTCGGCACGTCGGCGGAAAACATCTGCCAGCCCTGCAAGAGGCGCGGGTAGACGACGATCTGTTGCATCCACCTCGGCTGCGGCAGCTTGAGCGCTTTGGGGATGGCCCTGTTCTCCACCAAAAGCTGGGTGGTGCCCGCAGCCAGCAGAACGATCACGCTGAGCTCGCGCACCCACGCGAGCTTGTGGCGGAGCCACGCGCGCGCCGGTGGTGGCCGCGGTGGATCGACCTGACGTTGCGTCCCGTCGAGCGGACTCCACCGGAACGCTCTCGCGAGCCAATCGCGACGGGCCACAATCTTGGAACCGATGAAGTCGCCGAGTGTGCGAACGCCCGGCAATCGCAAAAAGGCGGCGAGCGGCAGACCCAACGGGAGCGCCGCCCAACATTCAGCCGCCGCGTGCGCACCGCTCGTGCGGCGATGCGTCACCGGGTCTTCCACTCCCCAGTGGTCGACCGGGTGATCGGCTTCGCGATGCGAGACGAAGCGAAGCAAGTCGAAAGCATCGAGCCGCGAAAGGAACCTGGCCCAGGCACAGCCGAGTGCGGAGGTTTCGTTCACATAGACGGTGCGTGCGCGTCCGGGCATCGGGCGCAAACGCCGGCCGAGCACGTCCCAGTCCGCCGCAGACAGGAGCAGCGGGAAGAAGCCCATCATGTTGAACGAGAACTGCCCGAGATTCAGACCTGCCGCGAAAGCAAGATGAAGCACGGGCAAGCTGAGCACGGCGATCCGGCGCGACCAGACCGAACCTACGGGGTTCAAAATGAGAATGGGTGCCAGATATTCGACGGCGAGAGTGAGGTAAGTGAGGACTCGGGAAATCAGCGGCGTGATGTAGGGTCGCACCCACAGACCGAGCCAGGTCACCATTCGCTCTTGATAGAGGACGTAGTGAATGGCCGAACCCCGTCGCCACGTCCAGCCGTGTTTGTTCACCGCATTGAAGTAGTAAATAACCGCGAGCTGCAGCAGGAGCGCGAAAACGGCGAGTGAGGTGACAGGACGGGTGGCCGACGTGTGCAGCCGAGTAACAGAACCGCCGTTCAGCTCGTCGACCGTCCGCTCGCGGCGCGCCGCGAGACTCGCGCGAACCGCATCGATCGAGAACCGCGCGCCCATCGGCAAGAACATGGTCAACGCGCAAAGCACATTCAGAGCGACATCGCCGCCGTTTTCGAGGAAAATGACGCGATTGTGCAGGCTGATGAGACAAAGAAAGCTGAGCACGTGGAAAAACCGAGTGTGCCATCCCAACGTGAAGACGAAGAAGACGAGCCCGCAGAGCACGAACATGAGCGCCGCTTCTTCGGGCCGCGATGCCGCCAAGAGAAAAGAGAGGACGTACTCGGAGCTCGGCCGCCAGAGGACGGTGTGATTGGGCAAGAGTCCGTCGTTCGAATACCAATTGGACAGGTCGGGAACGCGCCGCAGGAGATCCCAGAGCAGAAGGAGGCCGAGACCGATCCGGCCAAGCCCCAGGCTGCGTGGATCGAACGAACCATAGATTTCGACGATGGTGGGTACGGCGCGCCGCACGCGCCGTACCCAAGAAGTCCTCGTTGCAGTTTGGCCGGACATTACGGAAGGGACGCTGGCATCAGCCCACTCGAGCCGTGCGCGTGATCTGACCCATTCGACCGCTCTGAAAATCGCGAACCGCCACCTCGAGCTCGTCGGGACGATTCATGACGAAAGGACCGTAGCGCGCAACCGGCTCGGCGATCGGAACGCCGGCGAGAAGGAGGAGCCGCCCGCCCCCCGGCGCGCCCCGCAGCCGCAGCGTTTCGCCCGGGCCGAGCCGGGCTAGCTCGCCATCGCGGACGAGCTTGGCCCCGTCGCCGATCCTGGCCGATCCCTCGAATACGTACGCGAATGCCTGGTGGGTGCTTGCGATCCCGACCGAAACGTCGGCCTCCGGATCGAGCGCCCAGTCCTGCAGAACGATGGGCGTGTGCGTGTCGATGACAGCCTTCGCGCCGAGCGCCTCTCCGGCGATGACGCGAACCCGAGCCCGGCCGTCTTCACTCGTGGCTCGGGGAATGCCGGAGCTCGGAAGCTCCTGGTAGCGCGGGCGCGTCATCTTCAGACGGGCGGGCAAGTTGACCCAGATCTGGAAGCCATGCACCCGCCCGCCATCGCGCCGGATCGCGCCCGATGGCATCTCCGAATGCACGATCCCTCCGCCGGCCGTCATCCATTGCACATCGCCGGGCCGCAGGAGCCCGCGGTGCCCCGCCGAATCCTCGTGCTCGAACTCCCCCTCGAGCATGTAGGTGACCGTCTCGAAGCCTCGATGCGGATGGTCGGGCGCTCCCACGGCTTCGCCCGGTCCGTATTCGACGGGGCCCATCTCGTCGAGAAGAAGAAAAGGATCGATCATGTCGAGCGCGCGCGCTGGAAACGGGCGACGGACCACGAAACCGCCCCCTTCGAGCTGGCGTTGTGCGGTGACGATGTGGGTAGCCTCGCGCACCTGCAGACTGGTGGGGCTCGCGTCATGGGTCATGGGGATAACTCCTTGTTCGCTGCGCCGAACTCAACCGTCGGCGAGCATGATAGCGGCAGCGTCGGAGACCTGCACGCCAGGATCTGGTACGTTGAGCGCAATGAGCGCGAAGAAAAAGAAACCGGCCAAGATCTCGAAGGCGACCCGGGCGCGAAAGGCCACGAAGGTGGCCAAGCAGGCCACGAAGGTCAAGGCTGCAAAATCGAGCAAGCCGCGGCGCGTAACCCGAGCGACGAAGCCGTCCAAGTCGGCGAAAGCAACTCGATCCGCCAAGACGAAGAAGAGCCAATCCACGATGAAGACGGCGAAGCCCCGGGTGCCGGCTGTGCGGCGGCGCGACTCGGCCGGACACATCGATCCCCAATATGCGGCCGAGCTCTTGGCGCAGAGCGGGATCCGACAGGGGTCCGACAGCGATGCGTTCGTCACCGGCCTGCGGTCGAATGACCCGCTGGCTGAAGAGCTCGGTGAGGAATTCGTAGAAACCGTCACCAGTGGTGAAGACGAAGCTCAAAAAATTCTGAACGAACAGTTCACCGAAGAGCGCGGTGGTCCCTTCCTCGTCACGCCGAGTGGGACCGAGTTCGCAGGGGGGACCGACGCGTCCAACCCCAAAGGATCGACGCGCGAGCCCTTTCCGCGCTCCTGAGCGACCGCAGCTTCGCGCCCCGCTGTGAAATTCCCGAGCGAGGCGATCGGCGGATAGATGATTATCGATGGGCGGAAAAATGCGGCCTGACCGGCGAGCCGTCAAGGGGCGACGGGAGCGCGAGAAACCCCGGACTTGACGGGACTTGCTGGAGCCGATAGAGGTAGTTGGATTGGTCAGGCCAGCTATGAATGATCGGGACATGGTCAGAGCCCTCAAGGCAATCGCCGATACGAATCGGTTCCGCATCGTCCAGGAAATCGCGGCGGCGGGGGAGCTGTCGTGCGGACAAATCGTCGAGCGGTTCCGTGTGTCGCAACCCACGATCTCGCATCATTTGAAAATTCTGAACGAGGCCGGCGTCGTTCGGACGAGATTCGAAGGCAAGCACCACCTCACGTCGATCAACCAGCAGCTCCTCGGTGCGCTGGCCGAACTGATCCCGAGCCGCCTCGGAGCCCACGGCAAACGCGAGCAACGGCGAAAGGGCCGGCTCCGAAGCGTAGCCGCGCGCGCCTAGACTATCGGCTGACGATCACGAAGTCGGAGTAATCCGCTTCGCTCGGACTGCCGGTCTGATCGCCGTCGCTCATGATGCCGATTCCGACCAGACCCGGAACGTCGGCTTTGGGATCGCCGTTCTCGAAATGTCGACGGAACTCCGCGTCGGGATCGATCTCGACCGTCCGCCACTCGTCGAGCGGCGCACCGCTTTCCACGATGATCGTGTCTTGCGCGACGAAGAGATTGCGTTTGGGGTCGCATGTCCTGCCCTTGGGGCCAATCGAGCTCCAGACGTACTTGAGGGAATACCACTTGAGCCCGCGCTTCCAGGTTACGTACACGACGGCCGCGGAATCGCCGCGACCCTCCGCACATTCGTTGCCGCCCAAGGGCAAGGTGCGCGCACGCCACTTCCATCGCAGCACAGCAATCGATCGCCGGAGCGGATCGGGAATACGGTAGCCGAGGACTGCCGTCTTGTAAGGCGGCCGATAGGCGGCGTGAATGTACGGCGAGGGCGGGTCGGTCACCAGCGTGTAGTAATTGACGGGCCCAGAATTGCGCTCGATCACCGCGAAACCGTGGAGGTCGAGCGCGATCGAGGACGGCGCCGGATCCGCTCGCGCCAGAGGAAGCGCCACCACGACGACGAGCCAAACCGCGACGCCCGCGGTCGCGCAGGTTCGCGATCGAAAGGCTGACCGTGGGTGCACCACCCATTCAATATAGCAACGCTTCGTGCCATGGTCGCATCCGTCGTGCTGGGATCGACGAAGCCCGCTGACATCAGACCTACATGCACGTTTCCTTACGTCCACCGCTCGTCGAAAACGAGAGTCCAGCCCAGCGCTTTTGGAACGTCGTCGCCTGGACAATTTCGCTGTGGTTCGGTTGCGGTTTGCTCCCCAAAGCGCCGGGCACAGCAGGAACGTTGGGAGCGCTGCCACTTTATTGGATGCTCGAGCCGCTCGGCCGGTGGTGGGTCGCCGCCGCCGCCGCTCTGGCGACGCTGGTCGGCATCTGGGCGTCCTCGCGCGTAGCGAAGCTGTCCGGACTCAAAGACCCGCAGTTCGTTTGCGTCGACGAGGTTGCTGGGGTTCTCGTCACCTGGATCGGGGCGCCGGCAGGTTGGAGGGGAACCGTCGCGGGCTTCGTCCTTTTCCGGCTGCTCGATTGGTGGAAGCCTTTTCCGGCGCGCGCCTGCGAGAAACTGCCCGGCGGTTACGGGATCGTGCTCGACGATGTGGCCGCTGGTCTGTGGGGAGCCGCCGCCCTCGTGATGTTGCAACGGATCGGATTGCTCTGAAGGGTGCGCCGACCCGCCGGCTGGCGATTACTTCGCAGCCTTGGCGCGATTGGAGAGCGCGCGGATGAGGATGTCGTGCAGCACGCCGAGCTGGTGCTCGGGCAACCTGCGAAGACTTTCGGGGGGCTCGAGAAAGCCGTGCATCAGCTCGTCGACGACGTGCTTTCCGTGCGTCGTGAGGATAATGCTCTTGATGCGCCGGTCGTGCTTGGCGTGGCCGCGAGCGATGAATCCGCGCGCCTCCAAACGATCGACGATTCCGGTGATGTTCGAAGCGTCGCAGCCGAGCGCTTCGGCGATGCTGGTCATGGTGCGCGCGGGACCGTGCTGCAAGAGCGGCAGGAGCTTGGCCTGCGGTAGCGTGAGCTCGAATTTGGAGGCCACCATCGCCATGTGGTCGCGACGTGCCCACACCGCGTGTACCATTGCCGCCCATATTTCGCCCGCCAGCCGAGCGACGCGCGAGATGCGTGGCGGTGAAGCGGACTTCGCCCTACCGGCGCTCCCCCTGCGAATCGCAACCACGCGATCCGACGTTCGCTTGAGGGGTGATGCCACATGGGCGGTTTACCATTGGGGTGTTCCCTTGACAACCAGGCCCATCAGTCACACGATTCTTGCCAATTTCAACCATTGAGAACGTGAAGCGATGGCGACCTGACTTGCGCCTCGCAACGCGAAGGAATGCGAGTATGGTAGGACCGCTCCGCGGGGCGTTGATAGGTTATGGCTTCATTGCCGAGAGCGGCCATCGGCCGGAATACCAACGGCGCGCCGAAACGGAAATTCGTGCCGTTGCGGACGTGAGCCCGGAGAGGCGTGCTGCCGCGGCACGCGCGTTTCCAGGAGCGCGTATGTACCGAGATCACCTGACGCTCCTCGAGCACGAGGCGTCGCGGCTCGACTTCGTGGACATCACCGCGCCGCCTTACGCGCACGCCGAGATCGCGCGCGCGGCGCTCCTGCAAGGGCTCCATGTCCTCTGCGAGAAGCCGCTCGCCGTGAGCGCCGAAGAAGCCCGCAGCATGGCCGAGCAGGCGAAAAGCGCGAGGCGCGTGCTCTTTCCCTGCCACAATTATCGCCACGCGCCCGTCGTCGAAGAAGTGCGCCGCATTCTCGCATCCGATGCCATAGGGCCCGTCCACCTGGTGACGCTGCAAACGTTTCGCACGACGCACGCGCGCGGGGTGTCCGGCTGGCGTCCCGACTGGCGTCGCGATCGCAAGTTCGCGGGGGGCGGCATCGCCATGGATCACGGCAGCCACACTTTTTATCTCGCCTTCGAGTGGCTGCGCTCGTATCCCACTTCGGTAACGGCCAAGCTCGGAACGCTCGGCGCCTACGATACCGAAGACAACTTGAGCTGCACGCTCACGTTTCCAACGGGAATCGCCACCGCCCACCTGACCTGGACGGCGGGCGCGCGAAAAGTCCTCTACACGCTGCACGGGGCGCGGGGGGCCATCATCGTCGACGACGATACCATCTCGCTTCATCGCTCCGACAATGGGCGCTCCCAGCTCGTCTCCACGAAGTTGGCGGCGTCCCAGTGGATGGACGCCAGCCACAAGGAGTGGTTCGGCCGCCTCTTCGACGAGTTTCGGGAGGCCATTCGCGTAGGCGCGTTCGTGAGCGAGCACACGGTCGACGCAATCAAATGCATCGAAACGATCGGCGCGGCCTACGCGTCCGCCCGGCGCAATTCGCGAGAGGTCGAGATCGGCGACCCCGAACGGGAAAGGCCGCGCGAGCAGGGTTTTCGAGCCGCGCAAACCCGACTGGTCGCCGGCACCTAATATGACTGTGTCAGATCTTGGCCATGATAGATCACGATCAGCAATTGGAGGTGACGTGCCATGGTGCCCGAGGGTAGTTTGATCGCCCTGGGGGCGCTCGCCGGGGCGGCGGCGGTTCTGGGCGCTTACGCGTTGAGCATCGCTTGGTTCGGGCGTCGATCCATCGCGCGACTCGACGGAGAACCGGGGACGATGCTCCTCGGTCGTTTTCCCATCGAAGCGTTCCACTGGGCGGCTCGCGGAGCCGGGCGAATGCTGGCCCGCACGGGGATCACGCCCGACGCATTGACGCTTCTGTCCTTCGCACTGACGGCGCTCACCGTGCCACTCGCCGCCACCGGGCGATTCGAGGCGGCCGGAATGCTCTTGCTCTTCGGCTCTGCTTTCGATGCGCTCGACGGAATCGTGGCCCGGGAGCGAGGCACGGCATCGGACGCCGGCGAGATGCTGGATGCGACCGTCGATCGGTACGCCGATGCCATCGCTCTCTTCGGCCTTGCGCTGTTCTATCGAGATTCCGCCTGGAAGCTCACCATCGTGCTCGTCACGCTGACGGGGTCGATGATGGTCAGCTACGTGCGCGCGAAGGCCGAGGCGTTCGGTTTGGCGGTGCCACCTGGCCTCATGCGCCGGCCGGAACGTATCGCCTATCTATGGGCGGCGCTCACGCTGGGTCCGACGCTGTCGGTGTGGCTTCTGCCCACGGATCCGAGTCGGCCGATCGCCCTTGCCATGATCACTTTGATCGGGATCCTCTCCAACGCTTCGGCCTTACGATCCCTCTTGCAGGCGCGCGCCCGTCTGCAGTGGCGCACCAACCAGGGATCATGAGTTTCATGTTCGACATCGCAGAGAAGCCGCGGCGCCGCCTCCGCGTCCTGACCGAACTGCCGGGGCCCCGATCCCGCGACCTCCGTGCCCGCGAGCAGCCGCACCTCGCTCCCGGCTCTCAGGCCATTGCCTCTTACGCCGGTATCGTCGTGCAGTCAGGCTCGGGCAGCGAGCTCACCGACGTCGATGGCAACCGCTTCGTCGATCTTTCGGCGGCCATATGCGTCGCATCGATCGGTTACGGCCACCCCCGATACCAGCAGGCCCTCGTTGCTCAACTCGGCGCCGTCCACGTCGGTTCTTTCACCACGCTCGCACGCGTGCAAGCGATCGAGTCGGTGACGGCGCTGACGCCGTCGGGCTTGGATCAGGTGCAGCTCTTTTCCGGCGGAGCCGAAGCGGTGGAAAGCGCCGTTCGCCTCGCCCGCGCCTACACCGGCAAATCCGAAGTGCTCTCGTTCTGGGGTGGGTTTCACGGCAAGACGGCGGGAGTCTTGGCCCAGATGGGCAGCGAGTTCAAACAGGGGCTGGGGCCCCTCGCACCTGCCGCGTACCTGACGCCCTACGCCGACTGTGCGCATTGCGCTTTCAAGCTGTCTCACCCAAGCTGCGGACTTTTGTGCGTCGAGTTCGCGCGCGACAAGCTGAAAAAGGAGACGACCGGCCGTCTCGCGGCGATTTTGGTCGAGCCCATGCAAGGCACCGCCGGCAACGTGATCCCTCCCGCCGATTGGCTGCCGGCGATCGCCCAAGTCGCGCGAGAGAACGAAGCCTTGCTCATCACCGACGAGATGATCACCGGGTTCGGGCGGACCGGGCGAAACTTCGCCGTCCAGCGTTCCGATGTTCGACCCGACATCATGACGCTCGGCAAGGCCCTCGGTGGCGGCTACCCCGTTGCAGCCGTCGTGACAAGCGGCGAAATCGCGAAGAGCGAGCCTTGGTCCAAGCCGAGCTTCTCGTCCTCGAGCTACGGGGGAAATCCGCTGGCCTGTGCCGCCATCCAGGCCAGTGTCGGCATCATCGTCGAGGAGAAGCTGACCGAGAAATCCCGCACTTTGGGGGCCCGTTTTCGTGAGGGTCTGGTTGCGCTCGCCGAGCGACATCCTTGCCTTGCCAACGTGCGCGGCGAAGGACTCTTCCTGGGTTTCGACCTCGTTTCGCCCGAGGACGGGTCTCCTTGGTCCGCTCCCAAGTGCCGCAGCCTATTCGACGCGCTCCTGCGGCGCGGACTCATCTCCATGGCCTACGCGCCTCGGGTGCGAATCAACCCTCCCCTTGTGATCACCGAAGAGCAGGTCGACGAGTCACTCGCCATCATGGCCGAGGCGCTCGACGAGGTAGAGGCGTGAATCTGCCGGCGAACGAACGGGGCTTCGTCGTGCGCGCGGCCGTATCCTCGATGGCTGCGACGATCGCCGACGGTATCTTTTATCAGGTCGTGCTCGCCATTCCGATGCGAGCGGGCGAAGGGGGCGCGTATGCCGCGGCCGCTCTCGTCGGTGCCATAGTCGGAGCCGTCACCAACTTCCTTCTCAATCGCCATTGGGTCTTTCGCTCGCGGGACAAAGCGCTCCTCGTGCAGGGAAGCCAGTATGCCGTCGGCTCACTACTGACGCTGTTGTTGCTCGAGGTGCTTCTCTGGATCTTGATCGATCGGCTGGCGTTCGATGCGCGCCTCGCGTGGGTACCCGCGAAGATCGTCGTGTGGATCGTCTTCTCCTATCCGTTTCAGCGTGTTTTCGTCTTCGCCGGAGCCAAGCGGTGAAAGTCTGGGCTCACATGCGACGGCTCTGGCCGAGGTTCACCCTCGCGCCCGCCCTGCCCTTTTGGGGCTGGGCGCTTTTTTGGGCCATTCGCGGCCAACTTCGTTGGGACCACGTCGTTCTGGCCCTCCTCGTCGCCGGCCTCGCTTACGGCAACGCGATCACCAAGCGTCTGTTCATCGGCCTGCTTCCACTCGGTTTCGTCGCGCTCTTCTACGACGCCATGCGCTTCGTGAAGAACGTGGGGCTCACCGAAGCCAACGTGCACCTGTGCGACTTGCGGGCGGCGGAGCTTCGCTGGTTCGGGGTGACGGTGGCCGGCGAGCGAATGACCCTCCAGGATTGGTTTCAGGCGCATTCCGCTTTCTGGCTCGATGCGCTCTGCGCCATTCCCTACGGCACGTTTCTCTACGTGGTGGCCGGCTACGCGGTGTTCTTGTTCGTCCGCGACTTTGCCGCGCAACAACGTTTTGCCTGGGGCTTTCTCATTTTGAATCTGGCGGGATTTTTGACTTATCACCTCTACCCGGCGGCGCCTCCCTGGTACCATCACCTCTACGGCTGCGTGGTCGATCTTGCCGCCGCCCCGAGCACCGGCCCCAACTTGGCGCGCGTCGATGCTTGGGTGGGCGTGCCTTACTTTGCAGGATTCTATGGGCGTTCGAGTGACGTGTTCGGCGCCGTGCCCTCGCTTCACGTCTCCTATCCGCTGCTCATGGTGATCATCGGCTGGCCGAAACATCGTGCTCTCGGCCGGTTCCTCTTGGTGCTTTTCTATCTCTCGATGTGCTTTGCGGCCGTCTACCTCGATCACCATTGGGTCATCGACATCGTCTTGGGAAGCGGCTACGCCCTTGCCGTGGGTCTGGCTCATCAGCACCTCGGTCGGTGGTATGCGTCGCGCGCGGTGCGCATGCCCGACGCCATGGAGAGCGAAGCGGAGTCGACTCGATGGCGCGGCTAGCCGGAGGGTCGCCCGAGCCGAGCCCACGAGTCCGCGCCTACGTGCGTTGGACCCTGCGCCACGGGCGCCTGCTCTGGGCCGCCGCGTTGCTGCTCGCGATACCCGCCCTGGTGCGCACCATCGGCCTGTACATCCATCTGAAGAGCGACATCGAGGAGCTGCTTCCGCGAAAAGCGGCGAGCGTGGCGGCCATCGACGAGCTGCGCGCGCGCATGCCGGGCCTGCGCTACCTCGGCATCCTCGTCGATACCGGCAGCTCGCAAAACGTTCCGGCCGCTGAGCGATTTCTCGAGGACCTCGCAGCGCGGGTGAAAACCTACCCGCCCACGCTCGTCAAAGACGTGAAGATCGGCATCTCCGAGGAGCGGAAGTTTTTCGAAAGCCGCGCCCCGCTCTACGCCGATCTCGAAGATCTGCAGAAGATCGAGGAGCGCATTCGAGCCCAGCGGGACGAGTCGGTCAGCCGCGAGCTCGGCTTGGAATTGGACGAGAACCCCGCGCCTTCCACGCTCGACTTCAGCGATCTCGAAGCCAAATACCGGGCGAAAGAGAAAGATGCCCGCCGCTTCCCCAGCGACCGGTTCTCCAGCACCGAGAAGAACCTGAGCCTGCTGCTCATCGAGGTGGCCGAGCTCACGACGGGCACCGACCTCGGCAACGAGCTCTTTCGGCGCGTGTCGCACGACATTCGCGATCTCGGCGGAACCGACCGATACGCGCCGGGCATGCGCCTCGGGTACACGGGCGACGTGGCCATCGATGTCGAAGAGCTGGCGGCGCTCGTCCAGGATCTCACGGCATCGTCTTTGGTGGTGATCGGGTTGGTTCTCGTTTCGCTCCTCGTCTTCTACCGATGGCGAAGGAGCCTACCGGCTCTTTTGCTCCCGCTCGGGCTCGCGGCGACATACGCCTTCGCACTCGTGACACTCCCTCCTTTTTCCATCACCCACTTGAACTCGAATACCGCCTTTCTGGGATCGGTGATCGTGGGCAATGGCATCAACTACGGCATCATCCTGCTCGCGCGCTACGTGGAAGAGCGGCGGCGCGGCGAGAATATCGAAGACGCACTCGCCACGGCGGTGTGGGGCACTCGCACCGGAACACTCGTCGCTTCACTGGCTGCCGGCTCGGCTTATGGCTCGCTTGCCCTCACCCAGTTCCGGGGTTTCAAGCAGTTCGGGCTCATCGGCGGCATGGGGATGGTGATTTGCTGGATATCCGCGTTCCTCCTCGGGCCACCGCTGATCGCGTGGCTCGATCGCAACGGCTCGAGCGCCAGAGCCCGCACCAAAGCGCGGCGCTCGATCATGGATGGGGTTTCCGCTCTGGTGACCCGTCACCCCGGTCCCATCTTGGCCGCCGCCATGCTGGTGAGTCTTTTGGCCTTCTTTCGCGTCAAGAGCTTCGATCGGAACTGGATCGAATACGACTTTTCCAAACTGCGGCGAGCCGATTCGCACGTCTCCGGTGAGGCTTATTGGGGGGGGCGGATGGACGACCTTTTGGGTCGCTACCTGACGCCTCTCGTCGTACTGACCGACGACCGCACCCAGGCGGCCAGCGTCGCCGGCGGGCTCAAGAGCGAAGCGGCGCACCCCCCGTTGGGAGAGCTCGTCGACTCCGTCGTCACGATCGACGATTTCATTCCCAAGGATCAGCCTGCCAAAACCGAAGTCGTCCGGGATATCCGACGCGATTTGACGCCGCGCATCCGCGGCACGTTGACGCGCGAACAGCTGGACCTCGTCGATCGCTACCTCGGCGACGCCTCGCTTTTGCCGGTGACGCCGAACGACATTCCGGCATCGGTGGTCACCGGGCTTCGCGAGCGCGATGGTACCTTCGACAAAGCGGTGCTCGTCTATCCCCGTCCTTCGGAAGCCACTTGGCAAGGACCGGCCATCTTGGAGATGACCACCGCGCTTCGCTCAGTGGCGAAGAACGCCGTTCCGCCTGGTGCGCGCCCGGCGAGGGTGGCCGGTTCGATTCCCCTGTCGGCCGACATCATTTCTTCGGTCGAGTCCGATGGACCGCTGGCTACGATCGCCGCCCTGCTCGGAGTCTCGGCGGTCGTTTTGCTGGTCTTTCGGTTCTCGCTTTCGACCCCCCTCATCATGGGGTCGCTCCTGGTGGCCGTGTTTTGGCTATTGGCTGCGATCATGGGGCTCGGCGTGAAGATCAACTTCTGCAACTTCATTGCCTTTCCGATCACGTTCGGCATCGGCGTCGAGTACGCGGTCAACGTGATGACCCGCTATCGCGAGGGCAACCCTCCGAACGTCGTCGATGCCATCCGTTCCACCGGTAGAGCCGTCAGTCTCTGCTCGCTGACGACCATCATCGGCTACAGCTCGCTGCTTTTTGCGCAAAACCGGGCGCTCTTTCTCTTCGGAGCCGTCGCCGTTCTCGGCGAGATCGCCTGCATCGTCACCGCGATCATCGTTCTACCCGCCACCCTCGTCGTTTTCCGCAAGGGTTCACCCCAGGCGCTGGAGTCCGCACCGTCGGTCCGGTCGTGATGGGTCAATCGCTCACTCCGGCTTGTTCCACCAGAGCGACTCCAGCCGCTCGACCGTCGCTCGCACCGCCGCGCGCGGCGAGGTCGCATTCGCGATTTGGTCGCGGCTGAACTTCGCGAACCCTCCATCGCGGATCGTCCCCCGAACGGCGCGGTGCGTGTGCCGGACCTTGTCCACGAGCTCGCCGGTTTCCGCTGATGTCAGAGCCGGCACTTCGACGGGGCGCGTGCGCGCCAGGCGGCTTTTCAGCATCAAGGCGTCCTCCCAGGCGAGCACGGTCTCCTGCTCGGCGACTTCGTCCAAGAGGGCACGGGCGTCGTTGCGCAGCTCCTTCAGGATGGTGGGGGTAATGGCGAGAATGACGCACGCCGATGGGAGAGTGCCCCCGCAGTAGAAAGAGAGCGAACGCAGGGCGGTGCGGCGTTCGGCCTGGGTGGTGCCGCCGCGATAGAGATTCTCGGACTCGTCGATGGTGAGCACGGGGCCGGAAAGCTGCTCGAGCTCCTGCAGCAACACCAACCACAACAAGAGGCGGCGATACGCATCGAAGCGGTAATTGGAGCCCCCGGTTTTCGCGCTCAGATCGCTCGCTCCGAGGAAGGCATGAAGCGCGGTGGCTCCATCTTTGGCGTTGGCCAAAAACCGGAGTCCCTTCGCCGCCGCCGGCGCCGCGTCGCCCCCCTGGCCGGCAATCCTTTCGAGCAGCGCCGAAAGAGCGTTCAGTTTCTTGGGGGATCGCGTCCACTCCAGCAAAAGCTGCATCGGCGAAGGGCGGCCGTGAAGAGGCAAGACGCTGTCTTCGAGAAGGCGGCGCAGGTGCCTTTCGGGATGCCCGAGGTCGGTGCCCAGTGCTTCTACCGACAGGCGAAGAACCGGCCTTTTGGCCGCGAGAGCCCGCTCGGTGAGGTGCAGCAAGAGGTGCGTCTTGCCGGTGCCGTATTCGCCGACGAGCAGCGTGAAAACCGAGCCCTCCAGCGCAGCGTGCTCGAAAAGCCGATCGATGGTCTTGTCGATTCGTTCGTGGCCGACGGTCATCGATTGCACCGACTCGATGGGCGGAAGCCCCTGCGCACCCCGGATGAGCGCCCGCAATTGTTCGCGCCGTGCCTGCACCACGCGCCTCACCATCGGACGGGATTCGTCCTGCGGCACGTTCTGCAGGCGTACGAGCGGACGATGCGGCGTCGGCAGCCGACGCACTTCGCCGCCCCAGCCCACGCGCGCGGCCAACGGCGGAAGCAGGGCGATGGAATGGGAGCCTTCGGTGACCAGTCCACCGACGAGCATGAGCCGCGCGGCGATCATCCCCCTTGGAGAGTCGGCGTTGTCGATGAGCTCTCGCAGAACCGTGTAGGTGAGCTCCCGGCGGACCGGCGGCAATTTCGTCACCGTGTCGGCATCGGTCAACGTCACCAGCGTTCCCTCGTATCCGAGGGCGCGCACGACGTGGGTCAGCTCGGCCAGCCCGCGCCGCGCCGTCCTTGGCGAGAGGCTGGCCACCGGCACTGCCGATCGCGCGCGGCGCACCAACTCGACCCCCCGCAGCCAAGCCACGATTTGACTCATTTCTTTCTGCGGATGATCGAGGGACTCGAAGTACCTGCGGCACAGCAGAGCCAGATCTCCATAGAGACTGAAACGATCCATGCGCTTTTCGAATTTGGCGAGGGCGCGGGTGCCGTTTTCCTTGGCAAATTCTTCCAGCAGCGCCGGCAGACCTCTCTGCTTGGCATCGCTGCGGGGGCTTAACCGTTCGGCGATGACCCGCACGAGAACATCGAGCTCGGTCAGTCCCTGCTCGCGCAAGCTGAGCTGCGCCATCACCCAACCCCTGCCGTAGGCGCGCTGCTCCACCTCGCGCACGTAGGCGGTGATAGCATCGGGGTTGGTCGACTCGACGATGAGGACCTCCGAGGTTTCGGCAGCCGCGACGTCGGCGAGCTCCTGCTCGGCGAGAAGGGCCCAGGCGGGCACGCCCGCGTCGTCATCGAGCTCGAGAGTTAGCGGATCGGAGCGGGATCGCATTCGAAGGTGGGTGGGCCTTTCGTCACGGTAGCACCCAACCGGCTCCACGATGCTACCCATCGCGAGGCGAGGGCTCAAGTTGTGGGCGTGTGCCCACCGCAGCCCCGATTGACTCAGCCCCGGCTACCCAGCGTCGATCAGTCGTGCCCCAGCACTTCCAGAATCGTGGTCCCCGAATAATCGAGGAAGTCGACCACCGCCCAGATCGGCCGACGGCCGCCGAGGGGCCGGCTGGCAACGAACGTGATTTCACCTCCCGGCGGGGGCGGCGGGACCTCCCAGCGAACCACCTGAGTCGATGGATCGCCGATTTTGTCCTGCGGTCCATCGTAAAGCTCGACGACGATCGGCGCGTACTGCCAGACGGTGTTCGCGTTCACCGTGAGCCGGGCATTGGGCTTATCGAGCATGAATCCGTCCGCGGCTCCGAAAAGGAAACGCGTTTGCGGATAGACGCGCCCGTTGAAGCTGGTGGAGAGCGATTCCTGTTTCGCCGCGAAGAGAGGGATCACCGCGCTGTCCGTCCAGTACGGCCCGTATCGACCATCGCCGCACGAAGCTGCGATGCACGCGCAAAAGGCGATTGCGGGTAGCTTCATGGCGGGAGATCTAGCACGAAAGGAACGCGCGCTACCGACTCGCGACCGAGGCCGGCGCGGCGCGCTGGGGTGCGATCGCTTGCCACGTATCGCTGTAGTCTTGCGTCGGGTTCCAGAGCATCCACCCAGCCGCCCCCGCGTGCTTGGCGTGGTTCACCTCTTCGGCGATGTACTGGGGTCCGAAGGTAGGGGAGTGGAAGGACATGCCCTGAATCCACGGCCGAACGACCGCGGTCGGGCGAGGTCGGCCCCGGCGGATGAGCGCGATGAGCTTTCTCACGCCGACCCGCACGAGCTCCGGATGATCGCCCGGCTCGTCGAAGCCCATGAAGCCCTTCGGGTAGTGCGACGGATACAGCATCGGGGCGATCGCTTCGCACTCGCGCGCGAGCAGCACCGGGTCCTGGCCGAGCCCCTGCACGTCGGATCGCACGCCCTCGGCGAGGATGCCGAAAACGTCGACGGAGAGGGGCACGCCGCGTGATTGGGTGAGCTCGTGCACGCGGTGAACGAAGTCTCGGATGATCTCCGGTTTGCGACGGCGGCGCTCCTTGAGCCGAAAGTCCGCGTTCTCGGCTCCGATGACCGGGTAACGCACGTAGTCGAGCTGGATTTCGTCGGCGCCGGCGTCCATCGCTTCCGCCGCCAGTTCGAGAAGGTAGTTTTGCACCGTCTCGTTGGCGGGATCGACCCAACCAATGTAGAGGGGCCGCCCTCGCACCGACTGCACCGCAAGGTCGCTGCGAGCTCGTGACAACAGCGCGTCCTCGAAGCAGACGATCCGCATCGCCACCCGAATGCCCCGATCGTGTGCGAACTGGATGGTGCGAGCGAGGTGCCGAATCGAGGGGCGCCGGATGGCGCCGACTTCGTTGGCCAGTGCAACGCGCGATGGATGGGTCAGCCGACCGTCGGCATCTTTCACGTCGAGCACGACCAGGTTGATCCCGCGAATCGACATGGCATCGAGCACCCGCGCAAAGCTCTTTCCGGTTGCGACCTGCCCCCGAAGGTGCAGCCCGCGCAAGTTCTTGTCGTCAGGCCAACCGAGGCGCCCTTCCGAAGGCGCCTTGGGGACGGCGCTGACGACGGAGGGAATCTGCAGGTTGGCGCCCGGCGCGAGGGCGTCGGTCGACCCGAGCCGGTTCTCATCCCGAATGGCCTGCGCCAGGTCGTCGGCAAGATAGACATTCGTCAATTCGAGATAGGATTCCGCGACATCGGCGACCGTCTCGTTCTCCTGCACGGAGTGGACGATGCCCGGTGAGCCATCCGCGCGGTTCGTCAGTGCGCCCCCGTTGGGGAGGCGACTAGCGAGCCACGCCCCGAGCGCCTTGTCGGCGAACTCGACCTCGCGATTCGGCGTCGTTTCGGTCGGGCGCGCCGAGGGTGCTGCCGGCAGTCCGGGCGCCGGCGCGGGGGGAGGCTGGGCGCCGGAGCAGCCGACGAGCGCACCGCAAGCAAGCAGGCGTCCAGCAACGCGGGCGAGAGCACCGCGCCATGCACCCATCCGAAACGCAACAATCCCCACCTTTCAATGAAACAACGACTTTGCCTCGTGGCGCAAATTTTGGGGGGATCCGTGGCCGCTATCGCCGCTTCTCACCCCGCCCGATGACAACACCCGAGCAGCTCGTCGAGCTCCTCCAGCCGGGAACGCAGCAACGTCACCGTTTCACGCAGTTCGTCGGCTGTCCGGCCATCGAGCTCCGCCACCGCTCGCGCATCGACGAGTCGTTCGTGGCGTTCGAACAACAGCGTTTTCAGGTCGCGAACGGTTTTGGCCAATGCTCGAGCTCGGCCTCGTCTCGCGTCCGGCCGCTGCCGCGACACCTCGGTTCGAAGTCGTGACACCGTCCAGCGTTCCGCATCGGCCGACCGCAGGAGCCGTTCTTGTTGAGCCATTTCGAGAGCCAAAACTTCCTGCAGATGGCTCGCGGTCAGGTGTCGCCAGTTTTCTCGCCCCCCGAGCCGCTCGCAGAGTGCGTACACCGCGACGGCGCGACAGAGCGCGGACGGGCTTAGGAGCAGATCGCCCCGGGCGGCCAGCATTCGATACGAGGGGCGCCTGGTGCCTTCGTGGCCCCAAATCGCCACGTTCCCTTGAAAAAGCTCCTGAATGACGAGCTGCCCGATCGCGCACGCCACATCGAGTGTGGCGCCCCGATAGATGGCATTGATGCGCTGGGCGAGCCGACCCAACCGCTCGCCTTCGGCTGGCTCCAACGGCAGCGTCGCTGCCGGGACCAAGGCCAGCGCATCAGAAGACAAGGTGGCGCGTTCGCCCGAAGCCGGCATGGCTTCGTACTCGGAGATACCCAGCACTCGAGAACTTCTCCTCTCGCGGGCCGGCTTTTCGACCCTTCCATGAGTGGTCGGTTCCGTCCCAATGTCTCAAAAAAAATGACGAAGGTTTGTCGAGTCGATGCCGTCGAGCGCGGAGTTTTGCAGCGCAACGCAACTCTCCCCCTCGAGCCGCATGCTCCGAGCTCATTGCGAGCCGGACCTTCGGCGGACCGCAGTTTTCTGCTGGCGCGGCCCATGCAGGAAGCGTCCGGGTGAGAAAGGGTCGCACAGGAGCCAGGTCGCGGCTCCCGGCGGCAATCGAGCATGCGGTATCTCGGCAAGCACCTTCTATTCCCGTTTCATGTGGAGCAGCCTCGCCGCTGGCTCGCGACGAGTCGTGGTCTCGTTCTGGGTCTCTTCGCCGCTTTCGGCATTCTCGCGGCGCGGTGGCTGCGAAAGTCCCCGAAAATCGAACGCCAGGCCACGCTCGAGCTCGATCTGACTGACCTGATGCCGGTCGGCTCGGCCGCGCCGCCCCTGCCGCGACGTGACGATCCGCGCATCGCGAGCAACCTGATTCCGCCCGACGTCGCCGCGTTCGAAGTTCATTGACCACGCCGGCGCGCCACGACCTACATGGTCTAGCAGTCGTTAGTGTTCGTTGCTGGTCGATCGAGTGGCCACTCGTTGCCACCGCAGGCTTTACCTTCTGAAACGCGCATCTACACGGCCGGCGCGCAGGTCCGCTGAAGGGAAGCCATCCTCGCGCCGTAAAGCCATGCATGGTCAACGGTTCGGCCTCCGCGCGCGCATCGCTCTCATTCATCGCCATTTTGGCAGCGTGCGCGTCTCAGCCCACGCGAGCGGACCCCCCCCCGGCCGCCCCCCCAGCGGTGGAGGAAGCTCCCCGCGCCGCGGAGCCTGCGCCGCAGCCGACGGTTGCGGCGCGGACCGAACCGCAGCCCACGTTTCCCGATCGCTGCGCGGACGACAACGCGCAGGGAATTTGCGGCCCGCCAGGTCCCTTCGTTCAGGATCTGTGTGCCGGACACGCGAAGCCCGATGTGGCGCTTCTCTTGTTTGCCAAGGGTTCGCCGTGGACGCGCGCTTACCTCCGGCTGAACGTCGAGGCGTGGTATCCCGGAAGCCGATCGACCAAGTCGATGCTGCAATTGGGAGAAGAAGTCGTCGTGCTTCATCACGCGAATGCGAGCGGTGGGATCATCGTCAATGGAGGCGGTGGGCCCTACGACGTCATCCGACTCGATGGCTCCTGCGCCTCGTTGTCCGGCGAAGAAGTGACGTTGAAGCGACCCGGCTCGCCGAAACATGCTGCCGTTCCCTGGCGCCAGCTCGACCCCCGCGTTCGCCAAGCCCTCCTCGCCGACCCGAGCGTCACGGAAACCAGCACCGTTTACGAGGAAGCCTGCCGCGAAGGTGCGGCGCCTGCCTGCACCAAGGCAGGAAACAAGCTGACAGTCACCATTCTCGAGTTCCTGGCCCGGGGTGGTAAGGTACCGCCGTTGCTGCGGTCGCATTAGCACGGCTTTCCGCCGTCTTTGACGCGAAACAGGCGAAGTAGTGCTAGAGGGCGTGGGTTTTTCATCGACTGGTCTTCCCGATCGGCCCGGTTCGCCGTAAGCTGGCCCGCTGCTCAATGAGAGGCCACTCATGACCAAAAAGATTCTGGTGACCGGCGGTGCCGGCTTCATAGGCTCCCATCTCTGCGAACGTCTTCTCAAGATGGGGCACGACGTGCTCTGCGTGGACAACTACTTTACCGGCACGAAACTGAACCTTGCACACATCTTGGACCATCCGCTGTTCGAGGTGATGCGCCACGACGTTACCTTCCCGCTCTACGTCGAGGTCGAGCGCATCTTCAATCTCGCCTGTCCCGCGTCGCCCGTTCACTACCAATTCGACCCAGTGCAGACCACCAAGACCAGCGTTCACGGTGCGATCAACATGCTGGGGCTGGCGAAGCGGGTCAAAGCTCGCATCTTGCAAGCATCCACGTCGGAGGTCTACGGCGATCCGGACGTTCACCCGCAGCCGGAGTCGTATTGGGGGCGCGTCAATCCGGTCGGCATTCGCAGCTGCTACGACGAAGGTAAGCGTTGCGCGGAGACCCTGTTCTTCGACTATCACCGCCAGCACAAGACCGACATCAAGGTCATCCGCATCTTCAATACCTACGGTCCACGCATGCATCCCAACGACGGGCGCGTCGTTTCGAACTTCATCGTGCAGGCACTACGGGGCGAAGACATCACCGTCTATGGCGACGGCATGCAGACGCGTTCCTTCTGCTATGTCGATGATCTCGTCGAGGGCATGTTGCGCATGATGGATACGGACAAGGGCTTCACCGGTCCGATCAATCTCGGCAATCCCGGCGAATTCACGATGGTCCAGCTGGCGGAGAAGGTCATCAAGCTGGTGGGTTCCCATTCGAAGATCGTCTTCAAGCCTCTTCCGCAGGACGATCCCAAGCAGCGCCAGCCCGACATCACGCTCGCTCAGGCGAAGCTCGGCTGGACGCCCAAGGTCAACCTGGAGGACGGGCTCAAAGAGACGATCGCGTACTTCAGAAAGTTGCTCGAAAGGTAAGAGCTCAGCGCTGTCGCGCCTTTTCGAGGGCGTGTACGACGCGCCGAAAGAGCAAGTTCGGATTGAACGGCTTCTCGAGGTACTCGTCGGCGCCGAGCTCGAAAGAGGAGATCCGATCGTGGTGTGAAGTCCGCGCGCTGTGAATGAAGACGGGGATGTCTTTGGTTCTGGGATCGTTCTTCAGCGCCTTCAGCACGTCCCGTCCGTCGAACGATGGCATGTTGATGTCGAGCAAGATGAGATCGGGGCGCTCGGCAACACACAGCTCGAGCATCCGCGAGCTATCCAACACGACGATGGTCGCCAGCCCCGCGTCGGAAGCGGCGCGACTGAGCGCGCTCGTAAGGAGCGCGTCGTCGTCGACGATCATCACTAACCCCCTCTGCGCCACTATGTGAGCCTACCACTGCGCTGTCGAAGGCTTCTATCGACGAGACGAGGACCTTTCGATCCATATCGGCTTGGCAAGAGCGTGTCTCGTCGCCGCGCCGGTGATGGGAGCGCGACATGTAAGTCGCGCGTGGCCTTCGAGCCCCTTCGATTCCATCTCATAGGTGCGTCCGGATTTGAAGGACTAGCTGCGGATTTTCCTAGTACATTGGCCTTAGGGGTGAAGGGCTTCTGTGGCGCGGACGAAGGGGATCACGCTGACGCATGCTCGTGCCTATGCCGAGAAGACGTTCGGGACCGCAGCATGGGAACGCGTTCTCGCGGCGTGCGAGGGCGACGATCGCGCCGTCCTCGGGGGGATCGTCGCCGTCGGCTGGTACGATCTCGGTCTTTACGCCCGCACGCTGCGGGCTCTCGATGCCGTCCTCGGGTATGGCGATCTCACCCTCTTGGACGAACTCGGGCGCTACGGTGCGGAGAAGGACTTTACCACCGTGTACCGCCTATTTTTCCGAATGGGCAACCCCATTTATGCGATCGAAAAGACGACCGACTACTGGCGGAAGTTTCACGACACCGGTATCTGGAGCATCGTACGCGAGGGCGAGGGCCGGGCGCGCGGCACGCTTCGCGATTGGGGCTGCGTCGATCGCGCCCTCTGCCGGGAGATGACGGCGTACATGTCCCGCGTGCTCGAGCTGGTCGGCGGCAAAGACGTGCGCTTGCTCCACCCGCGCTGCCGCGTCGATGGCGATGCCGAATGCTTCTTCACCCTGCGCTGGCGGTAATCACCTACCACTACTGGGTCAGGTCTTGGCTATGACAGATCACGATCGGCAATTTCCGCGTGTCGCTAACGCAAGTTACGGCGAGGCCGTCGGAGCTCTGCTTCACTAAGGAATGGCCGCGAAGGCCTCGCCTCTATTTTAGCATTACTGCCGCAGTCTTGGCATCGGCAGATCACGATCTGCAGATTTGGCGCCGACCCAACGCAAACTACGGCGAGGCCGTCGGAATCACCCCGATAGA